>ERZ1027208.110-NODE-110-length-41668-cov-97.852330_pt1 | contig 41668 bp, 33 predicted proteins | sample MGYA00520867_ERZ1027208 | MGnify/ENA primary metagenome ERZ1027208 (study PRJEB33311, sample SAMEA4378413) | marine metagenome | biome: Marine biome; feature: Fjord; material: Water | collected 2014-07-20T08:00:00Z/2014-07-... | depth 75 m ... | reverse complement strand
AAAGCCTGGAGCAGGACTAACACTGGAATGTAAGCGGAGTTGATGTAATGGAAGCAAAGCCCACCCTTTTGATCGTCGATGATGCCCCGAGTAATATTCAGCTGCTCGCGGGCCTACTCAAACATAGCTATCAAATTAAGATCGCCACAGGTGGGCAACGTTGCCTGGAATTAGCCCAGGCAGATCCTGCGCCAGACCTTATTCTCCTCGATATTCAAATGCCCGATATGGATGGTTACGAGGTGTGTCGGCACTTGAAAGCTGACGACAGCACCCGGCAAATCCCTGTCATTTTTGTCACCGGCAAAGATCAAGCTGAAGACGAGGAACTGGGTTTGACCCTGGGCGCTGTGGACTACATCACCAAACCCTATTCTCCGGCCATTGTCGAAGCCCGTATAGCCACCCATATTACACTTAAGCAGCAGAGTGATGAGCTGCGCCGTTTGGCCCTACACGACCAATTGACGGGCCTCTACAATCGCCATTTTTTGATTGATGTCGCGGCTAAGCGCATTAGTCAGGCTCACCGGCACAAGCAGGCACTATCTGTACTGATGATAGATATCGATCACTTTAAGACGGTGAATGACGAGCACGGCCACAGTGTCGGCGATGCCGTATTGCGTGAGGTGGCCGCCATTTTTAAACAGCAAAGCCGCAGTGAAGATATTGTCGCCCGCTTTGGCGGTGAGGAGTTTGTGATTTTACTGGATAACTGCGACCTGGCTAACGGTGCTCAAAAAGCCGAATTACTACGCACCAGCCTTATTGAGTCTCCTATAGAAGGCTTGCGTGTCAGCGCCAGCTTTGGCCTTGCGCAATTGGCTGATAACGATGAGGCCTTTAATGAGTTATTGCATCGCGCCGATGACGCGGTCTATAAAGCCAAAAATAAGGGCCGCAACCGGGTGGAGCTAGCGGACTAGTCCTTCTGTAAGAGGGCTTTACATTACTTTACCGGTACTCGGTGTCATTTAAATCACTGCTTTTTGGCAGTTGTTGCCGCAGGGTTGACGATGGCGGTAGTCGCTGACGCGCCCTATACTCAATGACAACAGAGCTATAGCGCGGGGGGATAATATCAGCACAGAAATGACAAGGCAGACAAAAGCGGTTTGCCACTTTTGCTACTGCCCCATCGATCCCCGTGCGCGGAAGTGTCCTCATTGCCATGAGCAACTGACAAAGGTTTCGACCTTGCAGTCTTTTTTTAAAAAACTTGTTGCCGCCCTTGGACTCACCACTGCTTTGTTGAGCTTGATTTACGGCCTAAAAGAAGGCTATTTCTATATTGAGCAGCAAGCGCAGCAGCGTGCCTTGTTTACCACGTATTTAAACACCGCCGATCATTTTTTTAAGCTAGATAATCTAGATTATGCCGAGCTTAGCCTGAATAAGGCGCTCGCCCTTGAACCCTCCAATGAACAGCTACGACTGCGTTATTTTTTGCTGCGGGGTCAAAACCTGTTGCGTGAAGTTGATTACTACGGGCGCCAACTACCCGATGAGAAGATGGTAATCATGCCTGAGTTAGTCACCAGTGGGTTTAGCCTGGTTGACGGTTCTTTAAGTGACGCCCAGCTGGCACAGCTCTATATTACCCTTGCTCGCTTATTGCGCTATGACCGCCGCTGGGAAAGTCCCGGAGCGATTGACGATCTCTTCGTCAAGGCCACTAAAATTGCCCCGCAAAATGCCGATGCGAAGTACTGGTACGGGGAGTGGCTACTTAAAAATAATGCAAAAAATAATGCCTATAAGTTTTTCCAGGAGGCGCAAAAACTTGAGCCAAAAGAGGCTATTTACGTCACGGCTCTGGGTCGTGTGCAAGCCGAACAGGGTGACTTTAATCTGGCTTTGCTGACACTCAGGCAGGCCATAGAGTTGAAGGCCGAGCAGGAGTCATTACAAAGTATTCGTGCGGCCAATGAAGCGGTGGGCTTGCTGAGTAAAGCACTGACTGCCGCTGACCAACAACAATCAATTACTGGCAGGGAGTTTTTTTCTCTGACGATGGACGAACGCTTGTCATTGGTGGCTTTAATATCAGAGCGCACGGGCAACTCGAGTTTTCGCACCCTCGCGGCTAAGCTCTTACATGCTAATGATCGGCATGTTGAGGCTGAAGTTTATATGCGCAAGGTGCTGAGTAGCTATGACGATAGATCCAATGTTCAGCGGCTGACTCTTTTGGCCTCTATTCTTGAGGCTCAAAACAAACAGAGTGAGGCAGAAGAAATTCGACGAATGATTAGCAGGCAAACAGAAAAGGCTTTGTCAGAAGAGATTATGGAGATTGGTATCGACGGCAAACATCGTTACAAGATGGGTCTTAAAGTCACAAAGAAAAGTGACAAAAGTGCTGTGGTAAAAGTGCTCAAGGTTTATATCGACTACCCCTTTGCCAGGGCTGGCGTAAAAGAGGGCGATGAATTACTGAGTTTTGCCCATCGGAAGATTTTAAGTTTACGTTCGATTACACGACTGCTACTTGATTTTTCACCGGGTACAGAGGTTCCACTGACAGTTAAACGGAACAATGAAGAGTTGAGTATGACTCTGGTCGTCGAGTGATTTCAGTTCAATAAATATTGCTGCAAACCGTCGTTATGGGCGCACATTTTTAACACGGTTTGCTCAAAGCGAAGTAGCTTTCGAGTAATCTTCTTTTTTGCTAAAGAATCAATATAGCTGCAAATAGGAATAAAATCTGAATTGCCAATATTATCAATAAGAACCAGGTGACCTTCATTGGGGCCGGTTTTTTTATACATAATATTTTTGGGTGACAGGGTCATGGTGATAATGGATTGGCGATAGAGTTCCTGTTTAAAAATGCTAATAGCTTGGCTTATGCCTGGGTTTTCTGCGCTATCTAACTGCTTAGAGGAAAGATAATACTCGAGTGTTTTTGAGATCTCGCCATCGTAATCTCTGATCAAATCAAAGACCGCGCCTGCACCCATATTGGTTTCGATGATACCGTGGAAGCGTGGCAGTATGTCCCAGCTGATACCTCTTTTTTGCAGGAGCTTGTAGTAACTCTGTTCGCGCTTACTCTCTGATAAATCGCCAGCGACAACAACCTTGATACAGCGTTGTTCGTCGTTGGGGTGGACATAACACTCGCGGTGTAAGCCCTTGCCGACGAAGTCTGAGGCATTGAGTAGAAGCATATTTTGTCCCAGGGCTGCGATAGGTTGAAGGGCTTGGATGTGTTTGGCTAACAGAGTCAGTACTGGCTTTGATAGCGGCGAGGATTATAAACGATAGTGCGCAATAAGGGCCTGTTTTTACACAGGAGTCGTTAGTGCCAGAGTGGCTGTGAATACGACCCCATCACCACTGTTGAGATTCTTCACCCCTAAATCACCACCGTGACGCTCGCAAATAAGGCGTGCGATATACAGCCCCAGGCCGAGGTGTTGTTCGCCATTATTCGAGGGCTCGGGGTTGCGGCGGCTGTGGAATAGCTGGAACAGCTCCAGTAATTCAGTCTCCGCTATTGTAGGGCCGTAGTTTTTTATACGTATAAAGCAGTGGTTTTTCGTTGTGGTGAGGCTTATTTCTATACTCGTGTCGTGCGTGGCGAAGTCGATGGCGTTGTCGAGTAGTTTATCGAGTAATTGTTCAATATGAATATCTGACCCCTCTATCCAGATTTCATCATCAGGCGTATTCAGTTCAATGTTGAGCGGGCAGCGGCGGTTCTGATGGTTGATATAGGTCGTGATTAAAGCGCTGACATTAATCGGCAATATTTCGTCACTACTCAGCGCATCTTCAAGACTGGCGGCTTCAGCCAGGCTGTCGACGATGGCACTAATACGCTGTAAGCCCCTCTGTGCACTGTCCACATAAACCCTGTCACCACCTTGTGTTTGCAAGTGCTCAAGTGAGGTGGCCGCTGTGTTCAATGGGTTGTTGATTTCGTGCCGTAGGGTGCGGGGGATGGCGCTGAGAAACTGTTGATAGCGATTCAAGCGAGCCAGCAGTTGCTCAATATTACGGCTCAGGTCGCCAATTTCGTCACCGGCATGGGTGCCGCGAATCTCGGCACTCTGACTCATGCGTCCCCATTCATCACTAGCTCTGTTGGTATCACTGCCCAGGCGTGTAATACGCCAGGTGAGGCGGGCCGAAAATAACAACAGTACGATGACGATGGCACTTAAGCTGAGTAAAGATAAGAGGGCAATATGTTGTAGGGCGTGACGTTGCAGGCTCAAAATAGTGGCCGTGCTTTGTTCGATCAAAACGGCGCCAATCACCTCGTCGCCAGCAAAGATAGGCTGAGCGGCGGCGATAATTTCATGGCGGCCGTCGAGGGAGGGGCGGCGCTTCGAACTGCCCACACCGGCTATAGCTGCGTGTAATAGAGCATCGTCACGGCTGAGTGTTTGTTGGGGGTTAAAGTCTTTCAAACCCTGGTCGGTGGCACCCACCAGTTTGCCCAGCAGGGCATCGATAACGCTTTGCCAAAGGGGTGTGGCACGCTGTTGTTCAGCCTTGAGATAGTCTTCACTTTGATTAGCCAGGCCACCGGCGATAGCGCGAACATTGAGGCTGCGATCGAATACCCAGATTTGCGCGTCTTCCTTTTGCAGACCTTGAATAATAGCTTCTGTGGCGACGGAGCGGATTAACAATCGGTTGTAGTTACCCTGATTTATTTGCGGGAAGGTACGGCTAATATTGGCGATGGTACGTTGCTGTGGGTCGTCGACATCGACCACGGCCAGCCCCAGCTGGCTCTGCTCACCGAGCATTGACAGGGGCAGGCTAAATTCAATGTTGTAGCCGCCAGCGTCGATATCAACATACCCTTGCAGACGGTAGTCGGGATTGCCCGGTGTCGCCATTCGCCAGTCTTCATCAACGGTATATGCGGTGATTTTACCGCTGCCCTCAAAGGTGATGAGTAAACGATCTTCGTTACTATCGGCGCCCTTAAAGTAAAGGCGCACATGGTCACTGTGGTCGAGGCGCAGGTAGGCGGGGTGACGATAAACCGGTGATGTATCGCGCACTTTCAACAGTCCGTAAATACGTTGTTTATTTTCACCGAGAAGCAGCGAAAACTGAGGGCCGGGCGTGGCGCCATAGTTTTTACTGCGTTGCTCCAGCCCCTGCCAGTCTTCGGCAAAACCATCGAGTAATATGCGTCCGGGTAGTGGGTAGAGGGGCAGGTCGGCGAGTTCGCTGGCGCTGTCGGGGCTATCGGCAAATAAATCCCTGCGGTCGTGTAGCAGGGCGGCAATACCACTGGCAGTAAGCAATTGCGCTGAGGCTTGACCGTCGGTTAAAAACTGTTGCATGACGCGTAGAGATTGTAGTCCCAACCAGGGAATCAGTAGCAATATACAACCGGCCAGCAATAATTTGCTACCCAGGCGGGGGCCGATAATGCGGGTGCCAATTTTCACTTTATGATTGCCGCTTATTTTGGGAATACAGGGTTTTCTTGTACCCAGCGATAGCCGTGGCCGTATTCATTGCCGATACAGGTAAAGCCGCTGTCGAGGGCGCAGAATTTACGGCGAATATTTCGCATGTGGGTATTGATGGTATTGCGGGTCACGTATTGTTGAATGGTGGCCTGCATTAAGGCCTCGTAGGCCACGGGGTAACCGGGCCTGCGCGCCAGTGCGGCGATAAGGCGAAACTCGGTAATGGTCAGTTCTAGCAGTTGCTCGCGCCAGTGAATCTGCATGGCATCTTCGTCTATTGATAGGTGGCCGGTTTCGCGGGCGGGGCGAGCGGTGGGTGCGGGGTTGTCGCGCAGGGCTTTTAAGCGCAATAAAGAGGCGATGCGCTCAACCAGAAAACCGAGGCTAACGGGCTTGGGCTGGTAGTCCCAGGCACCGAGACGCAGGCCCGATATTTTATCAATTTCATCGACCCGTTCGGTTAAAAACAACACCGGCAGACTGGCATCAATGGCGAGCAACTCCCGGCACAATTGAAAGCCGGCATCAATTTCGTTACCGAGAATAATATCGAGCACCACCAGGTCGGGCATTGTACGGCTCATGGCTTCGCGGGCACTGGCTCGGTCGGCGTAGGCACTAATCTGGTAGCCCTGTTTTTCCAGTGCTGTGGCGTAGTTATGCCGCTGGTCGGGGTCGTCCTCGACAATGGCGATCTTATAGCTCAAGTGCGCTTCTCTTCGTATAAACGTGTTGGGGCTAGCATACCTCTTCGTCTTAATGAGATCCCTTTTGAACACCATAAATCCATAACTTCTCCATTTTCTAAGCATTAACCCTGCAGTTTGTTTGGCTTTAATGCATCTGAACCGATGAAGAGGAAGGGTGTGATGAAAAAATTTGTAGCGATTTGCGATGACTTGCTGGAGAGCCAGCCCCAGATAGTGGGTCGATTGGTGCCCTATAGCAGTGACTATCCCTGTCAGCGTTTGTATCGACAGCCTCTTGAGGAGCAGCCGGGTTTTGCCCCTGTGCAACAGGCTTCGACTGTGCAGCGGGAGGGTAAGCGTCATGACTAAATATGGTTTCGTTTTAGCACAACGGGTCACGTTGTCTGGTTTATTAATGGCAGGCTTATTGTCGATAGAGGCCTGCCAGCTAAGTGCGCCAACAACTCAAAAGGAAACGGCAAGTACGTTGAATAAGGGTGCAACGGGCAGGCTCGATAAAGTGGCTGCACCTGTGGAGAGCTTTATGGAGAGTTCTATGGAGATAGAGCCTGTTTTATCCGTCAAGCAACAGCCCCTACAGCAACCATCCTCACAGGGTAGGCTGAGTGAAAAACATTTTGTGATTCCCGTTGCCCGCAGCGGTGATTTTGCGCCGGATGAACTCGATGAATATGTGCTGAATATTATCGAGGAATCGCGCCAGTGGGATTATGTCTCTGAGTTGCAAATTCACGGACACACCGACAGCGAGGGCTCCGAGTTAAGCAATATGCTGCTGGCAATTCGCCGCGCCAATTTTGTTGCCGAGCGCTTTGAAGAACTGGGTGTGGAGGCGGGTTTATTACTGATAGAAGCCCACGGTGAAACTCAGGCCATTGCCGATAACACTACGCTGGATGGACGCATCGCTAATCGACGCATAGAGATTGTGTTAATGGGTCATGCCGGCAAGTCGGCTGGCGAACAAGATCAATACGAGGCAGTGGTTGCGGAACTTCGCTCTAAAGGTGACAAGCCATGAGTGCTTTATTTCGTTTCATCGGGGCAAGCCTGCGCTTCTTCCGTCGAGTCGCTAAGAGAAGCTATTTACTGTTCACGCTGTTGGTACTGGTTGCCAGTGTGAATGCTATTGCTGAGCTTAATAGTGAGACAGAAGATCTGCCTTTACTGGGTAGTGCTATGTTGGCGCTTAACTTTAGCGATGGTCGGGCAGAAGTCATCGCGCCGCAGTTACACAGCAAAGTTGATATTCATGTGACTGGGCCCATTGCGCGGGTGAGGGTAGCGCAAACTTTCAGCAATCCATCCGACACCTGGGCTGAAGCGGTTTATACCTTTCCGTTACCCCCAGACAGCGCTGTCGACCAGTTGCAAGTACGCATTGGTGAGCGAATTATTGAAGGTGAAATACAAGAGCGCAAAGCAGCACAAAAAATGTATCAACAGGCGCGGCAGGCTGGCCAGCACGCTGCTCTTGTCGAACAACACCGGGCCAATATCTTTAGCACTAGCGTGGCCAATGTACCTCCCGGTGAAGAACTGACAGTGGTGCTTGAATATCAACAGCAAGTGACGCGTCGAGGTTCGCGCTTTAGCTTGCACTACCCGATGAGTATTACGCCCAGGTACACGCCGAGGAGCAGTCTGACTAAAACTGATGCAGTGACAAATGATAAAACTGTTGGGCAACTGGACGCGGCGCTGGATGGTATAAATACTGGTGCAAATGCGGGTCAAAATAATAACGCCACGGAAATCTGGCTTGATTTACAGGCGGGCTTTGAACTCGATGATGTCGAAAGTCGCTACCACTTTGTCAGTAAAAACCGTGTTGATACTAGCCATTGGCAGTTGCGCCTGGATCCACAAACACACTCGGCCAATGCCGATTTTGTCGTTGAGTGGCAGGGGCGAGAATTGGCCGTGCCCCAGGCTCACGTTTTCAGCCAAACGTTTGCCGGGCAAGAATATGCCTTGTTACAAGTGATGCCGCCGCAGGTTGAGCTTGAACAATATCTCCAGCCCCGCGACATTGTTTACGTGATTGATACCTCGGGCTCAATGGGTGGTGAATCACTGCGTCAGGCAAAGCGAGCTCTGTTATGGGCACTAGCCCGGCTGGATGAGCAAGATCGCTTTAATATTATTGAATTTAACTCCCAGGCCTGGTCTTTATTCGACACCGAACGGGAGGCTAGCTCGAGTAATATCAGCCGTGCCCAGCACTTCGTAAAAGACCTGGAAGCACGTGGCGGCACCGAAATGCGCATGGCGCTGGATCTGGCTTTATGTGGCCCCTGCGTCGATAACAACAGCGCTGGACGCTTACGGCAGGTTTTGTTTCTAACCGACGGCGCTATTAGTAACGAAGCACAATTATTTGCTGCGATTAAAAGTCGGTTGGGTAATAGCCGCTTGTTTATAGTGGGCATTGGTTCTGCACCGAATCGATACTTCATGCGCAAGGCCGCAAAAATGGGTCGCGGGACTTTTGTCCATATCGGAAAAGTCAGTGAAGTCGAGCAAAAAATAACGCAGCTGTTTGAGCAAATCGATGCGCCGGTGATGAATGATATTGGGCTGCAATTAGAGGCTGACAATATCGACATCAGCCCAGCCCTAATACCCGATCTTTATGCCAGTGAGCCACTTGTAGTGGCCATTAAAGCCGATCACTTGCCCGGACAAATAACCCTGCAAGGACGACGACAGGGCAAGGTGTGGCAGCAGCGGCTACCACTGAGCGATGCATCGGAGTACGGCGGTATTCACGTTGCGTGGGCGCGAAAAAAAATCGAATCATTAGTCGATGAAAGGGCAATGCTACGCGATGATGAAAACCGAGACGCTCTGCGTCATCAAATAATTGATATTGCTTTGAATCATCACTTAGTCACGCCCTTTACCAGTTTGGTAGCTGTAGATAAAACACCGCTTAGGCCTGAGGGTGAAGCGCTCAATGATCATGCCATTAAAAACAATGTACCAAAGGGCACACAATTTGGTTTGGCACGCACGGCAACGGGAATGACTTATTTTATCGGCACGGGGTGCGCTGTGCTGATCTTAGCTTTAGGCCTACTCTGGGTGTCACGGCGTTATTCGAAAAGTATATGACCGGGATAATAGTTAAAACGGGCGGTTTACGGACAGGGAAAAAGGGTAGGCTGGGCATTGGCTTAAAATTTCTCGCCCTGGTGTTGTTTATTGTCGGTGCTAGCTTGTGGGTAAAAGGTGGCTATATTTACCTTAAAGCTGAATTTGGCCAATATTTGATTAACCGTGCCTGGCAACACAGTGTGGCCACTGGTAATGAATATAAACCCTGGCTCTGGGCAGATACCTGGCCCGTTGCTCGCCTGTTGGTTCCCTCGCAAAATGTTGATCAAATCGTACTGGCTGGTGACAGCGGGCAGGCCCTGGCTTTTGGTCCGGGGCATACCTCGGCGAGTGCTCAACCGGGAGCTGATGGCTTGGTGGTTATTTCCGGTCACCGCGACACGCATTTTCGCTTTTTGCAGTATTTACAGGATGATGACCAGATAATCTTACAAAACTGGGAGGGGCAGCACACAGTTTACCGTGTTAGTAGTAGGCAGGTGGTCGATGAAGATGTTTTGATAGCTGCCAATAACAATGTTCGAAGCCTGATGCTAGTTACGTGCTGGCCATTTGATAGTACTTTAGCTAATTCTGGGTATCGTTTTATCATCCAGGCTGAGTTTGTCGATTCGGTTGTCGAAGCAGGAATGTGGCACAAGTGAGAGATTGTTATTTAATTGATACATGCTTAATGCAGTAAGAGAAGTTAGATAGTGACAGAGTTCCGCCTGATATTTTGTCTGGTGATGTACTACCTCTGGATGCTGTCAAAAACAGCTTTAATTTGAGGGAAGGTAAACGATGAGTACAGAAAATAACGACGATGATCGCGCAATGGCAGCCCAACTTTCCAACCCGGAGGGTGAGCGTGGTAAAGAGTTAGCGTCCAATATGAACAAAGCCAATGCGCTGGTGACAGCGTGTACCATCGACTGTCTTATTCCCGAAGCGGGGCAAAATATTGTTGAAATTGGCCCAGGCAATGGCATGTTGTCTTTTAGCCTAACCTATACGCTTGAGAGCGACGGCCATTATCAGGCGGTGGAACGCTCAGCCGATATGGCGCAGCAGGTGCGTGATAATTTGGCGGAATATGCCGAATGCAAAATGACAATACACAATGAAGATTGCTTTGATGCACCGATAGAAGACGGTTCAGTCGATGCTATTTTTGGTGTTAATATTATCTATTTTATCGACGATATGGCTGCCTTATTCACCCTCTTCGATCGTTGGTTAAAGCCGGGTGGTCGGGTAGCCCTGGGTATGCGTACTTCAGATACCATGAAAGCTCAAAGTTTTACACAGCACGGTTTTAAATTGCGTGAAAAAGCAGAGATTGAAGAGGCGATGACATCTGTTGGCTGGCGACTTTCTGGCAGTGAATACTTTGAGGAAGATGATATTGAGCTAGAAGGCAGAACATTGAAAGTTGATGCTTTGGTACTTTCTGCACAGAAAATGTAGCCTCTCTCGTCCTCTTGTAATAAGATTTATTCTTGGTAAAAAAATAATAAAAAACAAATTATACTTTCCTCAATAACGGCGCAGTGATGCGCCGTTTTGCACTCTTCAAGAATCATATTCCTTTACGAAGCCCATTGAGTAAGATACTTTTGTACAGATTATTCGAGAATCTGTCTGCTGACTTATGCCTTCTTCTGAACGTTTTACGAATCAAATAAAAATTGGTCTGGCACTGGGTAGTGGTTCTGCCCGTGGCTGGTCTCATATTGGTGTTATTGAAGCTCTGCAGGCCCATGGCATCGAGCCCGATATTATATGTGGCTGTTCGATTGGTGCCCTGGTGGGAGCATCTTATGCGGCCAACAAAATCACTGCGCTCGAAGATTGGGTGCGCTCCCTAAGTCTGCTTGAGACGGCTCGATTTGCCAGTCTCGATACCTCCCTTAATGGTGTGATCAACAAAGATCGTTTACAAAATGTGCTAAGGCAGTTTATAGCTGATGACAGTTTTTCTATTGCAGATCTACAGCGTCCCTTTGCCTCAGTAGCAACGGATTTAAGTAGTGGGCGGGAGGTTTGGTTCACTGAGGGCTCTCTACTCGATGCCGTGTGGGCGTCAATTTCTCTACCCGGTTTGTTTCCTCCAGTGAGGCATAAAAATCGCTGGCTGGTCGATGGTGGTTTGGTCAACCCGGTGCCGGTCTCTGTGTGCCGAGCCCTGGGTGCGGATTTCGTTATAGCCGTTAATCTCAATGGCGACCTTGTCGGACGCCATATCGACAAGCCTGTGAGCAAAGATGGGGCAGAAAGGCCAGCCCACTGGAGCGACAAAATACCCTGGTCCATAGGGGATACCCTTAGACCAAATGCGAATGCTGATGAAGACGATGAGAAAGTACCGCGAGTATTCGAGACCATCGCTGGCTCTATTAATATTATTCAGGATCGCATCACGCGCAGCCGTATGGTCGGAGAGCCACCAGATATTTTGATCACCCCTGAACTGGCTGATATTGGCTTGCTGGAGTTTTATCGCGCTGCCGAGTGCATCGACGAGGGTAAAGAGAGCGTGCATCGCGCACTGCCTGAGATTCAGCGTTTGCTCAAGACCTCCGGGGGGCTATAGTGCTGCTCCTGAGCTGTTCGGTCTAGCAGGGGTTTAAGGCTCGAACCGTTTAATACAGGAACGGTTTTATACAGGAACTAACACTGAAGTTAAGGGGAAGAATAATGCGCAAAGTCAAAATAGCCGGAACCGGAATGACTCATTTCGGCAAACGTATGGATGCCACGCTACGCAGTCTGACCACTGAGGCCTTAAATGAAGCGATGCTCGACGCCGCTATCAATGCCGACCATGTCGATACGATCTTTTTTGGCAATGCCGTCGGTGGCTTAATTACCGGGCAGGAAATGATCCCCGGTCAAATTGCTCTGCGCGAATCGGGGCTAATGGGTAAGCCGATTATCAATGTCGAAAATGCCTGTGCTTCGGCCTCGACGGCAGCACATTTGGCCTGGTTGTCGGTGGCCTCGGGGCAGAGTGATGTGGCCCTCGCCATCGGCTCAGAGAAAATGACCCACAAAGATAAATCAATACCTTTTAAGGCGTTAATTGCGGCCATGGATCTCGAGGAAATTAAGGCTGAGACCGGCTCTGACGACCCGTTAACCGCAGGCAGTGAACCGGGCCGCTCGGGTTTTATGGATGTCTACGCCGGTAAAGCCCGCAAGTACATGGAGAGAACGGGCGCGACGATGGAAGATTTCGCCCGAGTTGCCGCCAAGTCCCACAAGTTTGGCTCCCTCAACCCCAAAGCCCAGTTCCAGAAAGCCCTGTCTGTGGATGAAATCCTCGCCAGCCGCCTGATTATCGACCCCTTAACACTGGCTATGTGCTCGCCCATTGGCGATGGCTCTGCCGTGCTGGTATTTACCTCAGAAGACTTTGCCCGCAAGCACGGTTGTGACGCCGTGACTGCCGAAACCATTACTCTGGTGTCGGGCCAGCCCGGCGGTCGTAGCTGTAACGACAGAGCCGGTGAAAAGGCCTATGCCATGGCCGGTGTCGGCCCGGAAGATGTCGATGTGGTCGAGCTTCACGATGCCGCCTCGCCCGCAGAATTGATGTATATCGAAGAGCTGGGCCTGTGCAAACCCGGTGAAGGCGTGCAGATGATTCGCGATGGTGAAACAGACCTCGGTGGCCGGGTGCCGGTCAATACCAGCGGCGGCCTGGTGGCCAAGGGTCATCCTGTCGGTGCCACCGGTTGTGCTCAGTTGGTTGAACTCACCAATCAGCTGCGCGGTCGCTGTGGCAAGCGTCAGGTCGAGGGGGCGAAAGTGGCTCTCGCGCAAAATGGCGGTGGCTGGATAGAAGACGATACTGCCGCGACGACTCTGAGTATTCTTACCCGTTAATTGTCTTTGGGTTCAACCTTAAGCGCAGCTCGCAGCGACCCTTTTATATAGTTGTTAAATGGTTCTCTGAGTCCTGCTCGATATAAACATCAGCGTGCACAGCCAATGGAGGGCCTGCGCCATGTCCAGCCCAAGAATTACCCACATAGCATTACACCTTGTCGATATCGACGCCTGCATCGACTTTTATCAACAATGCTGTGGCATGACCATTGTGCATTCGCGCACGGCGGGTGAGCAGCGCATTGTTTGGATGGCAGAACCGGGACGCGAAAGCGATTTCATTTTCGTGCTGATGAATGGTGGGCAAAATCTCGAATTAGCCGATGCCGACTATCGCCATTTTGGTTTTGCACTGGAAAGCCGGGCCGCCGTCGATGCTATGGCCGAATTGGGTCGCGAGCGAGGTTGCCTGGTGTGGCCGCCCCGTGATGAAGGCTTTCCGGTTGGCTATTATTGCGGCCTGCGAGACCCCAATGGCAATTTTGTTGAGTTTAGCTATGGCCAACCCCTGGGGCCAGGGGCTGAACAATTTGCAGAGCTGGAATAGGCTACAACTGAGGTAGCCTGCTAGACGTTTGGGTAAAAGACGTTTAGAAAAACGCCTGAATACCCGTCTGGGCGCGACCTAAAATTAGCGCATGAATATCTGCTGTGCCCTCGTAGGTGTTGACCACTTCGAGATTCATCATATGGCGCATAATCGGAAACTCATCTGAAATGCCATTGCCGCCGAGCATATCGCGGGCGACGCGGGCAATATCGAGTGACTTCGAGCAGTTATTGCGCTTCATCATCGAAATCAACTCAGGGGCAAGTTGGCCCTGATCTTTCAAGCGTGTTGCATTTAATGAACCCAGCAACCCGAGGTGAATTTCGGTTTGCATATTGGCCAGTTTCATTTGTATCAACTGGTTGGCCGCAAGGGGGCGGTCGAACTGTTTGCGGTCGAGCACATATTGACGTGCCGTTTGCCAGCAGGTTTCAGCGGCACCCAGTGCGCCCCAGGAGATACCTAAGCGAGCACTGTTAAGGCAGCCGAAGGGGCCTTTCAAACCTTTCACATTGGGTAGCAGGTGGTCTTCCGATACGAAGACCTCATCCATAACAATCTCACCCGTTACCGAAGCGCGCAGGGCGAGCTTGCCTTCGATCTTTGGTGCCGACAGGCCCTTCATACCTTTTTCCAGCACAAAGCCGCGAATAATGCCGTCGTCGGTTTTGGCCCACACCACAAACACGTCGGCGATGGGGGAGTTGGTGATCCACATTTTATTACCCGTCAGGCTGTAACCGCCGTCGACAGATTTGGCACGGCTTTTCATGCCACCGGGGTCAGAGCCGTGGTCGGGCTCGGTCAGGCCGAAACAGCCGACCCATTCACCACTGGCCAGTTTGGGCAGATATTTTTCCCGCTGGGCCTCGGTGCCGTAGGTGTAGATGGGGTGCATTACCAGGCTTGATTGCACACTCATCATCGAGCGGTAGCCGGAGTCGACGCGCTCAACTTCGCGGGCGATCAGGCCATAGCTAACATAGTTAACGCCGGGGCAACCATAGCCTTCAATGGTCGAACCGAGCAGGCCCAGCTCACCCATCTCATTAAAAATTTCCCGGTCCATTCGCTCATCACGAAAGGCCAATTGCACGCGAGGCAGCAACTTGTCCTGAGCGTATTGTCGGGCGCTGTGCATAATCATGCGCTCGTCTTCGCTCAGTTGCTCTTCGATAAGGAAGGGGTCTTCCCAGTTAAAACTAGCCCAGTCGGCGGCCATAATGCTCTCCTGAATTGGGGGGGTGAAAGGGTGAGGTGTGAATTTGGCAGCGAAGTATACCCGTGCCCTTAAGTCTAAACAAAAGCTCTCTCGGTAATTATGCTGATTGGCAAAACTTGCTTCTCGTAACTTGCCCTGTGACACTATGCGCGCTCACCAGAACTGTTGATTTGTTGAGCCCGTGTTCTCTTTTTTCTGATCAATGGATGTTATGACTCGACCGATCGAAGCGCTTATTTCACTCGCCAATTTGCGCCACAATTTTGCTCAGGCTCGACACCTTGCGCCGGGCGCGCAAATCATGGCGGTGGTCAAAGCCAATGCCTATGGTCACGGTGCCATTCGCGTTGCAGGGGCATTAAGCCCCCTTGCTGATGCCTTTGGTGTGGCCAGTCTCGAAGAGGCCGCGGAATTGCGCGATGCGGGCATTGAAAACCCCATCGTATTGCTGAGCGGCGTTTTTGGGCACGCTGAAATGCTCGAAGTGGCTCGCTACGGCCTCGGCACCGTTATTCACAGTGCTGAGCAATTGCAGATACTCCTTGATACCAAGCTAAGTCAGCCCATCAATGTGTGGCTTAAGCTCGATACCGGCATGCACCGCCTCGGCTTTAACGCCGACGGGTTTTGTCAGGCAGCGGGGCGCTTGCGCTCGGCGCAGCAAGTCGACAAGTTGACGTTTATCTCTCACCTGGCCTGCGCCGACAATCCCTCTGCCACGTTGAACCATCGACAACTGACGGGCTTTCAAAATACCCTCGCTGAACTGAAGGTTCGCGCTCATGAGAGCGTGAGCTTGGCAAACTCTGCGGCCCTGTTAACTCGGCCCGACATGCATTTTGACTGGGTGCGACCGGGGGTGATGCTCTACGGGGTTAACCCTTTAAATACCGATGAGCCTTTGTCTACTAAGATAGACCTGCGCCCGGTTATGACCTTGTGTTCGCGCATAGTGGCACTGCAAACGGTGCCTGCGGGCGAGGGGGTGGGCTATGGCGAGTCGTGGCGCGCACCGGGGGTATTAGCCAGTGCATCAGCTCAACCGTCACGTATTGCCGTGGTGGCTGCGGGTTATGGTGACGGCTATCCCCGCCATGCCCGTAATGGTTGCCCTGTATTAATTAACGGCCAGCTTGCTGCGATTGCGGGGCGAGTATCGATGGACCTGTTGACGGTCGATATCAGCGCAAACCCCAATGCTAAAGTCGGAGATGCCGTTACGCTCTGGGGTGAAGGCCTGCCCGTTGAAACCATTGCCCAGCACAGCGAAACCATTGCCTACGAATTGCTAACGGGCGTTAATCAGCGGGTTAAATTTACTTATCATTAAGCGCATCGGCATAGAGTAAAGAAAGTTTAATATTGTGTTTTTTGATATATAGGATGATATCCCACATGTTCAATATAAATTTAGTGGCACCTCAAAAATACTTTTGTGTTGAAGCAGGTTAGAGGCTGTGATGCCCGGCAATCATGAAAAACTATCGGGACTCCAGATAATATTGTTTTGTGGGATTAGGGCTTTCTGGGGACTGGATTTTTGCCGCTAAAAGCAGAATTAGATAGGTGCGATATTTTCGCATTTAATTTCGATGACGGTACTTGGGACGACCTCAAGGGTAAACCTGTCCAGATGTCTTGTTGTGGCAACAAGGCAGTACTGAAAAAGAGCAAGCTTGGAACACTATTCTTTTCGCACTATAGAAAGGGCGATTGTGTATCTGAAGCAGAGTCAGCTGAACACCTATATCTCAAGAATCTAATTTGCGTCGTTGCGTTACGCAATGGTTGGAATGTTGTGACAGAAAAGCAAGGCAAAGCTCCTAACGGAGAAAGATGGATAGCTGATGTGTATTGTCAGAAAGGGAAAGCCAAATTGGCATTTGAAGTTCAATGGTCACATCAAAGTAGAGATGAATTCATACGAAGGCAGAAGAAGTATATCGGATCAGGAGTTAGAGCGGCTTGGTTGTTCAAGTTGAAAAACAATAAAGAGTATTGGATTGATGATATTCCTTACCAGTTTGATACGCCGGTTTTTGGAATGAAAATGAAGCCTAATGGTGTTGAAAATTTATTTGTACCTCAGTTTGATGTGGCTGTAGAAGAATTCGTTGAAGGAATGCTACAAGGAAAACTTGAATGGAGTCCAAGAGAGGGTCAGCGTTTAATTGCAGAAGTTATTCCTCTTTATGAAGAGTGTTGGAGATGTAAAAAAGAAACCGGGGTCATTCTGGGTGTTTCAGTAAAGAATGACAAATACAAAGAAGTATCATTTGAAAAGTTTAGTGATGAAGGGGTGCCGGAGTTTTTATTGAGCAATGGTGTTTTCGAGCAATTATCAAAAAATAAGATTGGTGTATTAAAAAAACGTTATAGTAAAACCCGAGGTGAAAGTTACTTATCAAATGGTTGTTTTCATTGTGACGCGATAATGGGAAACTTCTTCATTTTTCAATCTTTAGTAGAGTATTGCGGTGAGTTGCCAGAGCCTATGCATAAATTTGAATATATCTTTAGTTCTAGTAGTCCGTATATCAGAAGTGAGTGGTGTTTTGATGGTTGCCAATCTAAACATATATTCTAGTCCTAACAGGCGCTGCTGCCGGACGAATTTACCGCTGCGCTCCGAATTTGCCGCAGAGCGCGGCGTTAGGCATCGCAAGGATGGTCATGAAGGCCTGAAAGCGTCAGGTATTGATTTAATATATTAATTGCAGAATACCACCCGCCAATCGTTCGGCCCACTGAAAGCCCTCATTCGGGTCAATAGCAAAGAAACGCGACCCTTTGTAAGTTTAGAAGCGGTTTTATACATACTACCCGCTGTATCAGCAGGCTAGTATGTATAGCATCCATTCAAGTCTTTCGGACTTTAAGTCGTTTTTCGAAAGGAGGAATCTCCGGGCCTCGTGGAATAGTGCATCAAAGCCACAAGGCATAGCGCCTGTCGAGTAGATCGCAGTTAAAGAGAGGGTTGGGTGGTGCCCTATACAGCAGTGAGAAGTGACGTCTAGTTTGTGCTTTTACTTAAAACCCCCGAGCTACTTTTTTGGCCGCTTTAATACCAAATTATCAATACCATTCTGCAGCAGGGTAGAGCGAGCATGGGCCAGTTTTGAGCTGGATTGAAAGGGTCCAACCAATACGCGATGCCAGGTGCCACCTTTGCTTGAATGGGTTTTTTCTACCTGGGCATTGAGGTTTAACAGCAGCAGGCTGACCCGTAAGCTATCGGCATCCTTAAAGTTTTTAAAAGAACCGGCCTGCAAGATAAAGACTTCGTCCTGGCCTTTTTGAGGGCCTGACTTTCTCAGCGCATCGGGTGGGCTGTCGGGCACGATAATTTCGGCGTCACGCAACTGGTCATAAAATTCGAATTGGGGCTTCTGGCCCTTGGTCGGGGTGATGCCGGTGACTTCATCAATGACTCGGCTAATATCTTGTTGCGGCGTTTTCCACAGTTGAATCAGGCCCATTGATAAGACGCCGAGCAGAAAACCACTTAATAGCCACAGCCAGCGGGGTGATTGAGCGGGGGGCTGGTTTCTGGAGTTCGTACGGGCATTTTTGCGCGGACTACTGCGTTTGGCAGGGGCCTTTTTGCCGGTTTTTTTTGCGTAATCTCGAGACATGTCGGCCCGTGGTCTGTGGTTAGCTGGCATTGTATTCGCTCTGTAAAACGAGCGCTAATTATTTTTAAATTTATATTTACAATATCGTTATAACTATTTGATTATAAACACTAATTAAATACTGTCTTGAGGGTCGACATCGATTGACCACCTGACCTTGCGAGCGCTCTTATCCTGCTCAAGCCAATGGCAGAGGCTGCCAAGAAGTGGCTGCAGATCCCGTCGTTCGGCACCTATCAATGTCAGTTGGTAGCGATAGCGGCCACTGCGTTTTTCCATAGCGGCGGGAAAGGGGCCGAGATAGCGCAGGGCGGGGCTCGATGGCATTTGGCTTTCGAGAAAGTCGCGCGCCCTTTGTAGCAGACCCAGTGCCTCCCCCCCGTGATGAAATTCAGCGCGAATTAATGCGGCATTGGTAAAGGGCGGCATGGCGCTGAACTGGCGTTCGGCCAATAGGTGTTGGGCAAATTTGGCGTAGTTGTGCCGGCTCAGCAGTTCGAATACCGGGTGCTCACAGTGGTGGCTTTGTATCATCACCACACCGGGTTTGGCGCCGCGTCCAGCCCGCCCGGCAACCTGGGTAATGAGCTGGCCCATTTTTTCCAGGGCGCGAAAGTCGGTGCTGAATAAAGAGGTATCGGCATCGAGCACCACCACCAATGTGACCCCAGGGAAGTGATGGCCCTTGGCAAGCATTTGTGTGCCAACCAGAATGCAGGGTTCATTTTTGTTGATCTGCGCGAGTAACTCCTCCATGGCATGTTTACTCCCCGTCGAATCTCTATCAACGCGGTGTACGCTTGTCTCGGGGAATAGCGCTTGCAGAGTGGCCTCGCTGCGCTCGGTGCCCTGACCCAGATAATTCAGTTGCTGGCTGCTGCATTCGGGACAGGTCGATGGCAGTGGCTGGCGCGATTCACAGTGGTGGCAGTGCAGTCCCGGCCGGTTGGTGTGCACGGTGAGGTGAGCATCGCAGTGCCTGCAGTTGGCGACCCAGCCGCAGTCGTGGCACATCAACGTAGGCGCAAAGCCCCGACGGTTGAGAAAAACAAGAACCTGATTGCCCTCGGCCAACTGGGTGCTAATCGCTTCAATAACAGTTTGGGAAAACCCGGTATTGAGCTGGCTGTGGCGAATATCGACCAGTTGCCATGCGGCCTGTACTGCTCCACCGTGGCGGCCCTTTATTGAAAGATGGCGATAGCGCTGCTGCTGGCAGTTATAAAGGCTTTCAAGGGAGGGCGTGGCCGAGCCGAGCAGGAGGGGGATGTTCTCTCGGTTGGCGCGCATCACCGCCACATCACGGGCCGAGTAGCGAAAGCCCTCTTGCTGCTTAAATGAGCTGTCGTGTTCTTCGTCGACAATAATAATGCCCGGTGACTTCATCGGCACAAAGGCGGCGGAGCGGGTACCGATAATAATACCGGCGCTACCACTGGCCGCTGCCCACCAGGCCTCTAGCCGTTGTCGCTCACTCAGGCCCGAGTGAATGAGGGCGATGGGGCAATTAAAGCGGGCTTGAAAGCGGGCCAGGGTTTGTGGGCTGAGATTGATTTCAGGAATCAACACCAGTGCCTGCTTCGAATAACGCAATACGCTAGAGATGGCCTGTAAATAGACCTCGGTTTTTCCCGAGCCGGTTTCGCCGTCGATTAAATAGCTGTTGTAAGTGTGAAACTCGACCTGCTCGAGGGCCGCTTGTTGATCGGGGGAGAGCGTCAGCGGTGTTTCGGCCAAGATGTCTGTAGCGCCATCGGGGTTAAAAGCCTGGTCGGATCTTGTGCGGGTAACGTTTTCTATCAGTTCTTTATTCTTCAGGCTGCGGATAGTGGCCGTGCTAACACCAGCGTTGGTGAGAGCCTCTCGGCTAAGGTATTCGTTAGCTTGCAGTAGTTGTAAAAGGGCCTGTTGGCTGGGAGCGCGGCGCAGAGCGTCATCGGGTAGACCTTTGCCGTGGGTGCTCAGACGCCAGAGGCTTTGCTGGGGTAAGTCGCCGCCCTTGCGCAATAAGGTCGGTAGAGCACTGGCCAGCACATCACCGAGAGGGTGCTGGTAGTAACGGGCGGCCCAGAGCAATACATCGAAGAGTATCGGCGGCAAGAGGGGGGCGCTATCGAGCACCGCCGTAATGGGCTTTAGTTTGCCTATCGGGTAGCCGCTGCTTGCCGTGTTGGAGACGACAATGCCGGTCACCTCGCGCTTGCCAAAGGGCACGGTGACGCGAACGCCCGCAGCGAGTACAAGGCTGGAATCTTCAGGTGGCAGATAATCAAATAAGCGGCGCAGTGGCGACTGCACGGCAACTTGATAAAATAGCGTATCTGTCATTTTGGGTGATAACTCAGCTGTTATTTTTACATTGAACCAGGTCTTGGAGATGACGCCCTGGCGGGGCTATTGTCCGGTGAAGTGGCATCCTGTGCAATCGACAGATTGGCTAATGTCGGTTTGCTACTCTGATGCAAGCAAGCCCTTGAAATCCGTTGGTTTTATACTTGAATCACCGGGCTTTTCTGGTAACATGCGCGCTCCTGCAAGTATGCATGCGGTGCCGGACGAAGAGGCCTTACATAAACTCGCTGTTAGTTAGCAAGTTATGGTCGGCAACAGATTGGGTGGCGGCGTGCAACAACCCTGCAACAATGAGGCAAGTAAAATGAAAGCTGAAATACATCCTAATTATGGCAAGCTGACTGCAACCTGCAGCTGCGGTAATGTAATCGAAGTTGGTTCAACTATGGCGACCGAAATCCACCTCGACGTCTGTGCAAAATGCCACCCCTTTTATACGGGCAAGCAGAAGACAGCAGACGCGGGTGGTCGTATCGACCGTTTCAACCAGCGTTTTGGCGGTATCAGCAGCGGCAAAAAGTAAATTTAGCCAGCTGGCTGACCAGCCAATGAAGAATGCGCTCAGGGTTAATACTCGGAGCGCATTTTTTTTCGCCTCGATTTTTTCTACCTTTCTTTTTACGTCAACGTCCTCGCTAGCGGATAACTGTCGAGCCACTGACCTCAACCGGGGTCGTGGTGAAAGCGTTGCTATTAAAACTGTCTACGACGGCGATACCCTCACTTTAAAAGATGGTCGCAAAATACGTTTAATTGGTGTCAATACACCGGAGCGCGGCCGCAAGGGTAAGCCCGATGAAGCTCTGGCGCTGGCGGCTAAACAGGCGGTGCAAAGCGCAGTGCAAACTGACAACTCTCGACAGAGAGATGTGCGCCTTTATCTCGGTCGAGAACAGACAGACGCCTACGGTCGAAAATTAGGGTATTTATTTGTCGACGGCCAAAGCCTTTCCGCTATGTTACTGAGCAAGGGTCTGGCCTGGCATGTGGTCGTGCCACCGAACATCGGTCTGGCACCTTGCTTTGGCGTGGCAGAAAAAAGTGCCAGGCGCCAGGGTAAAGGTTTATGGCGCAGTTCATTGCCGCAATATGTTGCCACGAAAAATATTAAGCAGGGTGGTTATCAGCGGGTGCGCGGCATTGTGCGCAAGGTCAGTTTTGCCAAAGCCTGGTGGATTAATTTCGACGATGGTTTTGTGGCGGTGATTTACCCGGAAAATCAGCCGTATTTTGATAAATCAATGGTTAGCGGCTGGCGGGGTAAGCAGCTGGAAATCGAGGGGTGGGTGTATTCTGCGAAGTATCGCGGCAAACAGCAATGGCGCATTAAGTTGGCCACGCCTTACGGTTTGTCAGTGTTGTAAGTGGGTTTTTAGGGGGGGCTTAGGGGGAGTGCTGCGTGCAGGCTTTTTCAGCAGCCCCGTCTTCGATCTCCGGAGCTGCTGCTTGTTGCGGGGTTTTTAACTGTTGCCGTAAGACATTAAACGATTAAAGCGCTTTTCGACGAGCTGGTCGAGGGGCTCACTCTGTAGTCGGTCGAGCTGCTCGATTAAGCGACCTTTCAGTGTTTCAGCCATGGTGTCGAGATCACGGTGGGCGCCGCCAAGGGGCTCAGGAATGGTCTCATCGGCAATACCCAGCTCTTCGAGGACACTGGATGTTACGCCCATGGCCTCTGCAGCCAGCGGTGCTTTTTCAGCGGTTTTCCAGATAATGTTGGCACAGCCTTCGGGTGAGATAACGAAATAGGTCGAGTATTGCAGCATATTCAGCCAGTCGCTGACACCAATGGCGATGGCACCACCGGAGCTACCCTCGCCGATAACGGTGGCGATAATGGGCGTTTTTAAGCGCGACATAACGGCCAGGTTCTGGGCGATAGATTCACTAATGCCACGCTCTTCCGAGTCGATGCCGGGGTAGGCGCCGGGTGTGTCGATAAAGGTGAGGATGGGCATTTTAAAACGCTCAGCCATTTCCATCAGCCGCAGGGCTTTGCGGTAGCCCTCGGGCTTGGGCATGCCAAAGTTGCGTGCGACTTTCTCACTGACACCGCGACCCTTTTCCTCGCCGATGACCATCACCGGTTTGCCGTCGAGTCGTGCGACACCGCCAATAATGGCCTTGTCATCGCCAAAATGGCGGTCGCCGTGTAACTCTTCAAATTCGGTGAAAAGTTTAGGGATGTAGTCATTGGTGTAGGGGCGCAAGGGGTGGCGAGCAACCTGTACGATCTGCCAGGAGGAAAGGCCGGAAAAAATACCCTCGGTCAGCTTTAGTGACTTATCGCGTAACTTTATTATTTCATCGGCAATATTGAGCTCGTTGTCGTTGCCAACCAATTGCAGCTCTTCAATTTTTGCCTCGAGTTCGGCGATGGGCTGTTCAAAGTCCAGGTAGTCAAGGTTCATAATTACTTTAATTCCGGTTGCTTTATTTCGCGCTGGGGCCGTCGAGATAGATGGCCAAATTATACAGATACTTCATTGAATCGAAACATCGAACTGATACTTTGCGGCAATTTCTTTATCGGCGCTTATGTGAGTGATGTGTTAGCACTGCGTTAGTAGAGCAGCTGTAAATTGCCGGCACCGAAGCTGTCTCGCAGGTGATGCAGCAGTTCATCTTCGGGCTGTATCGCCCATTCGTTAGCCAGGGCGAACTCACCCTCCGCACCATGGCAGCGATATTTCACCTTAACGCCGCATTGCCCGCTTTTGTAGGGCTTGAGCAATTGCTCGAGGTTGTCGACGGTGGCCAGTGTCATGGTGCTGCCAGAAAGGTCGATGGCCAGGCCCTTGAGCATGGCTTGCCGGGCTTCGATAACCGTGCGTACTTCCTGAGCGCGCATTTTCAGGCCGCCGCTATATTCGTCTTCGCTGAGTACGCCATTGACCACGACCATAGAGCCTTTGCTGATTTTGTCGCGGCAGGCAGCGTATTGTTCGGAAAAAATGGTGACGTCAATGCGGGCACTGTCATCGTCAATGATCATCACACCCATTACGCCGCGACTGGTTTTGATGGTGCGAATGTCGAGCACCAGGCCGGCAACGATCTGTACACTTCTTGAGGGTTGCAGCGCCTTGAGGCGGCAGCTAATGAAATTGCTCAGCTCGCCAGCGTATTCCTCAATGGGGTGGCCGGTGAGGTAGAGACCCAGTGTGTCCCACTCGCCCTGTAGGCGGTCGCGCAAGCGGAAACGCCGAACTTGGGAAAAAGCGGCGTAACCAATTTCGGGGGCACTTTCAGATGGTGTGTCGCCAAATAAATCGGTCATACCGCTGGCAGCATTTTTACTGTGCTGGTCGGCTAGTTTTACCGCTTCTTCCATTGCTTCCAGCATCACCGCCCGGCTGTAGCCGGGGTCGTCATTGGGGCCGATACTATCGAGTGCCCCGGAGCGAATTAGTGCTTCAAGGGCGCGCTTGTTGACCTTGCGAGCGTCGACGCGGGTGCAAAAATCAAACAGGTCTTTGAAGGGGCCACCACTGCTGCGGGCGGCAATAATATTAGATACCGGGCCTTCGCCGAGGCCTTTGATTGCGCCGAGCCCATAGACCACGGCGGACTCAAGGGAGACTGAAAACTGAAACTGCCCGATATTGACATCGGGCGGGGTGACGAGCAGATCCATGGCCCGGCACTCGTCAATCAGTGTCACCACTTTGTCGGTATTTTGCATATCGGCCGATAACACGGCGGCCATAAAGGCGGCGGGGTAGTGCACCTTCAACCAGGCGGTTTGATAGGCGAGCAGAGCGTAAGCGGCGGAGTGAGATTTGTTGAAACCGTAGCCGGCAAACTTCTCCATCAAATCAAAAATATTTTCAGCCAGTTCATTGCTGACATTGTTTTTTGCCGCGCCGTCGACAAAAAGTTGGCGCTGGCGGGCCATTTCTTCGGCCTTTTTCTTACCCATCGCTCGGCGCAGCATATCGGCCTCGCCCAGTGAGTAGCCACCGAGCACCTGGGCGATCTGCATCACCTGTTCCTGATAAAGAATAATGCCGTAGGTCGGTTCGAGCACGGGTTTTAAATCGGGGTGCTGATACTTGGGGTGGGGATAGGCTACTTCCTGGCGACCGTGCTTGCGGTTGATAAAATCGTCGACCATGCCCGACTGTAGTGGGCCGGGGCGGAACAGGGCCACCAGTGCGATGATGTCTTCAAAGCGGCTCGGCAGCTGACGCTTAATCAAATCTTTCATGCCACGTGACTCGAGCTGAAACACCGCTGTGGTTTCGGCGCGCTGCAACAGTCGATAACTGCCGGGGTCGTCGAGGGGGATATCTTCAATCACCACCGGCGGCTTGCCGTCTCGTTCATTCTGGGCATTGGCGTTGTCCAGAGCCCAGTCAATAATAGTCAGGGTACGCAGGCCGAGGAAGTCGAACTTCACCAGGCCGACGTCCTCGACATCGTCTTTGTCGTACTGGGTGACCAGGCCTTCGCCGGCTTCATCACAGTACAGAGCGGCAAAATCGGTTAGCTGAGTGGGGGCGATGACAACACCGCCAGCATGTTTACCGACGTTACGGGTTAGGCCTTCAAGCTGTAGGGCCATTTCCCAAATTTCCTGGGCCTCTTCATCTTGCTCGAGAAAGTCCCGCAGTATTTCTTCCTGATCAAAGGCCTTTTGCAGGGTGATGCCGATTTCAAAGGGAATCATTTTCGACAGGCGATCGGCCAGCCCGTAGGACTTGCCTTGGGCGCGGGCGACGTCACGCACCACGGCTTTTGCCGCCATGGTGCCAAAGGTAATGATTTGCGACACGGCTTCACGGCCATAACGCTCGGCGACATAGGCGATCACCCGGTCGCGATTGTCCATACAAAAGTCGATATCGAAATCGGGCATGGAGACCCGCTCGGGGTTGAGAAAGCGCTCAAACAGCAGGTCGTATTCAAGGGGGTCGAGGTCGGTAATCTCCAGAGCGTAGGCCACCAACGAGCCCGCACCCGAGCCGCGACCGGGACCAACGGGAATATCCTGCTCTTTGGCCCAGCGAATAAAATCCATCACGATAAGGAAATAGCCGGGGAAGCCCATTTGATTAATGATGGTTAGCTCGAAGTCGAGGCGCTGCTGGTAGTCTTCAAGGCTTTGGTCTGTGTCAGGGTTGAGCGTAATGCTCTCCAGTCGCTTCGCCAGCCCCTCCTCGGACAACTTGCGGAAGAAAGACTCGGTGGTCATGCCCTCGGGAATGGGGTATTCCGGTAGCTGGGGTTTGCCGAGTGTGAGGGTCAGGTTGCAGCGTTTGGCGATCTCAACGGAGTTTTCCAGCGCTTCGGGAATGTCTGCAAACAGCGCCTGCATTTGCTCAGTCGACTTTAAATATTGCTGGTCACTGTAACGGCGCTCGCGGCGGGGGTCATCGAGGGTGCGGCCCTCGACAATGCAAACTCTGGCCTCGTGGGCTTCAAACTGTTCCTGACTAATGAAGCGCACATCGTTGGTGGCGACTACCGGGCAGTCGAGCGTTTGTGCCAGCTCAACGGCGCTGTGGACAAAGTCTTCTTCGCCGGGGCGTTGGCAGCGCACGAGTTCGAGATAAAAACTGCCGGGGAAGTCTGCCATCCACTCTTTGAGAAGGTGTTGGGCCTGGGGGGTTCGATTGCCAGCCAGCGCTACACCGACATCACTTTTATTACCGCAAAGGGCAATCAAACCGCCGCCGAGTTCTTTCAGCCAACTGCGGCGAATACAGGGCAAGCCGTGTACCTGACCCTCGAGGTAGGCGCGGGAGATCAGCTGGGTGAGGTTTTGATAACCCACATCGTTTTGCACTAGCAGGGTAATTTGACTTTGCGGGTCGTCGGTTTTATCGCCGGCAATGGTCAGGTCGCTGCCGCAGATGGGTTTAACACCGGCGCCCTGGGCGGCTTTATAAAATTTCACCAGAGCAAAGAAATTGCAGATATCACCAACGGCAACGGCGGGCATATCGAGCTCGCGCACTTTGCCGACCAAGGGCTTGATGCCAATGGTGCTATCGGCAATGGAGAATTCGCTGTGCAGGTGTAAATGGATGAAAGCGGGCGCTTGCGCGGGGAGGGGTGCTGTAGCCTGCTCGGACATAGACGAACCTGGTTATCACAGCGAGCCTGGTTTACAGGCTCGCAGATTGACTGAAAATGGCGGCTGATTTTAGCAGCTCGGCAGGGTCGCTAGATAGGGCCGCTTGAAGGTGTTTTTTAAGCCGGGATTAAACTGAGCTGTTACGCTTTGCCGCCTCGGCGCGAACCTCTATGGCCTCGAGAATTAATTCCAGCCCGGTTTTGTCAGTCGTCGGCAGGGCCACATCGCTCTCACCCAGTGGCGTGACTCTATCGGCCCAGGTAAATAGCGATGCGCCCCAGGTTAAGCCGGCGCCAAAGGCGACGATTAATATGGTCATGCCGGGTTTTACTCGGCCCTCTTCAAGCGCCTCGCACAGGGCGATGGGAATACTCGCAGTCGAGGTGTTGGCGTAGTTACCCAGAGTGACGACGACTTTTTCCATGGGGATTTCAAGACGCTTGGCCAAGGCCTCAATAATGCGGGTGTTGGCCTGGTGGGGTATCACCAGATCGATATCGTCGAGACTGGTTCCGGAGTTTTGCAGTACATCGGTACACGCCGCAGCCATGCCATTGACTGCGTTACGGAAGATTTCGCGCCCGGAAAAATCCAGTGATACTTCTAAAGGACGGTGCTGGGCGACAGCGTGCATACCGAAGTCGGGCATCGCCAGTAGCCCGCGGGTATCTTGCACGCAGCCCAGTTTGCCCTGAAAAAAACCACTTTTTTGCTCAGAGGCTTGCAATACAACGGCTCCGGCACCATCGCCAAAAAGTACCGCAGAATCTCGTTTATTGGCCCAATCCATGAGTGAGCTAAGACGTTCTGAGCCGATAACTAGCGCGGTCTTGATAGAACCGGCGCGAATCATATCTGAGACCATGTTGAAGCTATAAAGAAAGGCGGTACAAGCGGCGTTAAGGTCAAAGCAGGCCGCGTTAGCTGCGCCGAGTTTGCCTTGTAACAGCGATGCCGTATTGGGGATGATTTCATCCGGCGTGGTGGTGGCGTAGGCAATAACATCGACATCGAGTGCGCTAATGCCAGCACAAGCTAGTGCGCGCTCGGCGGCAACGTGGGCCAGATCGACATTCATTACATGACTAATGCGCCGCGCATTGATACCGGTGCGTGAGCTAATCCATTCACTTGAAGTATCGACCACCGTGGCGATCTCTTCGTTTGTTAAAACTGCAGGCGGCAGGAAGCGACCCCATCCCGTAATTTGAGCGTACAACATGCCAACCCCGTTAAACGAATATAGAAAGTATATGACCGTATTATTACGCCCGCGATTCTCCTGTACTTGGCTTGTAAGTGCAACGTGGTTATAAATGTTTATCGGTCATTGGTCGGGAAATGAGTTGTTAATGAGCAGGCAATGGCACTGAATATGATGAAACATGGATAGGAGGGCCAGGGGCTCTCTCGCAGAGGGGGATTGCTGGGAGAGCTATTGGGTTTTATCGTTGCCCCGGGTGTCGACTTGATGGGGGGCGTTCACGTAGACTGCAAATCGCTCAACTTGAGCGTGTTAAAATTAATCGATATCAAGGAGATAGACTATCGTGAAAAAAATCCTCTGTTTACTCACTGTTCTTACAGCCACCCTCTCAGTACAGGCACAGACGCCAGTACAAGTAAATCCTGCGGCTGATCAGCAGTTGTCGGCCATTGAGGCCCAGGTTGCCCTGGTGCGCCAGGTCGCCAACACCAAACGTACCGCATTAGTTGCCGAGAACATGGAATTCTCTGCGACTGAAGCCGAGGTATTTTGGCCTTTATACCGAGAGTACCGGGCTGAGGTGAACAAAGTTGACGATGAAGCTTTCGCTTTGATCAAGGACTTCGCCAAAAACTATAGCAATATGAGCGATGAAAAAGCGACGGAAATTAGCACCAAAAAGCTCAAGCTTGATGACGAAAGGCTGAAAATCAAGAAGAGTTTTGCGAAAAAATTCCGCAAGGCCATTGCGCCGGCTAAGGCCTTTCGCGTTCAGCAGATTGAAAATAGAATTGATGCTGTGCAGACCCTTAAGCTGGCTTCAGAAATTCCCTTAATGAAGTAAGCGTCACTTCGATTTAAAAAGTACCCATACAGTTGGTAGCCAGTAATGACTGCTAACTGTATGTTTCCTCCTCAAGGTTTCAGCAGGCCCTTTTCAATAGAGCCGTTCCAATAGATCCTTTTCAGAAGACCCTCAAGGTAGTCGCTATTTTTTCTTAGCAAGCAACGGGCCCCATTAGTAAGTCGGCTAATTTAGCGCGTTGGTATTTCGCATCGCCATAAAGAACCTGATTGTGTTTTTGCCGCTTGCTGTAGAGGTGGACAAAGCATTCCCAGGTAAAGCCGATACCGCCGTGAAACTGAATCGAGCGGTTAGAGGCGAAGGCGGCGACCTCCGAGGCCGATGCCTTCGCCATGCGGGCGAATTTGGCGGCGTTTTCGGGCTCGCTATCAATAGCGCAGGCCGCGTTGTAGGTGAGTGATTTGGCCTGGTCTATCATAATCATCAAATTGACCAGGGGGTGTTTCAAGGCCTGAAAGTAACCCAGAGGGTGGTCGAATTGTTCCCTGACCTTCATATATTCGACCGTGGTTTGCAGTTGCCATTCTGCGGCCCCGCAGATGTCGGCGCTTACCAGCGTTAGGATGCCCGGCTCGGCACGCTCTAGTACGTTACAAGCCTCATCGCTCAATAGCTGCGCGTCGCAAACGGCGGCATTGTTAAAGTGAATGTGTGCCTGGTCACGGGTCAGGTCGATAATGCCATCGGCAACTATTTCCACACCCTCGCTGCCCACCGGCATTGCGTACAGCGCCAGGCCTGTTTCGGTTTTACACTGCACCAGCAGGGTGTCGACCTTGCGGGCATCTTGAACGAAATAGGCAGAGCCGCTGAGCTTACCGTCGACAAGGCTTATATCGCAATCTGATGCCAGCCATGAAGCACTTTTTGGCGTGCTCGCCAGGGTCGCTGTTTTACCGCTGGCGATTTCTTGTAGTAAGTCGTTGGCAGGGCCTGTATCGCATTCGCGTAGCACCAAACTTGCAGTAGCGGTGGCAATAAAAGGTGAAGGCAGGGCCACGCGGCCGGCTTCTTCCACCAGGGCACACAGGGCTACCAGGCTCATCCCCGAGCCGCCATTTTTTTCGGGGACGATCACTGTGGTCCAGCCCAGCTCGACAATTTGCAGCCAAAGGTTTTTGTCCCAGTGGCAAGGTGGCTCGCGGTAGGGGTCACTGTCACTGGCCACCAACTGGTGGAGTTTGTCGGTGGGTAAATTATCCTGCAGAAATTTACGCGCCGTATCACGGAGCATTTTTTCATCTTCACCAAAGGCAAAGTTTTTAGCTTGAGTCATTATCTAATCTTCTTTTAAACGATTATTAATTGTTATGGTTATTTAGATTTGGCCATGCCGAGTACGCGTTCGCCGAGAATATTGCGCTGAATTTCACTGGCACCGGCGGCGATAGTGATGCCGTAAGAATTCATATAGGCCAGAGGCCACTCGCCACCAGCGGGGGCATTTTCATCATTGATGTAGAGGGTGCTGTGGGCGCCGAGAATATCAATGGCAACGGCGGCATTGTCCTGGCGAACTTCTGACATTACCAACTTTGCCTGTAGGGGAATGCGCATAGGGTGCTCACACAATCCCTCTACTTTGGCGCGGCGAGCACCCTGTTTTGAGCCCTCCTGACGAATAATCATCTGCATAATTTGGTCGCGTAGTAGAGGGTCGTTAGCGGCACTCTGACCATCACGAGTTGAATCTTTGGCCAAATTAATTAATGCGTAGGCATCACCGACGGCACTGGCCTTACTATTACCACGACCGCTGGATGGGGTGACCATCGGGCCGGCTCCGCGCTCATGAAGCAAAGTCGTTTGTGCGACTTTCCAGCCTTTGCCAACCTCGTCGAGGCGGTAGCCGTCGCTAATTTCTAAATTGTCGAAAAAGACTTCATTAAAGCCGGTTTCGCCGGTGATTTTAATTAAAGGCTGTACAGTCACACCTTTGCCCAGGGCTGATTTAATAGGCACCACAAAATAGGAAAGGCCATCGTACTTGCTCGACTTGTCAGTACGCAGCAAGAGAATCATCCAGTCGGCAAAGTGGGCAAGGGAGGTCCAGACCTTGTGGCCATTAATAATCCATTTATCGCCCTTGCGCTCGGCAAATGTTTGTACATTGGCCAGGTCCGAGCCAGCACCGGGCTCGCTAAAACCCTGGCACCAAACGTCTTTACAGGAAAATAAACCGGGTAATAGACGCTCTTTTAAAGCTTGTTGGGCATGAAAGTGAATGGTGGGTGCAGCCATGCCCAGGCCGAGAATATTCGGTAGAAAGGGTTTGCCTGCGCGAGCCATTTCCTGATTGGCAATTGCCTGGCAGTCCTTGCGTCCACCACCACCCTCTGCGACGGGATAGTCACAGCCAATTAAACCAGCCGCGTAAGCCTCCCCCTGCCATTTACGCAAGTAGTCGAGCTGCTCGGGATGCATGATTTCAATGGCTGATTGGGGTAGTCGGGTCGAGGGCGTGCCGGCATCGTGCTGGGTCAACCAGTCGCGGCAGTAGGTGCGAAACGAGGCTTGCTCGAGACTATCCTTTTTATTTTCCTGGGACATAATCTAACCTTTATTTTATCGCTCCGGTTGGGTGGCGATTCTATTTTTGCCTTGATAGTAACATTGAGTCGTGTCAAATGTCTGTCAACTGGTTATGATCAAGACGCAGGTTTAAAGCTGGGGCTGATTCCCCTGTAAAAAATACGAGGCTATAAAGATAATATTTTCTTTATATTTGATAATAAATTTTAATAAAAATAGAGAGATTTAAAGTATGACTATTCGATACGATAATCGCGTTGCGGTGGTGACGGGTGCGGGTTCAGGTTTGGGTCGCAGTCACGCACTGTTTTTAGCTTCCCGAGGCGCTAAAGTGGTGGTTAATGATTTGGGTGGTGCTGTAGATGGCAGCGGCGCCTCCACTTCAGCAGGCGAGAAAGTCGTTGCAGAAATTAAAGCGGCGGGGGGTGAGGCCGTTGCGAATGCAGACTCGGTAGCAACACCCGAAGGCGCAGCGAATATTATTCAAAGCGCCATCGATAATTATGGCCAGATTGATATTTTAATTAACAATGCCGGTAATTTACGCGATAAATCTTTTGCCAAATTACAGCCCGAAGATTTTGATGCAGTGGTGGACGTGCACTTATCCGGATCAGCCTATTGTACTCTGGCTGCCTGGCCTCATATGAAAGACGCGGGTTATGGGCGTATTGTTATGACCACTTCATCAGCCGGGCTGTTTGGTAATTTTGGCCAGGGTAACTATGCAGCAGCAAAAATGGGTGTTTTTGGCTTGATGAATGCCCTCAAGCACGAGGGCCGAAAGTTTAATATTAATATCAATACCCTGGCACCAATGGCACTGACCCGCATGACTGAAGACATTATGTCAGACAAAATAAAACCTCTGGTTAAGCCAGAGTTTGTCACGCCAATCGTGGCCTGGTTTTGCGCCGAAGAAAATACGACATCGGGTGATGTGGTCGAGGCGGGCGCCGGTTATTATGCCAAGGTGCAAATTGTCGAAGGTGCGGGGGTGGTACTCGGCGGTGGTGAAATTCCAACGCCCGAACTTATTCAGGAAAATTATGACAAGATTACGGATATGAGTGAGGCGGCGCCTTTTGACTCAGCTAACGATATTATGCGCCATGTGTTTCGTACGTTAAGGCCTCGATAATATACAGCCAGGACTGTGTTAATTAACACAGTCCTGGCTTGGGGCAGTGAGCTTTTTCCTAGTAATCTTCAAAAGAATTTTCAAAAATAAAACCACTCTTCGCCATGGTAATGCGGTGGCGCTCGCCTTCAACTTTTGCATCCCAGTCCTCGTAGCCGGCATCACCGTGCCAAATGGCGACCCGGTCGCCGTCCTCCGTTTTACCAAGGTGGGTCTCGTAGATTTTTGGTGGGCGCGATGCAAACACATTGAGTAGCTCATCGACAGAAGCGTATTTCGCCAGATAGTGCAGTGTCACCCAGGTGGGGGGCACAAAGTCGAGGGTGCGTGCCGTGTGGCGTTCAATGGCATCCTTTGGGCTAATCCACTGGTGCTCGTGTATCTCGCCACCGTCGATAATAATTTCTTTGTGCTCGGGCACGCGGGCGGCAAAAAACCAGGTAGTAAAGCGCTTTGGTGTAATGGGTGGCGGCGTCCAGTGGGAGAACCAGATAAAGTCTTCTGGGTCAGTGTGAATACCGGCTTCCTCGTGAGTTTCGCGCGCTGCAGCAAAGCGAGCGGCTTCGGTTTTATCGCCACTGGCGGGGTAATCATCGGCGTCGATGCGCCCACCGGGGAAAACCCACATGCCACCGAAGCGGATATTCTTATTTTTGCGTAGCATCAGCGTTTCTATGCCGGCGTCGCTATCGCGTAATAAAACCACTGTGGCGGCGGGAATGGCCTCCTCGGTAATGGGTTTGTCACCGGGCTTAATGAGGTCGGCGTAGGGGTCGCTGGCGTGCTTTTCAGGTGTTTTGTCGGAGCTGCTCATTATTATATGTCCCGCTCGGGGCGGCTTCCTGTATTTGTTTGATGACAGCCAGTGTAACGCAGCCTTAATGTAGATTATAAGGCCGCTACCACTGGGTCTATTGCTGTCTCATTTTAGCAATATTGGTGCTGAAGGGTTTACAGCACGGTTGTTGATACACAGACAGCGGGTTTTAGGCTAGAGTACCCGGCTGATTGCCTTCCCCTTAGTGGCTCGTTGAGCCTTTTTTAGTCAGCTTCACGATGATATCCCTATGTTTTTCAGCGAGCCGCGCCGGCACTTTTTTAAACCCCTAACCGGTAAATACCGCGAGCAGGTAGTGCAGTGTTTGTGCCTGCTCTACCAGCGTCAGTACAGCTCGACGGCCGACTACGGCCAGGCCTTGAGCCGTGAGCAGCTACTCGAAATTCTTACAGAAGCCTTGGCCAGACCTCAAGTAGAGGTACTCGATGATGAGCTTACAATCCTGAGTGGTGATGAGGTCGAACCGCGCTTTAAAAACCATCGTGAGCAGGCAAGCTGGGTACTCAAGCAATTACTAGAGGGGGGGTGGCTAGAGCGTCAGGTTGATACCGCCACCCTGCATTCAAGCTTTCCTTTTACACGGCTAGGGCGAGTGTTTGCCCTGGCTCTGCTCGAGGCCGACACCCGGCAAATTCGTACACGCCACCGCAATACCCGCAACACCTTGAATGCGCTTGAGGCTCTGCTTAGCCGAGGGGAGGTCTATGACCTGCTCGACGCCTACGAATATTCCGAGCGTATTATTACCGATTTCACCGATGTGATTGCCGAACTCGATGAGCGCAAACGCGAGTTGATTCGCGAGGTCGAGTCGCAGCAATTGGCACAGCAGGCGGCCGAGCAGTTTTTTGAATTTATGGAAAAGCGCTTCCAGCCCGACATCGCTGTGCGTCTGTCGGCGGATAGCGTAGAAAAACACCGCGAAGATATTAGCCGGGCGGTGGCGCGGATTCGTCGCAAACCCAAGGTCTTTAAGCAAGATATCGAACGTAGTTTACGGCGTACCGTGCCCGATCTCTGCGCCGAAGAGCAGTCGTATTTGTGGTTTATTCTCGACACTATTGAGCAGCGTATGCGCAATGCGGCCGAGATTATGTTGCCCGCCCTACGCAGTGCTCTGCACAGTTTTACCCGGCGCGCAGATATTATTATTCGCCAACTCAGTTATATAAACAGCCGCCACAACAATGATCTGTTGGCGCTGTGTGCCGAACTGTCCGACCTCAATGACGAGCAATATGGTGCGCGTCTGGATGGCGCTTCAGACTCCATGGCCAGTCTTAAAATCAATTTGGTCGACCCCCAACACATTAAATTACAGGAACGCCAGTCCCGCCTTTGGGTTGATAATGTATTGGCGACAGCGCAAGTTGTTGACCAGGAGGCGCAACGAGAATTGATGATCCGCCAATTACTGGACCAGGCTTTCATGGTTAACAACAGTCATTTAAAAGATTATGTACTGCACGCACTGCGTGGTGGGCAGCGTATTTCGACGCGAGCCCTAACTATTGATAGCGCTGAGGAGCTATTGGCCATGGCCCACGTTATTGAAGTGGGGGCGCTTAATAACCTCAGTTCAGAGCTGGTGTTTCGGGTCGAAGCCACAGGGCGGCAGGTGATAGACAGTGAGTATTATGCAAATTACGATGAATTTACTATCGAACTGTTACCCAAAAATACAGACGACGCTTCACCGGGCGAAGCTATCTCTGATGATCAGCTTGGTGACAACCGTGTTGGCGAGGCGAACTCGCTACCTTCAGAAAACAATTCAAGTCTTTAAAACACCCCACCGTTGGGCTTAGGTTACGTTATTTATGTTTGCAGAAAAAATAGAAGAAGGGCTCAGCGAGCTTGGTATTAGCGCTGACGAGTTTTCAGAGTTATTGATTCGCTTGCTCGACTACGGTGTGCTGTGCCGCGATGAAAGCCAAATTGAAGGTCTGCTCTACGACCGTTACTTACAGTGCAGTGACCTGATCGAGGATTATTTAAGTGTTATAAAAATACGAATTCAACACGACAGCCGTTTTTCTTTCGTGCGCATTTTCCCACCTGGTGCCGCTGTGCCGGGCATGGCTGATGATGACCATAGCGCCTTTAACAGCGGTTTTCGCCAGCGCCCCAGCCAGCAAGAGGTGGCCTTGATTTTGGTGCTGCGGGTCGAGTATGAAAAGGCCCTGCGCGATGGTCAGGTGGACGACAAAGGTTGCGTTATGTTGGCACTAGAAGGCCTGGCCATTGCCTATAAAAATTTATTAAAGCGCCCGCTGCCCGACACGGCGAGTGACAGGAAAAGCCTTTTCAAACGTCTGCGTCAATTACGTTTAATCCGCTACGACACCGAGCACGAATTAGACTTCGCCGAGGGTTGGATAAGTATTCACCCCTCAATTACCCGCTTCGTTAACGACGAAGTGCTGGCTAATTTAAGGTCGCCTGAGAGCGTAGAGCCAAATTCCAGCGACGCGTACAACAGTCCTGTGCAACAGGCGAAAAACGAAGAGGGCGATAGCGATGTTTTGTAAGCGCGTTATCTATCTCAATTGGGGCAATATTCCTCCCCTTGAATTTGATTTTGGCCCTATTAATTTATTTTCTGGGGGGAATGGTTCGGGTAAAACGACCGCTGCTGACGGCCTGCAGTCGTTGATGACGGCGGCTCACGAAAACCTGTTTACCTATAACCCCGGCCAGGATGAAACTACCCAGCGAGGGCGTGGGGGCAAGCAAGTGCGTACCCTGGCTTCTTATGTGCTGGGTTGTGACGATGGTAGTTATGCACGCCCCCAGGCCTGTGATGGTTATGTGGCCGGCATATTTCATCCCACCGAGGGCGAGGCGGGCGAACCATTTACAGCAGTGATGTGTGTCCGTGCCCACCTGGATAGCGCCGCGACTAGCCGTCAGGCACGACAAGACGAGTTGCTGTTTTTAATAATTCCCAACCAGCAATTGTGTTTGCAGGATTTTCTCCGGGAGGATCCTGAGGGGAAATTAATTGTCCCTCTACCAGAAATTGCCCATCGTCTTAAGCGACAATTCGGCAGTGATGCGATAGAAATGTACGACAAAAAAGGGCCGTATTTACGCCGTCTCTACGGCGCTTTCCGCGGTTTACCCGGCGCCATATCCGACCGAGAAGCGAAGCACGCGGCACGTACCTTCGCCAATTTTATGGCCTATAAACCGGTTAAAAGTATTAGTGCTTTTGTCGAGCGAGAAATTCTTGAACCCAAAGATTTAAGTGAAGATATTCGTCAAGTTTCTGAATTGATGAAAACTATTCACAACATGGATGAGGAAACTCAGGCCATTAAGCGAGTGCTTGAAAACCTCGACTTAGCGCAGCGCCACGCGCTGGATTATATTACTAACTGGCTGGGTCACTGTGTTGGACAATACTGCGAGCTGAGTCGCCAGGTGTGGGTAAAGCAGCAGGACTACCTGGGTATAAAAGAACAGCAGCGCTCTAATATCGCGGCCATTGCGCAAACTGAGCAGGCTATACAGGACAACGTTGACTTTAAGCGCGCCGCCAACAGGCAATTAGTCGACCTTGTGGCCCAGCGCCGAGGCATTGCGGCACTGCGCGATAAAGACCAGCTTGAGCAAGAACTTGAAAGCAGCGAACAGAGCCTTGTTAGTAGTGCCAAATCTTTGCTCGAGCAGGAGCCGCAATTTGTAAAAAACTATCAAGCCATACGCCAGCTACAACAATGTTTAAAAACAGGCTCTCTCGGGGTAGAGGTCGCCGCGCTAGAGAGCAAGGCCTTGAGCCTGTTAATCACTAACCTGTTAAAAGGCCCTGAGGATTCCGGGCTCGACATGCCCCAGTTAATGACCAAAGACTGGGTCGGCATTGGCGCGCTTGAGCACAAGCTAGAGCAGGTCAAACAACTCGATCGCCATCACAGTGATTTGACCCGGGCACTCCACAGTGCTGAGCACAGTAGTGGCTCGCGCAGCATCCGTGACCAGGTTCTAACACTGAGCAATGAAAGGCAGCGCCAGCTGAGTCAAAGCAAGGAGCGCTATGAGCGCAAGCTGGTTGAAATTCAGCGCCTTGAACACAATAAAATTAATTATCCGCCCCATGTCGAAGCAGCCCTTAACGCGATAAATACCCAGTGCCCCCATGCGCAGGCCGCTGTGCTTTGTGACTTTGTGGAAATTACTGACCCCAAGTGGCAAATGGCCATTGAGGGTTATATGGGCGGTGCGCGTTTTGCCATTATTGTTGAGCCTGAATATGAGGCCGAGGCCATTCGCGTGGTGCGGGGCATGAAGGGTGGTCGCAATAATGCCCGTGTTATTCAGGGTGAAAAAGCCCAGCGTGACGCCGCTAAAATTGTGCTTGCGCAAGATTCAATTGTTGAACTGATGAGTTTTGAGCACAAGATTGTTGAATATTATTTGCAGGCTTCCTACGGCTCTGTACTGCGCGTCAAAGACGAAGAGAGCTTGCGTCGAACTCGCCGTGGTGTCACCAGTGCCGGCCTGGGTTCGGGTAACTACGCTATGTTCCGCTGCGACCTTCATGACGCAGACCTGGTGTTCGGTCAGGGTGCGCGCCAGCGAGCGTTAGAGGCCAAGCGACAAGAGGCCCACGATCTTCACCAGCAGCGTCAACAGCAAGAGGATGAATACCGCCAGTCGGCGCGAGTGTATGAGCTAATAGAAAGTATAAAAGCCGTGCAATGTGGTGAGCTGTTAACAGAAATGTTGGCGCTTTACCGCGCTCGACAACACAGCGAAGAGCAATTGCAAAACCTTGATTTAAGCGACTTTGAAGAGCTTGAAGCACGTATGCAAGCCGTACAGCTAGGCCTCGATGAACTTGAAAAAACTGGCAATGATTGCAGTAAAAACCTTGGCGCTTTAAACGAAAAGAAGAGCAACTTCACGGGTTTGATTAATACCCTGGCGGCCGAGCAGGAAACGCTACAAGAGGCCCGAGATACCTGTGAGGTCAGCGTAACGAGTATCGCCAGCTATTACCCCGAGTTTGACAGCGAAGTAGCCCTGCAAGAGGCCGAAGCAAAGGCCCGTGCCGCGAAAAGTGACTTTAGTTTTGTAGAGGAAAACGCCGCATATTTAAAACAATTAGATCAGCATGATAAGGCGCTGTACCAGGCTATTATGCAGCACAATCAAATGGCGACGTTGGCGCATAATATTATTTATACCGTTGGCCATGGTGAGCAACACGACGCCGAGTACTTTCAGGGTATTGCCACAATGGCGGATGCTATACAGGCCGTCCACAATGCCTTAAAAAATAATGTGCTGGTGGGTAAAGCTGAAAAGCTGGCCACATTGCGCGACAGTTTTAATACCGCTTTTGTCAGTAACCTTTGCCACTCCATTTATCAGTCGATCAACGATGGCAAGCGCGTTTTAGAAGACCTCAATAAAGAACTCGAACACCACGTCTTTGGTTCCGACCGGGAGCGCTTTTATTTTGACTGGGAATGGGTGCCTGAATTTAAAGAGTATTGGCGCTTTTTTAAGGAGGTCGTTAAATTGCCCAATTTGGGTGATGGCAGCTCTCTGTTCGATGCTGACTTGAATCCGCACTCTTGCCTGGTCAGAGACAAGCTCGTCGCCATGCTGCTCGACAAAGATGAGCAGGCGGCCCTACGCGAATTGCGTCGCATCAGTGATTATCGCCTCTACCGTCGTTATGAAATTTATAAAAAACCAGAAAATAAAGAGCCTATTGCTCTGAGTAAATATGGCACCGGCTCCGGTGGGCAACTGGAAACCCCGGCCTATATTATTCGCTCTGCGGCGGTAACCTCGGCCTTTCGTTTTAACGAGGGCAGTTCACACTGTCGCATGGTATTAGTCGACGAAGCCTTTTCTAAAATGGATGAAGCGCGTTCTCGCGAGGTCATTCACTATCTCACCGAGGCCCTGGGCCTACAGTTGATTTTTATTATGCCCACCAGCAAGTCGGGGCCATTCTTAGATTTGATTTCAAACCAGGTGGTGTTCAGCAAATGCCCGGCGACTGAAAAGGTTGGCGAACTAGATACTCATGTGCTGGTTGACCGCAAAGTGTGTAATCAAGAAAAAATTAAAGCCCTGTGGGCACGGCATCGTAAAACCATTCGCAACCAGGCCATGCTGGATTTTATGGAGGATTTATAGATAGTGAGCCGTGATAAAAACGCACAGTCGTTTGGCCACGGCCACGGCAATGCCTGAGTCGGGTTTTAGTACGCCGCCTGCCTATCTACAGGACCCCTTTGTGTTGGCTTTGTTGAACACACTACTTACAAATATTGATAAGGGGCGTGTTCGGCCTTTGCGAGTGAGTAATAAAACCTTGTCGATGCGAAGGCTTAAAGCGGTTTGGAAAGTTGAGCCCCCGGTTTACCATAGACGACCTTTAAAACTTCACTAAATTTACACGAGGAAGTAGTGCCGATGCGTTTAGTCTCCTGGAATGTTAATGGTATTCGAGCTGCCATGAAGAAAGATTTTGTCCAATCACTGGCTGCGATGGAGACCGACGTGCTTTGCCTTCAGGAAACCAAAGCTCAGGATGAGCAGGTGGCTGAGGCACTGGCAGAGATAAATGGCTATCACCTCTACAGCAATTCGGCGGAGAAGAAGGGCTATTCAGGCACGGCTATTTTGTCTAAATCTGAGCCTTTGTCAGTGCAGTACGATATGGATATTGAGGAACACGATCAAGAAGGCAGGGTGATTGCGGCCGAATTTGAGAGCTTTTACTTGGTGACCGTATATACGCCGAATTCGGGCAATGGCCTGAAACGTCTCGACTATCGCCAGCAGTGGGACGCTGACTTTCTCGCTTATTTACAGCAACTCGAAAAACAAAAGCCGGTTGTGCTGTGTGGTGATCTGAATGTCGCCCACAAAGATATCGACCTGGCGCGACCCAAGCCCAATTACAATAAAAGTGCCGGTTATACCCAGGCCGAGATTGATGGGTTGGATAATCTCGTTGCGGCTGGTTTTGTCGATACTTTCCGTGACCAGCACGCTGAAAAGGTTAAATACTCCTGGTGGAGTTATCGAGCCGGTGCCAGAGCCAAAAATGTTGGCTGGCGTATCGATTATTTTATGGTCTCGGCCAGCTTGCAGGGCTGTGTTACCGGTGCGGATATTCTCAATGAGGTGATGGGGTCAGATCATTGCCCCGTTTTGCTCGACCTGGCTGATTAGTACTTTGCCCACTCAGGTGAGCGGATGTAGCTCTAGAAAGCGATCGCTCCAGGGTTCGCCGACGATTTCCATTAGCTGGCGTATCTGCGATTTGGTGATGGCATCTTTCGATTGTGTGCTGTAGTTGAGGATATCCTCCAATAAATTGGGGGCGTCAAGAGTGGGGGCGCTGCCAAACTCTTCTCTAATACGTTTACGCACGACGCGTAATTGGTCAATTGTCTCTTTGTTAAAAATAGCCATAGAGTGCATCGAGTCCTATTGAGTCAGCAAATCTCCGTTGCTAAAAGTTTATTGGGCGCAGTAATTGTAACGCGCTGTTAGCCGCTGTCTATGCCCTCTTGCCTCTATCCTGCTGTTAAAAATGGGGTACAGCGGCGAGCAGGTTTTGAGTATAGCTTTCACGGGGTGTTGCCCAGAGTGTTTCAGTATCACCACTTTCAATGACTTTGCCCTGATGCATTACGAGTACTCGGTCCGCAATAGTGCGCACCACCGATAAATCGTGGGAAATAAATAACATACTCAGGTTGTGGCGCTCGACCAGCGCCAGAATTAGCTCAAGAATTTGCGCTTGAATGGTGACATCCAGTGCGGATACAGGCTCATCGGCAATTATCAGCTCGGGTTTGGTGGCAATGGCGCGACCAATGGCAATGCGCTGACGTTGCCCGCCGGAAAATTCGTGGGGATATTTGCGGATGTCGGCGTGGGCGAGACCAACGTCATCCATTAAGGCTAGAACTTGGGTGGTAACATTTTTGCGACTGGCAATGCGGTGGTAGAGCAGGGGCTCGGCCAATGCATCGAACACCGTCATCCGTGGATTCAGCGAGGCGTAGGGGTCTTGAAAAATCATTTGCATGCGCTGGCGCAGGGGTTTGA
>ERZ1027208.109-NODE-109-length-41757-cov-15.720445_pt1 | contig 41757 bp, 36 predicted proteins | sample MGYA00520867_ERZ1027208 | MGnify/ENA primary metagenome ERZ1027208 (study PRJEB33311, sample SAMEA4378413) | marine metagenome | biome: Marine biome; feature: Fjord; material: Water | collected 2014-07-20T08:00:00Z/2014-07-... | depth 75 m ... | reverse complement strand
CTGGGTTTAGGGTAAATTATTACGTGCACGATAACGATCCTTTACAGAGGTAACCCTGATGTATAAAGGGTTAATTAGATACTGGGTTTAGGGTAAATTATTACGTGCACGATAACGATCCTTTACAGAGGTAACCTGATGTATAAAGGGTTAATGGGGATTAAGGTGCGGTTAGGTGATTATGCTGAACAATTCACTAATATGTTATTAGTGAATCATGCCGTAGTAAGAATGGGTTTAGATGCGGTGTGAATGAGTGTGAGATGCAAGGGTATTGCATCTCAGCTTCTATTAATTTATTGATTACGTTGCACGATGCCCATCATCTTATAGGTCAGTAATGCGGCAGCAAAGTCGTATGCATGAAACCCGTCAATGGGCGCAAACTCCATTACATCAAAACCGATTATATTCCGCTGCTTAGCAACCGATTCAAACAAGTTTAGGGTTTGATACCAGGCCAAGCCGCCGGGAACCGGTGTGCCTGTTGATGGAAAAACGGATGGGTCCATGCCGTCGATATCCAGTGTGAAAAATACATTCTTAGGGAAATCGTCGGGCAGTTGAATACTTTGAATATTATTAGGGACCAGTTCATCGGCATCTTGAAAGTAAACATGTTTTTGTTTGCGGGTTGCCATTTCTTCTTCGCAATAAGCACGAATGCCCAATTGATAAAGTGGAATGCCTTCATCAATTACCCGCTTCATGACAGATGCATGGCTAAGCTTATCCCCTTCGTAGGCGTCTCTTAGGTCTGCGTGCGCATCAATTTGCACCACTCCAAAATCCGTAATGCCTGCATTTAAATAGCCTTTAATCACACCGTAAGTGACTGTGTGTTCGCCGCCTAATACCACCGGCATGCTGCCAGCTTTTAAAATGGCGGTAACGGCATCGGCGATGCGATCAATAACGTGTGTGGCGGTTTCGCCTGCTGTAATCGTGCAGTCGATTGCATGGCAAGTGTGAATGCCTAAGGATGAAGGGTTTGATTTGCCATCCCAAGTTTCTAGTTGTTCCGATGCTTCAATAATGGCCGCTGGTCCTAAGCAGGTGCCGCCACCGTATGACACTGTTTTTTCTAGGGGGACAGGCAGCACTGAAAATCCTGCTTGATCCATTGGTGATTGATCAATTTCGGACTGTAGGAATATGATTTCTGGCTTATGGTCTTTCATAGTGTTCATTGTTTAACGACCCTAGTATGGTTCGTAGGTGATTTATTATTCAAGAGATATAAAATCTCATTGTATGTTTAGGATTGTGTTTTCTAGCGCCCAAGAATCTAATTTTAATTTAGATTCCTCTTTGGCGATTAAAATTGTTCGCCTGCAAGCAGTCTCCTACAATGTTTGAAGTCATTACAGGTATTCAATAATGTATCCACTGTAGGAGTCGAGCTTGCTCGCGATCCAGACACCCTTGTTTAAAGCGCAACACTTTTGTGGCGTTTAACGTTTATCGCCTGCAAGCAGCCTCCTACAATGTTTAAATCATCATAAATTTTTAATGATATTTCCAATGTAGGAGTCGAGCTTGCTCGCGACTCAGATACCCTTGTTTAAAGCGCAACACTTTTGTGGCGATTACAATTGGTCGTCTGCAGGTAGACTCCTACACGTTCACGATAATCGCATCTTAAAATCTTCGTAATCAAATTCACGAACCACATTCAATTTACCTGTTTCTGAATTCCAAATGGCAATGGCGGGTAAGCGTGTGCCGTTAAAGGTGGATGTTTTCACCATTGTATAGTGCGCCATGTCTTCAAAAATGATTCGCTGTCCCACTTCAAGCGGTTGATCAAAACTGTAATCGTTTATGACGTCACCTGCTAAACAGGTTAAGCCACCTAGGCGATAGGTATGGGCTTTTTCATTGGGCAGGCCACTGTGCATAATGTCGGCACGGTAGGGCATTTCTAACGTATCGGGCATGTGACAAGTAGCAGATGTATCCAGAATGGCTTGTGGCAACTGATTAAAAGTTATGTCTAAAACTTCAGCGGTTAATACACCGCTGCCAATGGCCACGGCTTCGCCGGGTTCTAGGTAAACCTGTAGATCATATTTTCTGCTAACCGTTTGGATGCAATTGATCAGACTTTCAACATCATATCCAGGGCGGGTAATGTGATGGCCACCGCCAAAGTTTAACCATTCTAAATTAGGCAGCCAGTGTGCAAATTTTTCTTCTACCGCTTGCAAGGTTCTTTGCAGGGGGGCGAACTCTTGTTCGCACAGGGTATGAAAGTGCAGGCCGTTAATTAACTCAAATGCGGCTGCATGTTCAGGTTGTTGAAGCTGACCATGTAATTGATCATAGGTGATGCCTAAGCGTGAACCGGCGGCACAGGGATCGTAGATTGCTACATCACCTTCTGAGTGCTCAGGATTAATGCGCAAACCAAATTGAAGGTTCGGTCTTGTTATTAACGCATCACGACAGATGGATTCAAATCTGAGTAGCTGGCTTAAGCTGTTAAATACAATGTGATCGGCAAAGGTAAGCAGTTCACGTAAGTCTGCTTCACTGAAGCCCGCTGAATACACATGGACTTCACCGTCATAATATTCAGAAGCTAATTTGGCTTCATGTAATCCACTAGAGCAGGTGCCAGATAAATATTTTGAAGTAAGCGGGGCAAGGTGCCAAAGCGAGAATGCTTTTAGGGCATGTAATACTTTTGCGCCGCTGCGTGTTTGCACGTCGTTCAAAATTGACAGGTTACGTTTGATCGCCACTTCATCCACTACAAAACAAGGAGAGGGTAAGCGGGATAAATCTAATTGGCTAAAATCGGTAAATTGCATCAGATTTACTCTAAAGTGACGAACGAGATATTATTGATAATCAACAATATCCAGATACTGAACTTGTAGGATGGGTTAATGGCGAGTTTTACGAGCCATGTAACCCATGGGCTTGATGGGTTACGAAATTCGCTGAGCTCATTTCTAACCCATCCTACGGCTATCTATTACAAACAGATATGCTTGGATAAAAAATTACTTCTCTAAATCAAACGCATCCAGTTCAATCACCTTCCAAGGCAGGCCATGTTTGTTCATGTCTTCCATAAATGGATCAGGATTAAACTGTTCGATGTTAAATACACCTGGCTCTAACCAGTGTTTTTCTAACATCATTTTCGCACCGATCATGGCCGGTACACCCGTGGTGTAAGAAATAGCTTGTGATTGCACTTCTTTATAACAGGCTTCGTGATCGCTGATTTGATAGCAATACATGATGCGTTCTTTGCCATCTTTTAAACCGCGGGCCACAACACCAATACAGGTATTGCCTTTTGTACGTGGTCCCAGAGTAGATGGGTCAGGTAATAGCTTGGCTAAGAACTGAATGGGCACAATTTTTTGGCCTTCGAATTCAACGGCGTCAATGCCGGTCATGCCCACGTTTTCTAACACTTTAAGGTGCGTTAAATAATTTTCAGAAAAACTCATCCAAAATTGCGCACGTTTAATGCTTGGGTAATGCAGTGTCAGAGATTCAAGTTCTTCGTGGTACATGCGATATATGTTGAACGTGCCCACATCTTCGGGGCAGGTGAACGATGCTTTTTTACTCATGGCATCGGTCGTGACAAATCCACCGTTTTCCCAATGGCGACATTCTGCACTGACTTCACGAATGTTAATTTCAGGATTAAAGTTGGTGGCAAACGGATAACCGTGATCGCCGCCATTCACATCAATGATGTCGATTTCTTGAATTTCATCAAAATAATGTTTCGCTAGGTACGCGGTAAACATATTGGTGGCACCGGGGTCAAAGCCACTGCCTAACAATGCCGTTAATCCGGCTTTCTGAAAACGCTCTTGGTATTCCCATTGCCACTTGTATTCAAACTTGGCGGTGTCTAATGGCTCGTAGTTAGCCGTGTCCATGTAGTGAACGCCCGCTTCTAAGCATGCATCCATGATGGTTAAATCTTGGTACGGTAAGGCAACGTTGATCACCAATACTGGCTGTTCTTTTTTTAGCAGTGTTGTCAGTTCAGGTACGTTGTCAGCATCAACTTGAGCGGTACGAACGGTAATGCCTGATTTTTCTTTCACGCCTGCAGCAATGGCAATGCACTTGCTTTGTGTGCGGCTGGCTAAAATGATGTCGCTGAATGTTTCAGGAAGTTGTGCACATTTTTGTACAACCACATTACCCACGCCACCGGCGCCAATGATCATGACCTTGCTCATAGATTTCCCCTTTCAAAATAGGTGTAGCCGTCTAGGCTGGCTTTAAACGCATTCATCATTTGTGTGCGTCGTGCAGCGGTTATTTTTCCATTGCGTACGGCTTTTTCTGCACGCTTTCTAAATTCTTCGGTCATGATTTTGGTGTCGTACTCAACGTATGACAGCACATCGGAAATTCGATCCCCTTGAATTTCTTGTGCAAAATCAAAATGCCCATCGTCATGTATGTGCAAACTCACTACATGGGTGTCACCAAACAAATTGTGTAAATCCCCCAAGGTTTCTTGGTAAGCGCCCACTAAAAATACACCCAAGTAATATTCTTCATCTTGTTTAATAGAATGCAATGGCAGGGTAGTGGTAAGGCCTTTGCCAGTGGTGAATTTATCAATCTTGCCATCGCAGTCGCAGGTTAAGTCGGCAATCACGGCTTCTTGGGTGGGCCGTTCGTTTAAGCGGTGGATGGGCATGATGGGCAAGACTTGGTCAATGGCCCACATATCCGGTAATGACTGGAATACACTGAAGTTGCCGTAATAAATATCGGCCAGTAACTTGGGTAGGCTGGCAAGTTCGGGCGGTACACGGTCGGCGGTTTTAATGAAGGCGGCGACTTTTTGTAAAACAGACAGCGCAAGGTTATCGCCTAAGGCGCGCTCAGTCAGGCCTGCTTGTCCACGGCGAAACGATTCTCGGATTTCATCTCGGTAATAAATGGCGTCGTTGTAGCATTCTTGATAATTATTTTCGTTAATTTCGTTATTAACCTGCCATAGGTTTGTAATGGCTTCGTGCCCGGGATGATCATGGGCCGAATCTAAAATGGCTTGTGGCAAGGCGTCAGGCAAAGGCGTTGGCAGGTAATCACGCACGTCTAAAATGTTAAACAGCAACATAGATGAATAGGCCACCGTGGCTCGGCCCGATTCTGTAATCAATACAGGGTGTGCAATGTCTTGTGGGTCTAAACATTCGCAAATGGTTTCAACAATATTCACGCAGTATTCATCTAGCTGATAGTTCATGCTGTGAGTACTGTTGGTGCTGGCCCCTTCGTAATCAACCGCGAGGCCGCCCCCTAGATCCAGATACCCCATTGGTGCACCGGCTTCAATTAAACCTGTGTAAAACCGACAGGCTTCCATCACGCCGCTGCGAATGTTGCGTATGTTTGGAATCTGGCTGCCTAGATGGCAATGTAATAGCTGCAAACAATGTAGCATGTCGGCTTGTTTTAATTGCTCAACAATTTTAACCAGTGCTGCCGTGGATAAACCAAAAATAGAACGGTCGCCACTGTCTTCATTCCAATGGCCATCAACCGTGACAGTTGATCGAATGCGTACGCCGAGCAAGGGTTCGATTCCCAATGCGGCGCTGCGCTCTAAAATAATGGGCAGCTCGGCTTGGGTTTCTAAAACAAAAATACAAGGAATGCCCATTTCTTTTGCGTACAGACCTAACTCGATAAATTCAGAATCTTTATAGCCGTTACAAATGATCAGGCTTTCATTATCTTTTAGTTTGCTTAGGGCAATGATCAATTCAGCTTTGCTGCCGGCTTCTAGGCCATGATGGTAGCGACTACCAAAATCGGTAATTTCTTCAACTACGTGGCATTGCTGATTTACCTTGATGGGAAACACACCGCGGTAATCGTTTTGGTAGTTATACGTTTGAATGGCTTTACGAAATGCTTCATTAAGAGATTTAATGCGGGCGTCTAATAAATTCTCGATGCGTAAAATAGCGGGCATCTCTAACCCACGTTCTTGCATGCCCTTAATTATATCGATAATGGCAACAGATGTTTCTTGATTGTGCCCTGATGGGGTTAGGTGATTAACCGTGACTTCAACATTGCCTTGCTCTGACACATCAAAAAAATCACAGCCCCAATTTCGAATGCCATATAAGTCGGCACTGTCATCTGCGGTCCATGTTTTTTTAAATGAATTGCTCTGTGTGGCCAGGGGCAATGCAGTCATAAAACGGTTCTCTAATCGTGGTCGGCTATTAAGGCTTGAAGGTAACGCTTTATATGTGATGAAAAAGCGTAAATTAGTAAATGCTTCTAAGCGTGTAATAACGACAAAATTTGGCGCATTTTAGGTAGGCCATGATAAATATCAAGCTAATTTTTGACCAACAAAACACGTTAGAAACAAGAAGGATGTGATTAATTGAATAATGATTCGAGTTAATAAAAAACTGACATTTATTAGGGGTTGATAAGTTAATTAAATGCAGTGGGCTATAAAATGTATGGCTTAAACTAAATTGGCTGCAGCCCAGAGCTGAAGCTGGTTTTTTAATGCTAGGGGTTGATTGAACCGAGCCTCTGTTGCTTGTATTTCGCACTATAAATGGATTGCAGCGGGTAAATTGATAGGTGTTTAATACTGAACATTATTCAAAACCGTAGCTTCGTTCAACTTTTGAAATCTTAACTTTTTATTGAGAATACCAGTGGTATTGGCCCTTTTGCTGAGTTATAAGGTGCTTAGAATGTTTTTTCCAAGCGGAGATGTTAGCCCACTTCAATACGTTTAATTTACACAAATGACTTGGGCTAAGTTGTTTAATTCATACGATAAAAATATTCAGATTAGAATGCAGATCGATAACACGTTTGGCAATTATGGTATTGGCTTCAGACGTATCATTTGCACCATTGGCTGTTATTTCCGCTAGGCTGTTTATGTTAACGAGGTTTTGATTCACCTCTTCAGCTACCGCAGACTGCTCTTCAGCGGCTGACGCAATTTGAGCGTTGAGATCTGAAATTTGTAATACTGCATTGGAAGCATCTTCAAATGTTTTGTTGGCTTCGACACTTTTTTCTAGACAAACACTGGCGCTTTCACTGCCTTTATTCATACTGATTACGGCGTTATCAGCTTCTGTTTTTAAACGCAGTAACAGCTGTTGAATGTCTTCAGTAGAGGTTTGTGTTCGTTGGGCCAATGTTCTCACTTCATCTGCGACTACCGCGAATCCTCTGCCACTTTCACCGGCCCTTGCGGCTTCTATTGCTGCGTTTAGCGCCAGCAAGTTAGTTTGTTCTGCAATGCCTTGTATGGACTCCAGTACGTTTCCAATATTATTGGTTTCATCAACCAAGGACTTAATAACTTCTGAAGCCTCTCCTACCTCCTGTGATAATTGATTGATCAGAGTTTGTGTATCTTCAGCATTCTTTTTCCCTTCTGTTACTTTATTTTTTACTTCGTTGGTAAATTCCGCTGCATGATTTGCGCTGGACGCCACTTCTTGAGTCGTGTTATGCATTTGGTTGACTGCCAAGGCTACCTGTTCGGTTTCACTGCGTTGTTTTTCCACATTTGCTACGGTTGATTGCATGGCTTTTAAGGCGACTTCAGATGATTTACCTAGATCGTCTGCTTGGCTGTTGGTGTTTTTAATCAGATCCCTTAGTACGGCTAAGAATTGATTGAATGCTTTGGATACGTCACCGGTTTCATCATTAGTGGTATTTTCAATAGATAGGGTTAGGTCGCCATCTCCTTTTGAAATTTCGGTTAATCGCTCGGACAACTGAACAATGGGGCGAGTAATCGCACGACTAACAAAAAATGGCAAAATCAAGCCCAGGGATATAGCCGCTATAAAACTCCCTATGATCCATTTAATTCCGGATTGTTCATCCTTTTCTGCTTGGATGGATGCTTCTAAAGTAAAACTCTGAACATCGTTTAATACATCAATCATTTCCTGAGTCAGAAGGTCCTCTATCGTTTCAACCTTTTCAGCTTTTTTTACTAATTCAGTTAAATTGGATTGATTAGGATGGTTGAGGGTGTCAATAATACCTTGATTGAATTGACGATAATGTAGATCTATCTTTTCCAAATCTTTTTTAACTTTTTTAAATTTTTCTTTTCCCTCTTCTGTATGAATAACACTAATTGCATTGTCCACAAACTTTTTTGTTTCTTGAATTTCTTTATTAGTAATGTCTTTCAGGTTCGAAATTTTTGTTTTTAATTCGGTGAGGTGTTTTTTTGCATTAGGAATATTTAGAGGCAAGATTGCTAAGTTAAAGAGGGCTCGCTCAAAATAAATATTTTGTTGAAGTTGATGCTCAGTTACTTGAGTGAGGTGCTTGGTCAGAGGGATATCCACCTCAGCAATATCCATTAGTTCTATGCCAATCTTAGCCATTTGGGTAATAGCAGTAATACCCATTAGCATCATGAGAACTAATTGAATGCCACCTAGTAGGTAAATCTTTTGACTGATTTTTAAATGCTTCAGCATGATAATGTCCTATTTAGCGACTTAAAGGTTACTTTTGAAATGATGCAATAGATCAGCGACAAAACTCGGCTGTTCGGATAAATAGTCAGTTCGGTTTTGTTGCAATAAAAAGTCGGAATAACCCGCGAGGTTTTTAGCCGATGATGCATCTAGCAGCTGAAAGCCCATTCGCCATTCTGGGAAACTAGGCTGTGTGATTGTATGTTCACCTAATACGTTAATTCGGCTATGCCGAGTATCCTGTTTAATACGCTCAAAGGTGGATTTGACCTTATGGTCATCCCCTTCTAATACCTGAACGAATGTTCCAAAGCCATCATAAAGTAATAGTCCGGTGATATTAGATTTGTCATTTGAGTGCCTGAACACACGCAGCATATCTTCTAGTTCGGTCTCCTCAAATCGCTTATATGCTTTGCTGACATAGATTAGTTCAATCATTAAAAGCCTTAGTTAATTGCTCGGGTATTCTAATAATTAAAGCAGTTTGCCTTTGTTAAGCAAGCTGGTTAACCGCAGGTTTATGGGTTGAAACTGGAAAACAATCAATAGCCCTATACTGAGTAGGGGCAAGTAGGAGGGTAAAGGTTGGAGAGTGTTATTGGCGCCAGCTATCACTCATTATGAGCTCTAAACGTTTTTTCGCTTGTTCGGGATGTTGTAAATCCTTCTTTTCGATCATTTCACAATCGTCGTTAATCATTTCATCAAGGGTTGACGGATATAAACGACAGTCATCGGGTCGATCAAAATAAATATCGCAGCTATAGCTAACTTGCTTGGCATTAGCTTTAACATTGTCGCTGGTTTCATTTTTCTTTAAAAATGGACACAGCTCTAATGGTTTACCTGTGGTTGGGTCCACCCAAATTTTTCCGTTTTTTGTATACGAAAAAATATCAGGCCGATGTTCATCCCAAAACTCTAGTTCTTCATATTCAGCTGATAGCTGGCCGTTACTGTATTTAATGCAGCATTTTCCACAGGAATTACATTCTTTCATTAACGGTCCATTTCTTTGAGTACTTAAAGCAAAAAAGCCTCAATCAAAAGATTGAGGCTTTTTTGATTGATCACTCAGGCAAACATCTTAAAGTTTATTTAAAACGTCTTCTAAGTTTTTAACAGTACGATCAACATTATGAAGTTTATCTAAACCAAACAAACCTAAACGGAATGTTTTAAAGTCAGCTGGTTCATCAACCATTAATGGTACGCCAGCCGCTGCTTGCATGCCTTGAGCAGCAAATGCACTGCCGTTTTGCATGCTTGCTTCAGTCGTGTAGTTAACCACAACACCAGGGGCTTTAAAGCCTTCAGCGGCAACACTTTTAATGCCTTTGCTTTCAAGCATGGCGCGGGCTTTTTGGCCTAGCTCGATTTGCTCGGCTTTCACCTTGTCAAAACCGTACTCTTTGGTTTCTAACATGGTATCGCGGAAAGCGGTTAGAGCATCGGTTGGCATAGTAGCGTGGTAAGCATGGCCGCCATTTAGGTAGGCTTGCATGATGCTGTGCCATTTTTTAAGGTCACATGCAAAGCTGTTGCTTGTGGTGTTTTCTAATAACGCTAATGCGTCATTGTTAAGCATAACCAGTGCAGCACACGGAGAAGCACTCCAGCCTTTTTGTGGGGCGCTGATTAATATGTCGATGCCCACTTCTTTCATGTCTACCCAAACTGTACCAGACGCAATGCAATCCAATACAAATAAACCACCCACAGAATGCACGGCATCAGCAACGGCTTTCAGGTAGTCATCAGGTAAGATCATGCCAGACGCTGTTTCGACGTGAGGGGCAAATACCATGTCTGGCTTTTCAGCTTTAATCGTGGCGACTACTTCATCAATAGGGGCCGGTGCAAAAGGGGCTTGTGAGCCTTCTTCAGTTTGACGAGCTTTAAGCACGGTTTCAGAAGAGGGTAGGCCAGCCATATCGAAAATCTGGCTCCAACGGAAGCTGAAAAAGCCATTACGAATCACTAGGCATTTTTTATCTTGGGCGAATTGACGAGCAACCGCTTCCATTCCGTAGGTGCCGCCACCCGGAACCACAACCACGCCATCCGCGCTGTATACGTCTTTTAGGGTGTTTGAAATGTCATTCATCACACCTTGAAAGGTTTTAGACATGTGGTTTAAAGAGCGGTCAGTGAATACAACCGAGTATTCTAATAAACCATCTGGATCAACGTTTGGTAATAGGCCAGCCATGGGGTATTTCCTTCTTTTATAGTCTCTGACGTTACATGGTCAGATGAATTTACTTGGTGGTAACAATAATAGGGCCTAATTAGAAAAGACTAAGCTAGGCCTGTAAAGGGCTAACTGGATAATCTTAAAAATATAGTGATACAGAAGGCTATTTGAATTAGAAAAGCTATCTAGGATAGCTGTAAAGGGCTAACTGGATAATCTTAAAAATATAGTGATACAGATACGGTTAGATTTAATAAAGGATCGGTCCACTGGGCTATAAAGGGCTAAGTGGGTTATTTTGCAAATATACCTCTGGGGGTAGATAACCGCGAATCTCAATCGGTTAAAGTTTGGCTACTCTTAAACGAATGATGTAATCGTTTAGCACAATGCATTTACCTATATATGGAATCGGGCATGGATAATAATCGTTGTTCGGCTTATTACACAGCCACCGTTAATCAAGAAAGCGATTACCCTGAGTTAGAAGGGGATATCCGCGTAGATGTGGCCATTGTAGGCGGCGGCTTTACGGGCATTAATACGGCCTTAGAGCTGGCTGAAAAAGGTTTGAAGGTTGCCGTCATTGAGGCTGAAAAAGTGGCTTATGGGGCCACAGGCCGTAATGGTGGCCAAGTAACCGGCAGCTTGTCGGGTGACGAAGCCATGCGCAAACAAATGCGCAAAAAACTGGGTACTGGGGTGGATGATTTTATATGGAATCTTCGTTTTAGGGGTCACGACATCATAAAAAGTCGTGTTGAAAAATACGGCATTGATTGTGATTTAAAATTTGGCCATTTACATGCGGCGTATAAACCCAGTCATATGGGCGAGCTGCAAGCCAATTATGATGAAGCGGTTAAACATGGCATGTCTGATCAAGTTCAATTGCTTAACCGTGAACAAATGCCTGACTTTTTAGAAACCGATATTTATCACGGGGCGCTGTACAACAAAAAGAACATGCACCTGCATTCGCTAAATCTATGCTTGGGCGAAGCCCGAGCAGCGGAATCTTTGGGTACTGTGATTTTTGAAAACTCCCCCGTGATTGATATTGATCACGGTAATGCAGCGGCGGGTAAGCTACCAAAAGTGATTACCAAAAAAGGCACGGTTACGGCTAACACTGTGATGCTGGCGGGTAATGCTTATCATCGCTTAGAGCGCTTAAAAATGAGCGGGAAGATATTTCCAGCAGCAGGGGGCATAGTCACAACCGAGCCATTAGGCGATGAAATCGCAAATCTGATAAATCCCAAAGATGTGGCCGTTTATGATTGCCGTTTTGTATTGGATTATTACCGCATGACCGCCGACAAGCGCTTATTGTTTGGTGGTGGTGCCAACTACAGTGGCCGTCCATCTCGAGACATCGAAGCCGAAATGCGCCCTGCGCTTGAAAAAACCTTTCCACGGTTAAAAGGCGTAAAAATTGATTTTCAGTGGAGTGGCATGATGGGGGTGGTGATCAACCGCATTCCGCAACTGGGTAAATTATCCGACAACGTATTTTATGCGCAAGGGTATTCAGGCCATGGCATTGCCACTACGCACATTGTCAGTGAAATCATGGCCAAGGCTATTACTGGTCACCTAGAGGACTTTGATACCTTTGCTCAGTGCAAGCATATTCGGATTCCAGGCAGTGAGTGGATTGGCAATCAGTTTTTAGCCGTGGGCATGTGGTATTACTTGTTGATGGAAAAGCTACGCTGATCTTTAATTCTAGAATGAAATAACCCCTACAAAAAAGCCAGTCATATGACTGGCTGTTTTGTTTATATTATTCTTTATCTTTTTTCATTTCATCAATGTAATTTTTAGGGGGTGGAGTCCAACCTCTTTCGCCTTTTTCGTGAGCGTCCATTCGATCCTTGTTCATTTCTTCACTTAAGGTGGCCTCAAGCTGTAGGAACAGGGTGCGATAATCCTCTAAAAACCCATCCCCTTGCTGTGGGTTATTCCAGAGTTCATAAAGGTCTTCACTGTGGGACTCTTCTGTTTCTAAAAATATGTGTTTTTGTTGCTCAGCTTGGAATGGATGCATGCCTAGTTGTGTGAGCGCTTCTTTGCCCAATTGTAAGGCTGAGTGATAAGTTTCACTGATCACATAATCAGCTCCAGCCCGCTTTAATTGGTAGTTATGCCCACGGTCAAACGCTCGGGCTAAAATTTTAATGTGCGGGTAAGTGGCTTTTATATACGTGGTTAACTCAACAGCCCGCTCTTGCTGGTCAATGGCAATAACAAGCATTGAAGCATTGTGTGCACCGGCCGTATGCAAAAGGTCTGGCAAGGTTGCATCGCCAAAGTAACTTTTAATATTAATGCTGCGCATCATGTCAATTTGACTGACTTGGTAGTCTAGCGCTGTGGTTTTAATATCATTGGAAACCAATAATCGATTAACGATTTGTCCAAAGCGTCCCGCACCTGCAATGATCACTTCACCCATTTCTTCAATGTGATCGGCTGCCTGCTGATTCTCTTGTTTTGCATACCTAGGTAAAATAACTTTCTCAAACAAGATGAATAAACCGGGTGTTAAAAACATGGATATGGCCACAGGCAGAGACAACAACTGAACCAAGTCGTTGGGTAGAACATTTTGCTGTTGAGTAAAACTTAATAATACAAAACCGAATTCACCTGCTTGAGCCAAGCTAAGCGCAAACAACCAGCGATCACTGGCCGATATTTTAAAAATAAAAGACAGCACATAAAGCACCGCGGCCTTTACAAGCATAAGGCCAAGCGTGATGCCTACCACGACGGTAAGGTTGGCACTTAAAATATCAAAGTTAATGCCCGCACCTACCGTAATAAAGAATAGGCCCAGTAAAAGTCCTTTGAAAGGCTCAACATTACTTTCTAATTCATGTTTGAATTCGCTGTTTGCTAATACCACACCAGCAAGAAAAGTACCCAAGGCAGGGCTAAGACCAACCAAGCTCATGAGTGCGGCAATGCCGATCACTAATAATAGTGCGGTGGTAGTAAACATTTCTCTTAAACCCGATTTAGCAATAAAGCGGAATAAAGGTCGAGAGAGAAAATGGCCTCCCACAACCACAAAAGCAATGGCAGAAATCACCACTATGCCATTAAGCCAAGCAGGTAGGTGCGCAACTAAAGACATTTCATCGTGATGGTCTGTGGCTAGGGATGCACTTTGTCCAACCAATTCAGGCATGGCCAATAACGGAATCAATGCAAGCATTGGAATGACAGCAATGTCTTGAAAAATTAAAACACTAAACGCGTTACGAGCACCTTCGGTTTTGTTAAGTGACTTTTCTGAGAATGTTTGCAGAACAATGGCAGTGGATGACAAAGAAAAAATTAAACCAATTGTGATGGATATGCCAATGCTCTGATCAAACAATAAAGCGATGGCAGTAATACAGGCAGTGGTTAAGCCCACTTGTAAGCCACCCAGTCCAATTAAGCGGTTACGCATGCCCCACAGAGCTTTGGGTTCTAATTCCATGCCCACTAAAAACAGCATCATCACCACGCCAAACTCAGCAAAGTGTTGAATGGTTGTGGTTTCGTTGCCCACTAGTCCAAATATTGGGCCAATGAATACACCTGCTATCAGGTAACCTAAAACGGTTCCCAAGCCAAGGCGCTTTGCGATTGGCACGGCAATGACGGCGGCACATAAATATATGAAGGCCTGTAAAAAATACCCAGTCATTATTGCTTCTCACTTTTTATTGTTTGATGCGCATCAATAATCAAACCGTCTGTCAGGGTTTCACGGGGATTAAGCAGTTTTAGTGCAGTGGCTTGTTCAAAATCAAACTGTGAATTTGTCATGGATGAAAGTGTGCGAGTCCATTGATCTACGTGTTTGTTAATACGTTGATCTTCTGATGCTGTTCTGGCGCTAAACATCACATAAGGAGGGATATAGTGCATGCCACATAATGACGCCATTTGTTCCAACGGTTGCAGTAACTCATGAACGCCGTAGTGATTCATGCCGTCACATTGATAAGCGTTTTCTGGACCGCCAGCGGTAATGGCGCACAGAAATTTTTTGCCTTTAAGTTGATTGCCATCGTGACCGTATGCAAAACCATGTTCTAATACCAAATCTTGCCATTCTTTTAATATAGCGGGTGTGGAATACCAATACATGGGAAACATAAATACGATGACATCGTGATCTAATAATCGTTGCTGTTCTTTTTCAATGTTGATTCTAAAATTTGAATATTCGCTGTACAAATCAACACAGGTTACTTGCTCAATATGACTGGCTTTAAATAAAGGGACATTAATTTCACTTCTGCTTTGAGAAGGGTGTGCAAATAGAATAAGGACTTTAGACATAACAACCTGTCGTAGCTTAATTAGATATGGAGATTAGGATACGGCAATACTTAGGGGTTTACGATAAGCCAATGCTTTAGCATTTTAAGTAGTAGCTCAGTTTCAATGGGCTTAGACATATAGTCATTCATACCGGAGGAGATGCATTTGTCGCGATCACCCATCATTGCATTAGCGGTCATGGCAATAATCGGTATGTTTTGATAGCGCTCTCCGGCTTTTCCTTCACGGATATTCTCGGTGGCTTGATAGCCATCCATAACAGGCATTTGGCAATCCATCAGTATCACTGAAAATGGATTGTCATGTTCAGAGTCATTTAAAATTGAAAGACATTCTTGCCCGTTAACAGCCACTTCGCATGTAAGGCCAATATTATCTAAAAGACCTTCTGCCACCAGTTGATTAATGTCGTTATCTTCAACCAATAATATGCGTGTTTCTTTTGGCCAGCTGGCTTGTATTTCAGGGTCTTCTTTTGTTTTCACGGCTTGCAATACGGCTGAGGTCACAAACTGTGGATTCTCTGACTTCTGAGCAAGCACTGTAATGATCGAGCGATGAAAATCAGGAGTCGATACCGGTTTGGTAAACCAGCCGTTTAGCCCCAGTGCGTGTAGTTCTTCAGGTGTTTGATCATGCGTGACGGATGTCATCATTAATATTTTAATGTGATGATAATCAGGATTACGGCGCAGAATCTTAGTAAATTGAATGCCGTCCATACTGGGCATTTGCATATCAAGAATAATCACATCAAGCAGGTCGTTGGTGAATTCTTTACAGACGTTTAATCCGTTTGCCCCGCTATCGGCTTCAAAAACATGGGCGCCCCATTGATTAAGTAAGGTGGTAAATATTTCCCTATTGATAGGGTTGTCATCAATCACCAATATATTTTTAGACTGTAAATTAACGATTGGAAGTGGCGCTAGAATTTTTTCGCTTTTATCAAGTGTGGCGGTGAATGAAAACTCACTGCCTTTACCTAATTCACTTTTTGCTTCGATATCCCCTTGCATTAATTGAACAAGTTTTTTACAAATAGAAAGACCTAAGCCAGTGCCACCAAATTCACGCGTGGTGGATGCATCGACCTGTGTGAAGCTTTCAAACAAATTGCCAATGGCTTCATCAGGGATGCCAATGCCCGTGTCAATTACATTACATGAAATTAAAACAGAGTTTTTATATTGTGTGCTTGAGCAGCGTAAAACGATTGAGCCTTCTGATGTGAACTTAATCGCGTTACCAATCAAGTTAGTGATGATCTGCCTAAGTCTATTGGGGTCACCTTTAACCATTTTATGGCTAAGTAGAGACGTGTCTAAAATGAGCTCCAAGTCATTCTCTTCGGCTGAGAAGCACATGGTTTTAACCACATCATCCAAAAGTACCTCCATGTTGAAATCAATATTTTCTAATTCTATTTTGCCCACTTCTACTTTTGAAAAATCTAAAATATCATTAATAATGCTCAATAATGATGTTGCGCTATTTTGTGCAATTGTGATTTTACGTTCTTGTTCATTACTGAGTGTGCCATTCAATAATAATCCTAGCATGCCCATCACCCCATTAATGGGGGTACGAATTTCGTGACTCATACTGGCAAGAAACTCACTTTTTGATCGGCTGGCTTGTTCGGCCAGGTCTTTTGCTTCAATTAAACGGGTTTCGCTGTTTAATAATTCTTGAGTACGCTCTTTTACCTTCTGTTCTAATTCGTCGTGGGCTTGTTTCAAATTGGTCTCTACTCGTTTATTAGCAAGCATGACAAAGTAGGTAAATACAATGGCCAGGCAAATAAGCATAAATAAGATAAATATAATCACTGAACGAGTTGTGCTATACAGCTGTAATGCTTCTTCTTTGTCTATTTCGGTCGTAAGCCCAATGTCTAGATGTGGCAGCCAAATCCATGAACCAAATACTAATTCACCTCTATAATCGCGGTAACCTTGTGTATTGGCCCCGGCGGATCCTGATATAGCGTTTTTAGCCATTAACGTTAACGGCTTTTCAGAGTGTTGAAGGCTAATATCAATATTGTTTGTTAGCTTTTTACCGGGGTCTCGAATTTCGAACGCCAAGATACTGTCTTCGTTAGCTCTCATAAACCCACGCTGTATCATCTTGTGATCAAAGCGACTTGAAGTCAGCAGTCTTGCTTCGCGGTCAAAGGCATAAGTCTCACCGCTGTTGCCAATACGGCCTAAAGCTGTGATGCGTGTTAATGATTCGTTGGGATCAAAGCGTTCAGCGTATATGGCGATGATGTCACCCTTATTGTTTTCAACCGGTACAGCAGTAAACAATGTTGGGGGGACCGACTTTCCTGAAATGTTCCTTTTTCCTGGAAGAGGGATGTCTGATGGTATTGGTGGGATAAGGCGGCCTATTCCGCTTAATACATTCTTAAAGAGAGCAGGGCGGTATCGATAAATGACATTGTATTTATTAATATCAGCATCATTTAAAGAAGCAATGTTTTGCCCATCAGGAAGGACTAAATAAAAATCGTAATAGTGACGCCTGTTATTTTTTAAATAGACTCTTAGGGACTCGAGTTCTTTTGATTCTAATATCGATTCATTGATTTTATGTTGTGCAATAAGGTCGCTGACCAACTTGCGTACCTTTGGTTCATTGGCGATGTAGGCCGTTTTGGTGATTTGGTCCTCAACCCAGAAATCAAGCGCTTCTTTTGTTGTGTTGAGAACGGTACTTAAAGTATTTTCGGTAGCAATTAGAGTTCTGTTCTTAATTTGCTGTAAGCCCCACCAAGCGATTCCGGCGGTCACGCATAAAAATACAATGGCAACTATGATTAATTGCTTTGTATCTTTTTTTTGATTAAGGGGAGTAACAGTATCCATATTCTTATTGTGTCACCCTTCACCAGGTGTAGCGGGAAGTGAAATAATAAACTGAGCCCCTTGTGTGTAATCTTTGTTTAACCAAATGTCTCCATTTTGTTTTTTTGTAAAGTCGTGACAAATATTAAGGCCAATTCCAAAACCAGTCTCGCCGCTGGTGCCCTCTGTACTTTGCATGCGATCAATAAATAAGAGTTTTATTTTTTCAGGTGATACGCCCTTACCTTGGTCTGTGACAGATAATTCAATGTTGTCACCATTTTGTTTGGCGCTGACCGTTATATGACTGGATTCAGGTGAGTACTTAATGGCGTTTGCTAACAAGTTTCGAATGACGGTTTTGGTTAGCGAAGCATCGGCTTGTATGAATAAGTCGGATGCCACGTCTTGCTGAACGGTGAGTTGTTTATACTTAAACGCCTCTTGCATAAATTCAATGGTTTCTAGTGTGAGTTTTTCAACTGACACCGTATCAAGGCTAACGGTCACGGCCCCTAAGCGATTACGAGACCATTGCAGAAGCTCATCCAGTAACTGATACACCTTAATAGACGATTCTAATATTGAACTAGACATAGCTTGCACACGTTCAGGTGTCACGCTGTCAGATTTCTCATGCAAAATCCTAGATAGGCCAAGTATGCCGTTAAAGGGCGATCTTAAGTCGTGGGCCATCATAGCTAATAACTGTTCTTGCTCTTTTTGCATGCGCGCTAATTGTCGATTATGTAAGCGCAGCTCTAATTGACTGATGACTTGTTTGGCTAGCGTTTTTAGAGCTAAAGTTTGGTCCGCAGTTAAAGTTTTGGGGTCTTGGTCAATGACACATAAGGTTCCGATAGGAAAGCCGTTGTCTGTGATAAGCGGTGCTCCGGCATAAAAGCGAATACTTGGGTCATCGGTGACCAGAGGGTTATCTGAAAAGCGCTCATCTTCTAGCGTGTCAGAGACTTCAAATACTTGTTCTTGCAGAATGGCATGCGAGCAGAAGGCTATGTCACGCCCGGTTTCAGCAGCCCCTAGGCCTACTTTTGATTTGAACCATTGCCGGTCGGTGTCCACAAGGGATATAAGGGATATATTGGTGCCACAGATAATGCTGGCTAACTGGGTGATGTCATCAAATGCTGCTTCGTCTTCGGTATCAAGCACCTCTAATCGAATCAGGTCTTGTAATCGAGCTGATTCATCGGGATGGACTGGTGCAGATATCATATGCGTAACCTTAATAACGTATCATTAAGACTAGCTGATAATTCAAATTTAACTGGGGTTTTATAGCGGCTATTGCCTCGTTATATGTACAGTGATTTAAAAGGCATGATTGAGTCTTAGTACAGGCATTATAGCCCTGAAATACCACGCAATAAGGCCCTTATACCGCCAATTAAACCTTTATTTTTTCCCAAAATCCGTGGGCGCAAGCCACAAAAGGCTCAGGACTTTCTACTTGTGGGTAATGGCCGGTATCCGTCAGGCGGTCAATGCTTGCATTGGGTATCAGTGTTTCGTATCTGACCACCATGTGTTCGCCACTTATGGGGTCTAAAGTTCCGTCAATTAAGTGAATAGGAACTTGAGTGTGTTGCAATACACCTACCCAGCGCGCCCTGTTTTTACGTCGCTCAAGCATGTAAGTAATCAGCTTGTGCATGACTTTTACACCCTGATTGTGGTTCAGCATCTTCCAATACACCTTAAGCTCTTCTTCAGGCAGTGGCTTGGCGCATATTCGATCAAACGTAGCAGAGAATTTTCGATAGCTGGTTAACTTGCTGACTAGGAAGCCAAGGGGGCTGAGCAGCAGCTTTTGGATAAACACTGGTTGATGCGTCTCTGGGAACAGGCCGCCATTACTGAAAACCACCGATTGAATGTTTCTGGTAATCGAGTCACGGGCCAACAGCTCTTGAGCCACAGTATCGCCATAATCATGGGCCAATATATGAAACTGTTGAATATTTAGGTTATCTAATAAAGCTTGGAACAAGCTGGCTTGCGCCATGATTGAATACGTTTGAACAGGTTTGTCGCTAAAGCCAAAGCCCAGCATGTCTAGGGTAACCAATTGAAAGCGTGAGGAAAGAGACTCCCATATTTTACTCCAATCCCAGCTGCAGGTTGGAAACCCATGAATCAGCAGTAATACGGGTTTTTGTGATGTATTGTCTAATTGCGTGCGATAGAAGATCTGGTGGCCATTAACTTCAAAGAACTCACCATTCGCTTGCCATTGCTCAATGCTTTCCATTATTTGCCCTTTTATTTTTTTGGTTCAAGTGTACTGGAAATATTGCGTGGTGTGGCAGACCAGAGGTCGTAAAACGTGCCTAGGTTATGACCGATTGAGCCGTATTGTCTCAGTAGCTAGGATATATGAGGCTCTGCCATGTGTTGATGACAGCCTTTGCTTGACGCATTCCCCATTAGGTTGCTCCATTAATGGGTTATATGGTGTATCATGATGCTAATTTCAAATAATCCAAATTCTTATTCAATCTACGGTGATATATGTCCAAGTTCTTCTACAAAGGCAAATCCATGAAAAAGCCAGACCATAAAAGTCCGGCATTTGAAGTATCAGCGACAGTACGCTTGGGCACAGATAAAGCGCCAGCAATCATCAGCGTGCAAACAGAAGCCCGTAAAGAAGAACTGATTAAGACATTTATCGAGCACGGCTGGGCAAGTAAAATTGATGTAAACCCAGAACAAGAAGAAAACATACGTGATCTGGATATTCTTCTTGAGCGCGAAAATAATGCTCAAGCGGTGTCTAAAAAAGACGCTAACCGTAATGACCCTTGCCCTTGTGGCAGTGGTAAAAAGTACAAAAAGTGTTGTGCTGCATAATTTGTGTTGAACGCATAAATTAAGTAATCAATAAAGCGAGCCATCAGCTCGCTTTTTTATTGCCTGAAACATTCGCTTGATGATTGTCGGTTAGTAATAACAGGCATAATAATAATTTTTTTAGCGTAAAATGTCATATTACGGCTAGATTTATCATACAAATAAAAGCGTAAGCTAAATGCTAATTACTCCTACTCTCAACACCTATTTATTTGATTAATATTTTTCAGATAAGCATTGGCAGCATGCTGTTATCTACTTATACTTTCCTTCAATTAATATGACTCTCACAGTAAATTCGTAATCATCAGCCGCTGTTTAAATTGAAGAGTTTAAATTGAAGTGTTTAAGCTGAAGAATTAACGTGACCTTCTCCCATTAAAACAACCCATAAGGAATGCAGTTATGAAAGGTGATGTACAAATCATCAAATTGCTGAATTCAGTTTTAGAGAATGAATTAGTATCGATCAACCAGTATTTTTTACATGCGCGCATGTTTAAAAACTGGGGATTGAATGCACTGGATAAAAAAGAATATAAAAAATCCATAAAAGACATGAAGCAAGCTGATAAAATTATCGAGCGAATTTTATTTCTAGAAGGCCTGCCAAACTTGCAAAAGTTAGGTCGTCTTAATATTGGTGAAAACACCAAAGAAATGTTGGAATGCGATCTTAAGCTGCAAGCGCTTAGCTTGACCGATTTACGAGACGGTATTGTATTATGTGAATCGCTTTCAGACTACGTGACCCGCGATATGCTTTCAGAGATTCTCGAATACGAAGAAGAGCACTTCGATTGGATTGAAACTCAATTAGGCCTAATCAAGCAAGTGACCATCGAAAACTACATGCAATCAATGATGCATAGCGAATAAGCAACGGAGAATAGTGATGAAAGGTAATCAAAAAGTTATTGATACATTAAATTCATTGTTAGCCGGTGAGCTGACTGCAATGGATCAATATTTTGTACACTCAAGAGTGTACGAAGATTGGGGGTTGAACAAACTGTATGAGCGTATTGCTCATGAAATGGAAGATGAAACCGGTCATGCAGATCAAATGATTAAGCGTATTCTGTTTTTAGAAGGCTTCCCTGACTTAGCCACACGTGAGCCGTTAAATGTTGGCAAAACCGTTGAAGCCATGCTGAAAAACGATTTGGCACTTGAATACGCAGTGGTTAAAAATCTTAAAGACGCCATCGCCCTATGCGAAACCGAAAAAGATTTTGAAACCCGCGCCATGCTGGTTAAGCAGTTAGAAGATACCGAAGAAGACCATACACATTGGCTAGAGCAGCAGCTTGGTTTGATCGACAAAATTGGTATTCATAACTACTTACAAGCCATGATGTAAATTAGAAGTAAGAAGTAAGAAGTAAGAAATCAGTATATAAACTGAAACGCCCTAGGTGTGCTGTTAAGTGCAGGCCTAGGGCTTTTTTGTTGCTTGTTTAAATACTGTATTCTTAAACCTTTTATGGTTCAGCTCTCTCTTTCCTGTAGAAGGCCGCTAACGGTTTAGCCCAATGTAAACACCAGAAATATACGACACCAGCCAAAAGAACCATACAAACAAGCTGAAGCGATGAAACAACTGCTGACGCCTAACATCATCATTCATGATCACCAGTAAACCCCAGCACAAATGAAATACCATTAAAAATAAACCTAAAAACCCAGAGATAGAGTGCGCATTAAAAATCAAATGCCCCACATGTAAGTACATAAACATCGTGCCTAGGGTGTCAGTTAGAACACCCATTGCAAACATGCCTATGTGCCATTTCTCTAATTTTTGGCGAAAGTAATCACTCCAAATAGCAATGGAATAAAAGATGAGCGCCAGTGTAAAAAAGATGGCACCGATAATGATGTAATTCGACATAACAAAAGACTTGGTCAGAATGATGAGTCCCTGATTCTACTTGATAATGATACCCATTATCAATGGTCGTCTAGAAGGATTAACCTTAATTGTGCTTTTGTTGGGTGGCGATATTGATAGGCGAAAAAAAACGAGCGCAAGGCTCGTTTTATAAATCTATGGTTGGGCTAATGTGTTAATGCAAATAGTAAAAATAACTCACCAGTTTTTGGATCTTTCCATTCTTTAACTTTTTCTAATGACGAGAAATCAATTAAGCCACTGCTATTTAAATAGCTGTTAGATTCAAAGTGAGAGTTATTATCAGAATCTGTATATTCTTTCTGTATACTTTTTACATAGATGCTTTTATTAGCAGAGAATTCTCGGCGTGCTGAAAGCTCAGCTTGTTTGTATTGGGCGCGATCACCCATCTTTTGCGGGAAAGCTGAGCCAACTATTGATAGAGGGTAGCCAGCTTTATCTGGATTGAAAATCCATTCTGGTTCAGCAATGCATAGACTTGATATAAACAGAGAAATATATATTAACTTTTTCATTAAATTCCCAGACGCTCCTAAATGAAAATTGAACGATAAAAAGCTCATGAGTGCTATTTTTAAATATGCACAGTCATAATTACTTTCTTTAAAAAACAGGTGGGACAAATACTGTTTTTTCTTCTTCCATTTCAATCTGGTTGGCTTCTTGGTCGAGTTGTTTCTTTTCGGCTTTCAATCGTCGTTGAACTTCCGCCTTGATACGAGCTTCTTCAGCCTGGCGATCAAGTGCGCGACTTCTTTCTGCTTTAGCACTAGCTTGTTGTTGGGCTTCGATTTGACGAGCATTGTTAGCATTCTTAAGCGCTTCAATTTCACGTCTTAGTGCTTCGAAATCCAGTGTTGCTTTACGCTCTTGTATTTTAGCTTCTTCTTCGCGCTCAATTCTCTGGCGGGCAGCAGTAATGGTTCTTCTCTTTTCCATTGCGGCTACCTGACCAACTTCACCACTAAGCTGAACTGCAAATCTTTCCATTAATTTTTGACGTGTTTTTTTAGTAAAGGCTGGGGTGATACGGATTTCACCTTTGAACTGTGCGCGGTATCGCTCTGAGGCTGCTTCCATTCTCAACCAAGTATCATTTTTGAACTCCCTTTCAATAGAAACATCTACAGAATAATATTGGCTGCTACTTTCTGATGTGATTTCAAAATTCCTAGATTCGATCTCACTAGTTATATTTGTAGGTGAATATTTCTCTGCTGCTGCTAACTTAGCTTTTTCAACGGCACGTCTTGAACAAACACTTTTATCACCATCATGTTTTCCGAATATATCTTTAAATGAACACGTGACTTGCAGTGTTTCAATGACAAGTTTACCAACTTCTGCTTTTTTAATAGCATTGCTAACTTGCGTATCTAAGTATGATTGTTTTAACTTCTTAAGTCGGCGGCTTTGCTTGTTAGAATCTATCTTATGTTCTTCAGCTGTTGTTTCTAGATCATTGATTTCATCTTTCAATAAATTGATGCTGTTTAAATGTTGTTTTCGCTGGCTAAGTAACTTGGCTTTGGATGTTATTAAGGCTGTGATTTTAGGTTGAAAAACCGTAACCATTTCAGGGAAATTAGACATGCCTTCTTCGTTTTTATTTATGTCACGCTTAACACCTGTCAGGCTTTTTTCTATTTCTTTAATTTTTCCTTGGAAACTGGTAATGCGAACAGAGTTTTGCTTAGAAGTAGCTAAAGCGGCATCACTTTTAGAGTCGTGTTGTACAATGGCTCGGCGGGCTTCTAGGACATCCTCTAGGCCAACTACTGCAAATGAAGGAGCAGTTATAGACACCCCAACTATAATAGTAAGGATACCTATATACCCTTGAATAACGCCTTTCATATGACCCACCGAGTTTGAAGCAACGTCTGTTACGACGTTTAAATAAAGTTGGTTGAAAATTATACGCATCTGCTATGAAGTTCACAATTCCAATTTAGGCCAACCAACTTGTTGTTATCTAATGTATTAATTCTGGCCATATGCACCGATTTAACTCGGTTTCGGATGTCATATATTCCTGTATGATATCAATATGTTTACTAAAAATTAGGTTGTCTGATGAAGTGCTTTCGTTTTTCTCTTGCAGTATTAGCCATGTGTGGCCCTGTATCTCAGGCTGAAGTGGTATTTAGCCCTAAAATATCGATTGAAAGCCAAAGCTACGAAACCGACTTTACTTCAGGTGATTACGTATCTGCAGGCGGTGGCTTTACCGTATTTAATCAAGATGGCTGGTTCTTAGATGCTGAATTCTTTCGTAATAATGGTGATAGCCGGGTCGTAGGAGAGGTAACTCGTGAGGAAACTACTCTAACAGTGGGAAAGTCTCTGGGTAATGGGTTGAGTGTTTTTGGCGGTTATAAAATTGCTCGCTCAATTGGCGTCGATGAAATAACTTCGACCTTAATAAATGTGAAAGAAATTGAGATCGATACTGATGGAGTGTTTCTAGGGGTAAGTAAGGGAATATCTGTTTCCGAATCAGGTTCATTGAGCTTTGCAGGGGCGATTTCACCAATGAGTGCTCGTATTACTCAAGAGGATAATAATACTGGAGATGACATAGTGACTACTGGTAGTGCCGTTGGAATGTCCTTAAGTGGATCTTACAATCACATGCTGACTAAACAGTGGGTCTCTTCTCTTGGTTATAAGTTTCAGAAATTTAGTTACGGTGATGCTATTGGAGATGAAACTGTAACCGCTTTATTTGGTAAACTTTCTTATCGTTTTTAATTGTTGTAGATTTAATTGGAGCCCCTAAGTTATTAGGGGGGGGCATTATTTCAATATAACGTTATAAAATACAACGACTCAAGTCTTCATCTTCTGCAATTTCACCAAGATGCTCTTCTACAAACGCTGCATTGATTTGCAGTGGATGGCTTGAATACTGGGTGGCCAAGTCTTCAGCGCCAAAGCTTACTTTCCCTATAGACGTTCCATCATGGTATGCAAATGGCGAGCACCAATATTTTCAGTGGTTTCGTTAACTTTAAATGCGGTTTGGGCCAATTGATCAATTCCGTCTTCGACAAGCTCAATGTTCAAGCCCTCAGTGCTTAATAGCGCTTTGTACTGTTCGGTTAATGAAGCCGTAGGCTCGGTTAAAATGCGTTTGAAGTCATCAGGCTTTGGTGTTTAGCGTTAGATGGTGTTTCTAATGTAAAAAAGCCTGCCTCCAAGTTACTCAGAGCCAGGCTTTTGCTTTACCGCATAAGGGTGTTAAAAGGTATAGGCTGCTTTCACAAAGAAACTTGTCATTTCATCAGATGCATCGGGCAATGCGGAGTTATCTTGATAAGTGGTCATGTCACTATAAGTGTAAGATTGGTTTTTTATGCCAGCGCTGATAGTCGTTTTCTCAATGCGCTTGGTGTATGAAACGCTGGCCGAATAGCCAATGCTATCTCCCTCCCCATCTAGAGGATCTAGCTCAATATCTGTGGATTCATATTTACCTGTCATCATGCCTGCTGCGATAGATGCAGTAATACTGCTGCTTTTATCCACAGAGAAGGTTTTAGCTAGACCAAGGAATGGGCCTTCAGCGATGATCTGGTAATCAACAGGCTGATTTACCTGACCTTTTTGGTTTTCAATCTGGGTGTCTGTTGAATTAATACCACCAAAAACTGTTAGGCCATCTCCTAGGCTATAGCCAGCAGATAGTGTCACATCAAAGCGTTCGATGTAATCATCTTCAGGGTAGAAGTCTGATACTTCGCTGTTACCGCTAGAAAAATCTAAATCAAAGTAGTAACCGCCAGAATTAACAACGCTAAAGCCCAAAATCATGCTTGGAATGGATGCGCTACCTTGCAAGTTCCCAGATTCAAATTCTACATTGCGGATTTCAAAGCCAGCTTTAGGTTGAAAGAACCAATCGGCTGAAGCAGTGGAGGTGACACTAAGGCCGAAAATTAGGCAGGGGAGTATGGCTCTTTTTAACATTGCTGTTGTAGGCTCTATTTAAAGTTTAAGTAGGGCTGGAATTTAGCATATCCGGTATGCCTAAGAAAGCTTGCTGAAGGTCAGGTGCCTATAATCAAAGTTGAATTTGGCGTCTTTAAAGGCCGGGCGTCTGGTCGAGCCCACAAAGAATTCAGTAGCGATAGAATTGAAACAGGTACTTCAGTGGGGGCATCAAATTCTCGCGTTAGAAAATTGAAGCTTGATTTACATCCAGAGGAAACTTCCACCATGTAAACCAAGCGCCTGAAACCTTAAAATGTATGTGATGCTTTTGCAAATAGGTTGAAAATAGACTCTTCAGTATCACTGAAGGTTTCACCAGTGTAAGTGTCTGCCATATCTGTATATGTATACGATTGAGCTTTAAGCCCAGCTGTAAAAGACGTGGATTCAGAAGTTTTATAAACATAGGCGGCGCTCCCGGAGTAACCAATTGCATCGCCCTTAACATTATTGGAACCTTGCCCTTGGGGGTTATTTAACCTGTAGGTACCCTCCATTGAACCAATGGCAGCGGTTAAGCTAATTAGGCTTTTTTCATTTAAGGAATATGATTTCGCTAAACCTAAAAATAAACCTTCGGAGTTGAACTCAGCGCTATCTCCTTGGTTAGCTTGATCTTTTTTATTCCGGATTAGACGAGAAGCATTGTTGAAGCCACCATACACTGTATAGCCGTCACCAATGCTTTTACCCATAGACATGGTTAATGAACCATGATCAATGTAATCATCTTCAGGGTAAAAATTTGAAACCTCTCCTTGGCCAAAAGCTAGATCAAAATCAAAGTACCAAGTTGTGGTGCTAATGATGGATAGGCCTAAATTTATGGTGGGGATAGTCGCTGTGGCGGGCTTATGAGCACCGCCAACCTGAAGCTCATAGTTTATATATTCTAAGCCGATCTTAGGTTGATAAAATAGCTCAGCAGCTGCGTTCGAAGAGCAGATGATGGTTAGCAAAGTTAAGCAGGCATACTTATGCATAGGAGAGAACTCTATGGTCGATAAATAATCGACTATTCTGAGTATAAAGTCACGTCATGTAAAGTTGTTTAGCTTTCACAGGTTCTAATAATGCTTTGTCGATTTAGCCACTAATTAGTAGCCCGATACGTAATCAATTTGCTGCTCTCTCCCAAGTTATTTAGATTTAGGAGGGAGCAGTCTAGATGAGGAGTGCTTATAAAATAAAACGACTCAAATCTTCGTCTTGTGCAATTTCACCTAAATGCTCGTTTACAAACGCAGCATTAATTTGCAAAGGCGTATCACTGTATTGTGTGGCAAGGCTTTCAGCGTCAAAGCTTACTTTTTCCAGTAGGCGTTCCATCATTGTATGCAAACGACGAGCACCGATGTTTTCAGTGGTTTCATTTACCTTAAATGCGGTTTGAGCCAATTGCTCAATGCCGTCTGCTGCGAATTCAACGTTCAAACCTTCAGTGCTGAGCAAGGCTTTGTATTGCTCGGTTAAAGACGCTTTTGGCTCGGTTAGTATGCGCTTAAAGTCATCAGGTGTTAGCGCCTGAAGTTCTACGCGTATTGGTAGGCGGCCTTGGAGCTCTGGAATCAAATCAGATGGCTTGCTCATGCTGAATGCGCCCGATGCAATAAACAAGATGTGATCGGTTTTGATCATGCCGTATTTGGTGCTCACGGTGCAGCCTTCAATAAGTGGCAATAGGTCACGCTGAACCCCTTCACGGCTGACATCACCGCCGCCACCGCTTTCTTGGCGTTTGGCTACCTTGTCAATTTCATCTAAAAAGACAATGCCGTTTTGCTCAACCATGTCTGCGGCTTTGGCTTTTAGGTCGTCGATGTTTAGCATCTTGTGAGCTTCTTCATCTTGAACCAGTTTCAGCGCGTCTTTCACTTTCATTTTACGCGTATTGCTTTTGCCTGTGCCCATGCTGCTGAACATGTTTTGAATTTGATTGGTCATGTCTTCCATGCCCGGAGGCGCCATGATTTCTACACCCACTTGTGGGGCCGACACATCAATTTCAATTTCTTTGTCGTCCATGTCGCCGTTTAAAACTTTTTTGCGAAACATTTTACGGGTGGCGCTGTCTTCGGGTTTTTCAGCTTCTGAATCCCCAAATCCTGTTCTGGCAGGGGCTAATAGGCAATCTAGGATGCGCTCAATTGCCGCTTCTTTTGCGCGCTCGGCAACCGCTTCCATTTCTTGTTCGCGTAGCATTTTAAAGCCGGTTTCAACCAAATCGCGAATGATGGTTTCAACATCGCGGCCCACGTAACCAACCTCGGTAAATTTAGTGGCTTCAATTTTAATAAATGGCGCGTTGGATAGCTTGGCTAAACGACGGGCAATTTCAGTTTTACCCACACCGGTTGGGCCAATCATTAAAATATTTTTAGGGGTGATTTCTTCACGCATATCTAGCGGAAGCTGCATTCGACGCCAGCGGTTACGCAGTGCAATGGCCACGCTGCGTTTTGCATCGGCTTGGCCAACAATGTGTCGGTCTAGTTCTTTAACGATTTGAGCGGGTGTTAAATTTTTATCTATGTCTGTCGTCATAATATTCAATTCTTTTGCTTAAGCTTTAGGGCGCAATTTATTTGGCAGCGGCTTTGTCGATGTTTATTTTTTCGATGGTCACATTGTGGTTTGTGAACACACAAATATCCCCCGCAATGGTTAAGCCTTTTTTCACGATTTCTTCGGCCGAAAGGTCAGTGTTTTCAAACAAGGCTTTGGCTGCGGCCAAAGCAAAGTTACCACCACTGCCCACTGAAATGACGCCGTTCTCTGGCTCTAATACGTCACCGTTACCGGTAATGGTGAGGGTGGCAGTTTCATCGGCCACGATTAATATGGCTTCTAGCTTTCTAAGGGCGCGATCACTTCGCCATTCTTTGGCCAATTCAACGGCGGATCGGGTTAGGTGCCCAGAGTGTTTTTGTAAATGGGCTTCAAATTTTTCAAACAGGGTAAACGCATCGGCGGTGGCACCAGCAAATCCCGCGATCACTTTTTCGTTGTACAAGCGGCGAACCTTGCGGGCATTACCCTTCATTACGGTATTGCCTAAACTGACTTGGCCGTCTCCGCCCATTACTACTTCATCGTCGCGGCGAACGCTTAATATTGTGGTCATTGTAAAATCAACTTTATCTATATAACTGTAAACCTTTATGGGGGTGTTTTTAGTAACTTCAAGTGGTGCTTAAAGAGAGGGGAATTCGCAATTTTCATTGCTTCAACTAGACTAAATTTATCACCTTTATCAGGAGAAATGCTTATGAAACACCTATTATTGCTGGCTATAACACTGGTTTGGGCCAGTGGCATTATGGCCAATGATCGGCTCTTTATCTCTGGGTTTGGCTCTATCATAGGATCTCAAGTGGTCGACGGTTCAGGCTACGTAGCCGACTACCCAAATATCGGGGTTTATGACGATCAGTTTGATGTTGGTCAAGAAAGTAAATTAGGCCTTCAAGCCAGAGCGACAATATCCGAGGAGATGAGCGCTACTATGCAGGTTATGTCTCGCGCCAATAATGAATATGAAACCGAAGTGGAATGGTTGTTTGTCAACTACGCCATAGATGATGACCTAGAATTGCAAGCAGGCAAACTAAGAGTCCCAGTGTATTATTTTTCTGAGTTTATGGATGTGGGCTATGCCTACCCCTGGATTCGAGTGCCAGCCGATGCGTATTCATTAGATGTGACCAGTTTTAATGGACTGCAATTAAATCACCGTACGTATTTTGGTGCGATCAACCTAGCCTCTACATTATATGTGGGGCGAAACTCTCCACGGTCTCCTGAAGATAGTGAAATCATGAGTTTTATCTTTGGTGGCAACGTACAGCGCTCGTTTACGGGCATGGTAGGGGTTGGCTTTGAAATTTCCACAGATAATACAATTGCTAAAGTGACGTACAGCCAAGCAAGTATGAAGCAAACAAGGAGTAATTCGTTCAATGTGGCAGATGACGGTACTACCAATACAGACATCAATTTTATTGATGTTTACCTACAGCAAAATTTTGGTGCGTTCAGTGTGATGCTTGAATATAACGATTACGATCCCTTCTATTCATCATATTTTGTATCCGGTACTTATCAAATGGGGCGTGCCACTTATTACTTGATGCATTCACAATTTGAACTGGATGCTAAAATTGGATCGACACCCATTGAGGAGCACGATACAAATAGCTTGGGGCTGCGCTATGACTTCAAGCCTCGCATGGCATTTAAATTTGATATCAGCATGATCAATGACACAGGGTCTTTTGCAGTTAACAAAGATTCAAACAATGACGGCGATGCGACCATTTTATCCGCTGGCGTAGACTTTACATTTTAGGAGGCGATCATGAAATTATTTAAACAAATAGTATTATCAAGCCTTATTGTCTGGGCTCCCATTAGCTTTGCTGAACTTGCAGTGATTGTTCATAAGGACAATACAGATGCCATGACCGCTGATTATTTACAGCGAATATTTTTAGGAAAAAGCAAAGGCTTTCCTACTTCGGGTAAAGCCGTGCCTTTAGATTTAGCAGAGGGCCACCCCGTTCGAGAAGCATTCTTGCAAAATGTCGCTAAAAAAACGGCATCTCAATTTACAGCTTATTGGGCTAAGCAGATGTTTACAGGCAAGGGTGTACCACCAAAACTGGTATCCAGTGAAAAGGATATGATTGACTTAGTAAGTAAGAATCCAAGTATTATTGGCTATGTTGATGTTGCCAGTGTCACTGCGGATGTGAGGGTTGTGCTGAAATTCTAGTCACGAAATTTGCAGTAATCTAAAAATGAATAAGCGGTGTGGGAGTGATCCTCACCGCTTTTTTATTTTCATTCAGAGAAAATATAAACAGTTAGAAGAATATGAAGTATCGACCTTTTATCTAGGCTTTTCATACTTATAGCAGATGGGGTGTTCACTGGGGCAAACGTACAATACTGCAATACTCTTTCATGAAGCTCAGTTATGTTTTTTACACGGCACCACTTACCGATACTTTTGTTTGCCACACTATTTATAGGGGGGTGTAGTCGTGATTTAGCTGATTCAGATATTTCTGTTAACACCTTAGATCCTCAGGAAAATATAGATACCGATTCAAGTGTCGACACTGGGCCCAGTTCAGACTCTAATAATGATGCGAGCACAGGCATTGAAACGGAAACAGGTCCTGACACAAGCACTAATACCAATACCGATCCTAGTACCGGATCAAATACAGATACCGCGACTAATCCAGACACAGCGACTAATACAACAGATACAGCAGAAGAAGCAATAACAATACCTGGCCAGGCGGCTTGGTTAACAATGAATAGCAACATTGATTTGATTAATGGGCGTGCTGACCATGTTGTTAAATGGCAAAAACCGCAAGGGGCCAATGGTCAATTCTGGCGAGTGTTGCTTAATGGCGATGACATAACTGGGTTTATGGCCATTGAACAAACACAAGGCACAACTCAATCAGGTTTGATTAGCATTCGTTTGGATCAGGTAGGCACGCAAATACTTCAAGTGCAACTTTGCCAGACAGCGATGCTTAGTCCTTATTGCAGTGTGAGTTCTGAGTTGACGTTGAATGCCACAGAGGATTTAAGTCAATATCAATCAGACCAAGGGGAGCGGTTATTTTCATCTTGGGATCCAAGTTCATGTTTAACCGCTAAAGCTGGGGTAATTGAACTGGCAATGTGCGAAGACCATTTATCGCAAGCGTGGTTAATCGAAGAGTCTCAAATAAAAAGCGCCAACGATGTGCGCTTATGCATTCAAGCTGACAACCTTGATTATAGTTCGGGCTTAGTGCTGGCAAGTTGTAATGGCGGATCGCTGCAGCAGTGGGAATACAAGGCTGGGTCGATTAGCAATCAAGGTTGGTCTCTGGATATTAATACTGCGAATCAAGACGTCATCATTTGGCACAGCCATACAGGGATTAACCAGCAATGGAAAACATCTTTAGAAGTGACAGAGCCCGAAACAAATACAAGCACCAGTGACGGTGATTGGGCTCGAATTGATGTGCCTAAGTCGGGTCCATATGGAAGTTACGAATTTAAGGTTCCAGCGGCTCAAAACTGGGTAAACACAGGTTTATTCTTAAGGCAGGGACAAAGTGCGGTTATTACGGCGAGCGGTCAGTGGTCGGTAAAAGGCGGCGCATTATATGATGCTAACGGTCATGCTACAGAGCAATCACGGGGTTGCCAGCAAGGTGAGCTAACGGCTCGATTGGGTTTGTATTACAAAGACCCAGCCATTAGCTGTATCGGAACAGCGGGTACGTTTATGGCGCACGAAGATGGAATTTTATTTGTAGGGTCGGTAGTAAGTAATGATCTGGGTGAGACCTACGAAGAACGCGCGGATGCAACAGGCAGTGTTTTGGTGACTGTATCAAGCACCGGTGACACGGTTCCTACGGTCGACTATGAAGATGCCCCTTATTATGATTACGTGGGAGTAAGCTCTGGTTGGGTAGAAATTCGAAGCCCTAATAACATCTTAACCTTACCAATAGCCACGGCTATTCATGATGCCAGCAAGCTAACAGAAGCGGTTCAGCGGTTAGACGACATCTATCAACAGCACAAAATACTGCGCGGTAAAACGCCGTATCACGGTCAACCGATTCGTTGGTTTGCAGATACAAAAGATGCACCCGGTTGGATGCTTGCAGGTAACCCTGTGCGCATGGACCCTGCGTTAGTGAGTATTGATTCGGGTGATCGAATCACCTTAGCAGCCGAGCCGGGTAATAATGACTGGGGGTTCGCCCATGAATTAGGGCACAACTTTAATTTTGCTGGGGGCGATTGGTATTACACGACTTATGGGAACCTAGAAGCTTGGCCAAATATTTTCACCTTACATGCCATTGATAAGCTAGGGCTAGTAGAGCGCACTGACGTAAATGATTGCAGCAAAGCAAAAGCCGAATACCTTGCAAAGGGGGTTAATGACAATGGGTTCGGAGGCGCTTGGCAAGGATTGTGTTTTCTATCTGAATTTACCGATCAATACGGCTGGGAAATTTGGCAAAACTTTTATCAAAAGTTTAACGATCAACCCGGACACGGCTGGGGCTTTTTACGAGATCGATTGAATGAGGCAAGTGGCCAGAATGTCACGCCTATATTCAATAGCTGGAATGTCCCATTGTAAAAATTTTGATCAATTTGGATAGGTAGGTAAATTGGCGAGTGTATTGCGAATAAACATTCGAGTTAAACCGCAGTAAGCACTCATTAAGCGCTTACCTTTCTGTCAAACAATCGACACTAAATGCTTTATAAGGCGTCAATAAACTAATATTAAAGCATTATTATGTGTTATTTTTGAACAGTTTTGTATCTGTGTTAATAGTAGTGTCCATATTACGAACAAAACCAAATAGTCAGGATTTTGGATGATATAGTTGCTCAACCCAAGGTGTTGGGGTGTGACAGATGTGCTTTAGGATGCAGTATTAAATGGATGTTAATAATCAAGTCGTAATCAATACATATGAGGGGCAAGATCTAAGTTATTTTGATCTGATTCAGTCTCTTTCGTGTATTGAAATGACATCTACCCCGTTATCGGGTGATGCCTTGATCGAAATGGATGTGGTGGATTTTGGTCCACTAATTTTAATCAAGCGCACGAACAGCTGTTCAAGTATTGAAGAAATTAAGTTTGGGCCTCATACCCTAGCGTTTCAATTGCCAATGGCGAACTCTGAAGCGATTCTAAATTTTTTAAATCTCCCTGGCGGTGATCGCTATAACCCGTTTCAACCTTCGGGCGCGGTATCGCAGTGGCTGATTCCTGAAAATACCCCCACTTATCATGTTCAAGCCGATGCTCGTTGGCTAAAGAACGTATTGGGTTCTCAAGCACTAAAAGACTATCACGAATTATGCAGAGTGGATTCCCGCAAGGCCTATGACTCGTCTGTGTTATTCGCGGTGGCGGCAGCAACGCAACATGCCATGGATGTGGCCAAGGAAAGCACCAAATCACAAATTCCGATTAGCGCCTCTCATTTAGAAAGTATGGTGACCGATATTCTGCTGCCATGCATTATGTCGGATTTGGAAGAAGTTAAAGCCAGTACCCGTCAAAAGATTTTAAGTAGAGCCCTGGACTACATTCGAGACAATCACGCTAAACCCATTCGGTTAACCGAATTGGCAGGCTTTGTTGCCACCTCGGGGCGTAATTTACAAATGGTGTTCAAACAAGAATTAGGTGTGAGCCCTAGCCGATATATTCAGCAATTTAGACTGCATCGTTTTCGCCATCGCTTGGTCAATTCAAGCAGTGTGACCGAAGCCGCTTATAATAGTGGTTTTAAGCACCTTGGCCGATTAACCGAGCAGTATGCAAAAGTATTTAATAAATACCCATCTGAAGACCTGTTAATAGAAAGCGATTTCAGTTTGGAGATTGGCCTAGGGTTTGAATCATAGGCTTTGAATCTTAGGGTTCGTATTATCTGATTAACCCTAAGCTGATTTTACCCCCCACTTATTTTGATCCCTTCGTTAAAACTGATACCCCACACCAAATGCGACTCGCTCGGTATGCCCTGTTTTTGTAAGAGGGCTGTCTTTAATTTCGTCTCCATGTTGATAAAAGCGCCACATGGCAACGGCTGACCAATCTTGATTAAAATCATACACCGCTAATACTTCTAGCTCGGTTGTTAAGTCAGCTTTGGCGGTATAGTTTTGTGTTCCAAAATAATAATCGGTTAGTTCATCGCTTTGATATTGTGCCGCCAGGGTTGAAATGATTCTTAGGTTTTGAAATGTAAAACGCTTATATACAGCGGCTTCATATTCTTGTCCCTTATGCGTATTGCTGATGTCTTGCAATACGCTGACTTGCGAGAAGAATCCTTGGCCAAGTGGGACTGATAGTTGAAGGCCGGCTTCAATGCTGCGCTCTCTGTCTTTAGTGGTCAGCGTTGTATTGTCGGCTTCTAGATACTGGTGAGTTCGAAGCTGCCCTAGGGCTGATAGACTACCAAATCCAAAGCGCTTGATTAGCGTGCCTGCACGATTACCTTCAATAAATACATCTCCGAGGCGACCAAATACCAATAAGCTGGGGTGTTGCTCAGAAGAAGTCTGCTGATACGGTAGGTTTTCTTGGGTGATGGCACCGGCTATCAATCCGCTAAATTCAGGGAGTTGCCAGGATGTGTCTGAATATGAATGAGAAGAATATAAAGCGCTTATGAAAAGCAGTACAAGGTATGTGGTGTGATGGTGTGTCATAAAAGGCCCCTAAATCCAATATTAGATTAGGGGCTTTTTTGACTGATAAGTTCCGTTACGGCAAAGACTGTTTAATCTCTACCGCTTGAATGCCCATATCAGCCAGTTGATCTTGTGCTTTGTTCATTTGTGAGCGATTCACAAACGGCCCAGTAAATACTCGATACCAAGCATTTCCGTTAATGGTTGCAGGTTCAATTTGAGCGCTTAGGCCGTTCAATAGCAACTGAGCTTTTTGACGGTCGGCACCTTCCATGCCTCTAAACGAACCTGTTTTTAAACGGTACTGAATTTTATTGCCGTCTTTGTCGGTGCCTTTAGGCGTCGACTTATATTCTTTAACTTCTTGTACTTCCACTTCTTTGTTTTCTAAAATTTCAAAAAACTCGTAGTTATCCACCGCTTTATTGACGGTATCAGTTTTAGCGGCATCAGGAAGCTCGCCCTTTAAAGCATCTTGCACGGCTTTGTTGGCTGCGCTTTTTGCTCTATTGGTCAGATCATTTTTTGCTTGAGCGGCTTTTTCAGTCAAAGACTCGGTAATCTTATCTATATCATCACCGGCAGGAACCGATGTGAGATACAGCAAAAAACCAGCAAAGCTTAAAGCGACTAAGGGTGTGAATATCCACACCCAGCGAGGCGCGCCATTAGAAGCCATTAGCGTTGTCCCTTTGCGTTATGTAATAAAAAAGCCATTACATTTCCTCAGGAGCGCTGATGCCCAATAGATCTAGGCCGTTCAAGATAACTTGGCGCGTGGCTTGAGTTAATGTGATGCGGGCATCACGTAGATCAGCATCATCAACGATTGTTTTGTGTGCGTTGTAATAACCATGGAAATCACTGGCTAATTCATACAAGTAGTTAGCAATCATGTAAGGGGCGTTAGACGTACCTGCCGATTTAACCACTTCTGGGAACTTAGCAAGATTGTTGGCTAACAGTTTTTCGTGATCTTCAGTCAAGCGATCCAGCTTGGCTAGGCCGTTAGCTTGGTCCCATACTAGATCTTCTGATTTCATCTTACGTAATATGCTGCAAATACGCGCATGTGCATATTGAATGTAATACACAGGGTTATCGTTTGATTGGCTTAATGCTAAATCGATATCAAAGGTGAGCTGTGAACTTGGAGCACGTGCCGCTAAGAAATATCGAGTGGCATCAAGGCCTACTTGGTCAATCAAATCACGTAAGGTTACGTAGCTACCAGCACGCTTAGAAATTTTCACTTCTTCGCCGCCTTTCATCACGGTTACCATTTGGTGCAATACGTAGTCAGGCCAGCCTTCAGGAATGTCCATGTTCAATGCTTGTAGACCAGCACGTACACGGGTAATTGTAGAATGGTGATCAGCACCTTGCTCGTTGATCACACGGGCAAAACCGCGCTGCCATTTGTCTAGGTGGTAAGCCACGTCAGGTACAAAGTAAGTGTAGCCGCCGTCTGTCTTGCGCATTACGCGGTCTTTGTCATCACCAAATTCGGTGGTCTTTAACCAAAGGGCGCCGCCGTCTTCGTAAGTGAAACCATTTTTAATTAATGCTTGAACCGCTTCTTCCACTTTACCTTCTGAGTAAAGCGAGCTTTCTAAAAAGTACACGTCAAAGTCGACTTCAAATGCTTTTAAATCTAAGTCTTGTTCGCGACGTAAATACGCAACTGCAAAATGACGCAGGCCATCAAGGTCGTCAGCGTCTTTCGTGCCAGTGAAACTTTGGTCAGCAGACTCAACCGTTTCGCCTTTCATAAAACTTTCAGCTAATTCAACAATGTACTGACCTTGGTAGCCATTTTCTGGCCAGGTAGCATCGCCAGGGCCAAAGCCTTTACAGCGTGCTTGAACCGATAACGCAAGGTTATCAATTTGTGCGCCGGCGTCGTTATAGTAAAACTCACGAGTGGTATCCCAGCCATTGGCAATCAATAGTCGGCTAATACAATCACCTACTGCCGCACCACGGCCATGACCCACGTGCAGTGGGCCAGTTGGGTTGGCGGATACAAATTCAACTTGTACCTTTTGGCCTTTACCTGAATCGTTGTGGCCAAATTTATTACCGGCTTTAAAGATTGTTTCAACCACAGACAAGCTGGCGGCTTCGGTTACAAAAAAGTTAATAAAGCCAGGGCCTGCAATTTCTGCCTTTTTAAGAATTGGGCTATCTGGTAGGGCGTTAATGATTACTTCAGCCCAGTCGCGAGGCTTCATACCAGATAGCTTAGAGCTAACCATGGCAATGTTAGAAGCATAATCGCCGTGTGCCTTGTCTCGGGTGTTATCAATCATCACTTTAGGCGCCGCGTCCGCCGGCAGTTTGCCATCTGCTTTAAGGGCAGTAAGTGTGTCTTCGATTAGGCTGATTAGCTGTTGTTTCATGATGACCTTTAACTTGATGGCTTAAGCGGCTATCGGCTCAAGCTGTATATGCACATAATTTGGGCGGATTATCACATTTTAGCAGGGTATTTTCCAGCCATGACGGGGGATATCTGGGCATGCTGAAAACGTTATGAATAAAGGGTTAAGCGACGACAAAGGCCCGTGGATAAACATGAGTGATGATGCTAACCCGTTAAGGTTTGTATCTGTGGATAACTAGGGCTTGTATATCTGTTTATCCATATATATGATTCGCCGCATATTTATCTGTGTTCATTAGAGTTGAGGTATATGCAGTCATTACAGCTATTTAAATGCCTAAGCGATGATACCCGTTTGCAGATCATGCTCTTGGTGCAAAACCAAGGCGAGCTATGCGTGGGAGAGTTGGTGGATGTTCTGGGCAGCAGCCAGCCAAAAGTCAGCCGTCACTTGGCCAGCCTAAGGAATTGCGAACTACTGGATGTGCGTAAATCGGGTCAGTGGGTGTTTTACCGCGTGCACGATCAGCTGCCTAAATGGGCCAATGAAATAATTTGCCAAGCGGTGCTGGCGGGTGAACAGGATTTAAAGCAATTAACCAAAAAATTAAAACTAGTGGATGAGCCGAATCGCAGATCCGCTTGTTGCTGATCAATAACATATTCGTAATATTAAAAATGTAATAAATGTGGGAGGGCGCTTGCGCGCGAAAAGTACCTCGTTACTTCGAAGCTACTCGCGCACAAGCACCCTCCCACAATATCACTTAAGGATAGTAAGCCATGAAAATACTATTTATCTGTACCCACAACCGCTGCCGTTCAATCTTATCGGAAGCCATAGCGAATCATCAAAATGATCCTCGCTTACAAGCGGCCAGTGCAGGCAGTCAACCCGTGGGTGAAGTGCATCCGTTATCGGTTAAATACTTAGCCGAAGCTGGCATCTCAACCGAAGGCTTAAAAAGCCAAAGCTGGGATGAGCTAGAAGACTTTAATGCTGACGTGGTCGTAACAGTATGTGACAGCGCCGCAGGAGAAGCTTGCCCAGTATGGTTTGGTAAAAGCATCAAATTGCATTGGGGATTAGAAGACCCTTCAAAAGTGCAAGGCAGTGAAGCAGAAGTGAAAGCAGAATTCTTAAAATGCATGAATTTAATCGAACAACGCATGCAAGCCATATTGGCTTTGGATTTAGAAAATCTAAAAGGCGATGCGCTAAAAGCCCAGTTATTAAAGTTAGGCGCTCAGGGATAGATACATTAACTGTGGGAGGGCGCTTGCGCGCGAATGGTTGTTGATTATCGCAACATTTTTTCGCGCGCAAGCGCCCTCCCACAAAAAAAACAGCATTAAAAATAATTTGTAAGAGGCTGCCTGCAGGCGACATGCGATAGAAATATCTAAGAAATGTCGCGAGCAGGCTCCCTCCTACAGTATGAATAACAATACAAATTAACCGTTAACCCTGAGCCTCGCGTAGCGAGAAACGTCGAAGGGTGGCAGTAAACATTACGTTAAAAAGGATAAGTAATATGGGTATTTTTGAGCGATATTTAAGTGTCTGGGTAGGCCTAGGCATCATTGCGGGTGTATTGCTGGGCAGTGTCATGCCGGGTGTATTCGAAGTGATCGCCACTTGGGAATATGCCCATGTGAATATTTTAATCGCCGTATTAATTTGGTTGATGGTTTATCCAATGATGGTGCAGGTGGATTTCACATCCATTAAAGATGTGGGAAAAAAACCTAAAGGTTTAATCTTAACACTGGTCATCAACTGGTTGATCAAACCGTTCACCATGGCCGCACTTGGTTGGTTATTCTTTAAAGTATTTTTTGCCGACATGGTCGATGCGCAAACCGCTAATGAATACATAGCCGGTATGATTTTATTAGGTGTAGCACCGTGTACCGCCATGGTATTTGTTTGGTCACAACTAACAAAAGGTGATGCGAATTACACACTTGTTCAGGTAAGTGTGAACGATGTCATTATGATATTTTTATTCGCGCCAATAACCGCATTTTTATTAGGCATGACAGACATAACCGTGCCATGGGAAACCCTAATATTATCCGTATTGCTTTATGTGTTATTGCCACTGGTGGCAGGTGTCATTACTCGTAAAAAACTAGATCGTGCAGATGATCATTCTAAATTAGACGGTTTTTTAGCCGCCGTTAAACCTTGGTCAATCATTGGTTTGATTTCTACCGTGGTTTTACTGTTTGGTTTTCAAGCGCAAACTATTTTAGACAAACCAGAAGCCATCGTGATGATCGCCATTCCATTAATGATTCAAACCTACGGCATATTTTTCATCGCGTATGCATTGGCTAAATATTTAAAACTGCCACATAACATTGCAGCACCCGCTTGCATGATTGGCACAAGTAACTTTTTTGAGCTGGCGGTTGCCGTTGCCATTAGCTTGTTTGGTTTGCATTCAGGAGCAGCGTTAGCCACGGTAGTGGGCGTGTTGGTAGAAGTGCCAGTAATGCTGAGCCTAGTGTGGTTTGCAAACAGAACCAGACACTGGTTCTAAACCTCGCTGATTATAAACCCCGTAGGAGTAGAGTTGCCTTCGGCGATCGAACTTTGTGCGCGAACCCAAAGGCATATTTTAAAGTAATGTGGAATGATGTTGAATGATCTAATTAGATCGCTCACCATCGTTTCCATAAGGCTAGTAATTAGGTTGCGGGTATCGCGCACAAAGTGCGACTCCTACGAACCTTAACTGCCGTAACGTATTTGCAGGTTGGGCTTTAGCCCCACTCTCAATAATTGAGACGGACTGAAGTCCGTCCTACTTTACCAATTCCCACTCTAATTCATATTCGGTAAGTCACTAATTGAAACCAGCCTCGGCTGTTTTTTTTGGGTTTTGGGCCAGCAAGTACATTCCAGCGGTAAACTACAGTAACCTATAAAAACAAACCTTAGGTGATATGCGGGCCGATATATGCGTCAACTGACGGCGTAATATAATATGTCATCACTAAGGAATATTCGATCGCACGACGGCGTATTAAGATATTCAATCACGCGACGTATATGCTGGAATATGAGCATATTTTGATAAATATGCAGCCAAAAGTACCAGTTACAAAATGTGTATATAAATTAGTGGCTTAGAAGAGTACAAAAGTTTTAGTCGGGCGTAAAAGAAAGAGAGACAGGGATTGAGATTACATGCTCAATGCCGCATTATCGCTGGCTATAAATAAAATGAATCGCGTAAATTGCCCCGGCAAACACGTCATCGAAAAAAGCGTCACGCGACGTAGAATAAACTGTTAAGGCTCTTTGAGCTGTCTCTTATACAACTCTCCGAACCCACCAGACCGTACTAAATCTCGTATGCCGGCCTCCGCCTGAAAAAAAAAACCACTAGAAAAAGAAA
>ERZ1027208.104-NODE-104-length-43024-cov-17.086155_pt1 | contig 43024 bp, 43 predicted proteins | sample MGYA00520867_ERZ1027208 | MGnify/ENA primary metagenome ERZ1027208 (study PRJEB33311, sample SAMEA4378413) | marine metagenome | biome: Marine biome; feature: Fjord; material: Water | collected 2014-07-20T08:00:00Z/2014-07-... | depth 75 m ... | reverse complement strand
GTAACTAGTGAGGAATCGAACCTCATACCCGTCGGTAGCGTTGCTTCGGGTCACTGGCTTTGAAGAGTATTCAAAGGTGCTTGTACCACTAGCGCTCCATGCCTAGTTTCCATCCAGTCATTTCCTAACCGCTTTTCGGTAACCTAAATTAGTTACACTCTAACCGAGTTGCAGGTTTGTTATTTATTCGCTGGATTTACTAGCAATTCACTTATGTACACACGTATCTCCTCGCTGAGTTCCTATGTGTCTAATTAAGCTACTCGTCTAGCAAAGTGTTTTTATACATTTTTTCAATCGCTAATCGCATTACTTCAGAGTGTATAGCATTGTAGTCATCGCCGTCTGCTTCAAAATCCGATAGTTGCCAGTCAATACTGTCATACATTAATTCCATAGTGACGTCCGCTATTCCTTCAGCGATCTCGTCTAATTGTTTCATTTTGCTCATTATCTATAGTCTTTATTAAAGTTCATTGAGTTTGCAACACTCTGTCGCATTTGCCACTCTCGTTTACGGTACTCCGGATCGGTACACCACTTACGCCAACCTTTAGAGGTAGTATTAGGTTTGTACTTTGCTTCAAACTCATCTACTCGCTTTAGTTTCTCTGCGATCTTATCCGCGGGGTAGTCTTTATACTGGGACATAGGTAAGTCCTTTATAGTTAAACCAGTTGCGTATACCGTCTTGATCTTTGTCAGCGTTGTAGATAAAGCCGAAGGTTGCTGGTAAGTTGCCTACAGTGTACGGTTTGTATTGTAAGCCATTGATTGTAGCGTGTATAGCACCTGAGCCACTGTCTTTCTTAAATTTAATAGATTCCATATTGTTTGTATTTTTAATTCATATATATTATCGATTGGGTAACGTATTACGTTTGTAAAAGTTAACTTAAATCATAATATTCTTCTTAATTGTTCTTTAATTGCTAGTATATCTTCATCAGTTACTTCTAGTTCTTCATCACCTTCTCGCTCAAATATAGTATCGTACATTGCATCATGAAAATGGTTACCTACTATCTCATCTAAGCGATTAGCGATCTCTTTAATTTCTTCCCAAGTTAACTTCATTAGTTCGGGTTTATAGTTACTTCAACCCAACCTTTTTCACTGTGACCGGCATATACTTTTAACCCGTCTTTAGTTAGTATTTCTTCTAACTTTTCCGCTGCTCGCCAAAGACTTGGTTCCGGCATCTCGTCGTGCTCGTCGTCGTACATTACTTCGCCTCTACACTGGTAGAACACATCGTCTACGTCATTCTCTACTAGTTCAAAGTCCCAACCGTTTACGGTTATATTTTCTGTTAATTCCATAATTACTTAAATTTATTTGCTACTTCGTATATTTCTTGTTTGTCATCACTATCCAAGTTTTCAGTGTGGTTAGCGTAGTACTTTAGTACATAGTGTACAAAGGTGATGTCTCCGTCGGTAAGTTTTATATTTCTCATAATTTACTTGTTATTATTTATTAGCCACATTAGCTGTGCATACTCTTCATACTCTTGTTCACTTTTAAATCCGTACTCACTCATTATATATAGTATTTAATTAATATTCATTTTCATCTTCGTCATCGAAGTCGGCGTGCTCTAGGCAATCACCACATAACTCGTCACTTAAGTAACTCGGTTCCGCACCGCAACAATTACTCCACATACTTAAGAAGTTTGGAATGAATTAGGTAATAAACTTACCATTGTTTTAGCGATAGGCACTCCTTTGTTGGCGGAATTCGCTATTAGTAAGGCAATACCATCTTGCATGGCAAATAGATCATCTTGATCGATCAGGTCGCATAGGAAGAAATTGTCTCCACCTAATATTTCAACGAACTCGGTAATAAATTTTTGATTAGTCATAGTAGTTATATTTTGTATTCATATATATTATCAATATACCGTCGTATTTTGTTTGCAAAAAGTAGGCACTTTGTTTAGTAGTTAAAATAGTAGTCCAGGTATAACTCTCCCCCTCTGAGTACTCAATAAAAAAAAATAGTGTGACGTTAGGTAGTTAAGTAAATATAGTAGCACCCTATTGTCGCACTTTTTGAGGTGCCATTTGCTACCGAAAGATCGTTAAGATCGTGATTCACCGTGTATAGCACTACGAAACACTGTTGTATGACGGAGTCTACTCTTCCGGTGTATAGCAAAATACCCAGGCTACTTTTAGTAGATCCCCTAAGGGAAAGAGGAACCTATTTCTTTAGGTCCACTCTCTCAATGATTGTTGTTCTAACGCTTGAAGGCATATCGGTACTTTGAGACCAGTATCCGCGTTTGATCCAACATGGCATGATGTTTAGTTTAGGTAACATTACTTTTAATACCTCATCATGATTGTAGGTAATCTTTTGTTGTTTGTTGTTGACAAAGGTAATGATTTGATTTCTACCTAGCCATGACTTTCTTACTACAAAATTCTTTCTTGTTAGTGGCGGGAAGATCTGAGCCTTCTCCTCGTTTGACATTTTACTGATTGCATTGGTAATTAATTCTTGATTTGACATAATTTATTATATTTAGTTATTTATTAAGTTACTTTGTTACATTTATATTATCGAATACTATTCGTACTTCGTTTGCAAATTTATTTATATTCTTGAATAAGTTTGTTAATTTCTTTTAGGTTTGAGAAATGGTAATGGTATAAGATTTCTTTTGTTTTAGAGTTGAATATTGTAAAATCATACATTTTGTGATTTGAGCAATAATAGATTTGGAAGTAAGTTTGGTTTTTAAAATTCATTGTGTTTATTTTTGTATTCATATATATTATCGATAACTCTACGTACTACGTTTGCAAAGTGCTATACGCAGTATGCTATACACCGCGTACCGCGGAGTCCACTCTTCCGCTCCTATTTCAAAAGCAGGCCGTAAGCCGGACCAGATGCCAGGACCAGGATCTTAGTCCCGCTCCAGGATCTCGTGTCCTATCACCTTGGATGTAGCCTCATCCCGATAGCAGACCCGCAGATAATTGCTGAGGTGCTGATCGTTGCTGAACCGAACCACGCGACTGTTATAGTTGCCGCGCCAGTTCTTCGTGTCGATACGAACCAGCATACTATCCGTATATACCGAATGATGTTGGCGCTCCGTGCTGTATGATATGCCCGATGATTGCGATGATCGCGATGCCGATGAATGCTGTCGTGCCGTAAGCTACGATCCCTGTTGCAATGTTAATGATCCTGTTGTGATGGAATGTTCTGTTCATAGTGTGTTCATTTATAGTTCATATATATTATCGATGGCTCGGCGTGTTACGTCTGCAAACCTGGCACGACCAGGAATAAAGCCCGAATCCTGCACGGGATCCCGCGGATAGTCGCGACCATAGCCAGAGACCAGGACCAGGCTCGGATCTGGAACCAGGATCAAATCCCAGGAAAAGCATGGGGACCCCTAAAAAAAAGTTAAGTTTCCGTTTTCGACGAAAAAAATGTATAGCATAGCGTAACCCGTTGCTTCCATATGTGTAACAAAAAATTTTTTAATATTTTTTTTTCTCACTTACGTGACAATAGGTTGTTATATATAAATAGTAATAAGCTACTGTCATATTTAACTAATAAAAAAACACGTAATCATACAATGTATGAGACAACAACTTTCACCGCAAGCAAGAAGAGACAAGGCGGCAAGAGATAAAGCTTACGCGATGTCACCTGCTAGAAAGGCTAAAAAAGCACATGCACAGAGAGAAAGAAGAGCAAACCCGGAAGAAGCTGTTGGACAAGATTATGACCATAAAAGACAAGCTTTTGTTTCGGTTAAGTCTAATAGGGGTAACGAAGGAGAAGGTACTCAATCAGAAGCTAACAACAACTACAACACTAAATAACATGGCAAGAATATCAACATATCCTTTGGATAGTTCTATCACTAAGAATGATAAGCTAATAGGTACCGACGGTGATGACAACTCAACAACTAAGAATTTCGCGGTTGACGCCTTTGCAGAATACGTAAAGAGCAAAATACTACCTTACAGCACCTTTTCATTTTTTATTGTCAGGAATAGCTCGGGGGTCATTAGTATTACTGAACACATGAATGACACAGGATTAACATTTGCATTCTCAGGGTCTTCGGGTCATATAGATATGACAGCTAGTTCTAATATTAGCAATAACAAAGTAAGTTTTCAAGCAACAGCGTTTAACAGCGGAGCAGGACAAGTAGGTGATGTATTATTATTACAACCTAAGTATTTGGCATCTAGTGGAACAGCACTTACGCGATTAATACCTATAAAAGTTAGCGACGGATCAATGCCTGTAGAAATAGAAGCCTCCGTAGAATTCAAAATATATAACTAATGGCTAGAATAAGTTCATACGGTATTGACGCTAAGCCGGATTTAGCAGACAAATTAATCGGGACCGACACAGGAAGCGGTAACAATACCACTAAGAATTATTCTTTAGGTGAGATATCCGACCTTATAAATAATACGAATAGCTTATCTGTTGCAGATCAAGCCGTGTTTTTGTTTCAATCAAACATAATAGATGGTAGAAAAACCGGGACAATCAGTTTTGCAGCTGGCGGCGGAGTAGGTACCAGCTTCGGATCAATAAATACAGTGCTATTAAGCAAGATCGGAGCGGGTGGAAAAGACATAAAAAATTTTTTACCGCTATTCGCGGGTAAGGATATTATATTAGCTCAGTCCAATGATGTAAATAATTTCGGTACCTATAAAGTAGGAAGCATTGCAGATTGGTCAGGTGACATTTCTTTTTTAGAAGTAGGCTTAACTGTTTCCGCTTTTAACGGAGTGATGGGTGAGGACGCTCATTATATATTTAGTGAATTTGTAAACCCTGCAAATGCAGGAGGTGATTTAAACTTCACATTCACGCAGTCCACTTCTCAGCAAGTATGGACCATAGAACACAACCTTGGAAAGAATCCATCTGTCTCCGTAGCCGATACGGCAGGTAGTTGGGTTGTTGGACAAGTCGATTATATAAATAACAACAAACTAACAATAACTTTCAACGCTTCCTTTCAAGGGGTTGCATACTTAAACTAATAAAAAAATGGCACTAAACTTTTTAACCGGGTTAGATGTAAAAGGCAACATCAACTTAAACAAAAACGAACTGCAGAATGCAGTTATTCAAAACCTAGGCACAGCGCCTGCTTCACCAGTTGAAGGACAAATCTATTATGATTCCACCGTGGGAGACAAGAAATTGTACTTCTATAATGGAACAGCTTGGCTGGGAGTACCGGATACATCGGGATCAAATGATTTCTTAACAGGATTATCGTTTGCTACAGGTACAGGTATATTAACTGCTACTGTCTCTAATCAATCAGATGTAACTGTTGACTTAGATGGAAGATACGCATTAACTTCTGCGATCCCTACAGTAGGTGATGGAACATTAACAGTACAAGGTACTGGAGCTTTAGGAGGCACAGGAACATTTACTGCTAATCAATCAGGAAATACTACTATATCTGTAACTCACGATACTTTTGGTACCGCGGGTACTTACGCATATCCATCTCAGGTAATAACAAACGATACAGGACATGTAACATCGATAACTGCTGGGTCAGCACCCGCAACTCCAAGTGATGCTACTATCACGTTAACAGGTGGTGCAGGTCTTGCTAATGCAGGAGGAGCTTTTACTTTAAATCAAGCCGCTGATGAAACAATTACATTTACTATTGGATCTGGCGACGGTATTACTGTTAACGCTAATGATGTTGCAGTAGATGTAGATGATGTTACTATTCAAATAGTAGGCGGTGAAGTTGCTGCAAAAACAGCTGCAGTAGCAAATGCAGGTACAGCGCTAGCAACTGGGGACCAAATCTATGATTTTGTAACCGGGGAAATTGCAAACATACCTTCTGGTTTATCTTTCGAAGGTAGCTGGAATGCAAGTACTGATACACCTTCACTAGCTGGTACTACACCTGCTAACGGGGTATTCTATATAGTAAGTGTTGCTGGTAGCACGAGTCTTTCTGGTATTACAGATTGGGAAGTTGGTGACTGGGCGGTATATGTTTCTAATGGAGCTGGCACAGATGCATGGCAAAAAATAGATAATACATCTACACTTTCAGGATCTGGTTCTTCTGGTCAATTAACTTACTGGACAGGTACTGCAAATGTTGCTGGAGATGCTGGTTTAACATACAATGCAGCCACTGATGCTCTTAGTGTTGGCGGTGCTGGAACTTTTGGCGGAACTTTAACAGACGCAAATGGTACTGGAGTTCAATGGACTGATGCTTATGATAATTATGTTGCAAGTGCTGCAGTAACAGGTGGAGCAACTAAAACAATGACTTTCACGCAAAGAGACGGTGGTACATTTACTGCTGGCTGGACAGATAATGATTCTGGAGGAACTGTAACAAGTATCGCAACTACTGGCCCAATAACTGGAGGAACAATAACCTCTACTGGAACCATTGGTATAACTACTGCTTCTGCTGGAACTATTGGAGCGGGTGCTGTAGCAGCAGGGACAGGAATATCAGTAGCTTATGCATCTGGTATTGCAACTGTAACAAATACACAAACAAACTCAGCAAATACGTATGCGGCAACAATTACAGACTCTGTTTCAGGCACTACATTTAATCACGGACTAGGAGATGATGTAATAGTTCAACTTTATGATGCAACATCAAAAGATACTGTTTATGCAGACGTTGTAAGAAACGGTAACTATTTGACTATTACGTTCTCACAAACCCCTGCTAATTCAATAAGAGTTTTAGTACAGAAGATAGGATAACTTAATCAAAATTAAATGGCAATAAAATTTCTAAATACCACACAGGTACAGGAAAAAACCCTCTATGCCGATGCTGCTAACGACAGGATCGGTATTAGAACAAATAGCCCATCGCATCCTTTAGATGTTGATGGAGATGTTGCTTTTAGACATGGCACCAATAATAAAAAAGTATTTTTCTCAGAAGAAGCAAAGGATAGCGTTGTAATAGGTGACATAGAGGGTATGTACGCGGGTGCTTATTTTGACATGCAGTATAAAGGTGATATTGCCCACTTTAATAAATGTAAAGTAGGTATAGGAACATCTTCCCCTTCAGCTGATCTTCAGGTTGATGGAGGAATTCAAATGGGTAACGATTCTTCCACCGCTTCTGCTGCTTTAGCTGGAACTTTAAGATATAGAACTGATACTGTTTTTGGAACTAATTACAGCTACGTTGATATGTGCATGCAGATAGGCGCTACTAGCTACAAATGGATTAATATAGTGCAAAATTCTTGGACATAATGGGGAAAAAATATATAGCGGACGAATTAGAAGGGCAGCTTCGAGGTTCAATTCACTCTACAGTAACGGCATCGACACAAGAGGCTAGCAGGTCAGATAACTTAGTAGCAACTACTGCTTTCGTTAATAATGAAATATCTCGTATAGGTAGAGGAGTAACATCCGTTGCTCAATCTCACGGGGGTAATGCTTTTAGCGTTTCGGGATCTCCTGTTACAAGCTCAGGTACTCTTGCTATAAGCGTAGTTGGTGATAAATCACAATATATAAATGGTGATGGAGATTTAGAAACTTTTCCAGGAATACCTCAAGGTGATATTACAGAGGTAACAGGCAGCGGAGGGTTGCAAGGAGGCGGACAATCAGGTTCCGTTACATTAAGCGTAGATTATTCTGGAGCGGGTAATATTATAGATACAGCAGCAGATGGAGCGGTTGTTGAACTAAAAGACAAGATGCTTTACGAAGATGCTACAGATAGCATTGTAAAAGAAATTGCTATTGATTCAATTTTAAGGTTAACACCAAAACAAACCTTATCTATAGCGGGGACAACCTTAAGCATAAGCGGAGGTAATTCTATTGCGGTGCCAACATCTATAGGACCACAGGGCCCAAAAGGCGATCAAGGTATCCAAGGGATTCAAGGAGACACTGGCTCACAGGGTACCAAAGGGGATCAAGGCGTAAAAGGAGATACAGGTTCGCAAGGAATACAAGGACTTAAAGGTAACACGGGATCGCAAGGTGGAGTTGGAGCTAAAGGCGATCAAGGTATACAAGGAATACAGGGCGTCCAAGGAGATATAGGGTTAACTGGAGCAAAAGGATCAGCAGGTACTAATGGAACCAACGGTGCAAAAGGTGATCAAGGAATTCAAGGACTTAGAGGATTAACAGGCCTTACCGGATCAGCGGGAGCAGCGGGAGCAAAAGGAGCTACTGGATCGCAAGGTGGAACAGGAGCAAAAGGTGACCAGGGTATTCAGGGCATTCAAGGAATACAGGGCGATATCGGATTGACTGGTGCTAAGGGCACAGCAGGAACTAACGGTACGAATGGAGCCAAAGGAGATAGAGGTTTGACTGGTCTTACGGGAGCAGCGGGAACTAATGGAACCAATGGAGCCAAGGGAGACCAAGGGATACAAGGTATAAGAGGACTTACAGGAACAGCTGGAAGCAATGGAGCAAAAGGTGACACCGGAGGACAAGGTATCCAAGGGTTAAAAGGTGATACAGGTTCTCAAGGAGGCACAGGAGCTAAGGGAGACCAAGGTATACAGGGAATCCAAGGAGTACCAGGAGATAAAGGGTCAACAGGAGCCAAAGGTTCAACTGGCGCGGCTGGTACAAATGGTGCTAAAGGAGACACTGGAGGACAAGGTATACAGGGTATTCGTGGATTAACCGGAGCTGCAGGAAGTAATGGAGCCACAGGCGCTAAAGGAGATGCAGGCGCTAAAGGAGATCAAGGAATTCAAGGAATAAAAGGGAACACCGGAACAGCGGGAACGAACGGAACAAACGGTTTACCTGGCGCTAAAGGTGCTACTGGATCCGCTGGGGCAAAAGGAGACACTGGAAGCACTGGAATCCAAGGGCCACAAGGAGACCCTGGAGCTAAAGGTAATACTGGTAATACTGGATCTGCAGGAGCGAAAGGTGATCCAGGAGCAACTGGTTCTGCAGGAGCAAAGGGAAACACTGGAGCAGCCGGTACGAATGGCGCAAAAGGCGATACTGGTGCGGCTGGAGCAGCCGGATCAAAAGGAGATCAGGGAATACAAGGTATAAGAGGTTTAACCGGAAGTGCAGGCTCAAATGGTACGAATGGTTTACCTGGAGCAAAAGGGGCAACAGGTTCACAAGGAGCAACAGGGAGTCAAGGTATTAGAGGTCTTACGGGGGCTGCTGGAACAAATGGTACTAACGGGGCTACTGGATCAAAAGGAGATCAGGGAGCTCAAGGTATTCAAGGAGTGCAAGGCGACAAGGGTGCTACTGGAGCAACTGGCCCTGCAGGAAGCGATGCTGTTGTTTCAGGTTACTCTGGTGAGCGAACTATAGTTACAGGAATAGTTAAAGGAACGCCTGTTACCGCAGTGTTTTCATTTAGGAACGGCTTATTAGTATCAGTAAAATAAATAAAAAATAACAATTACTTATAGAATTGTGTAATTAAACATTAAGTAAAGTGAGTAATAATAACATTATGCCAGAAAGCATATAACCAATGTTAAATTAAAACCAAAACCAATGACACTATTTTACCAGACTAGCTCGTGGTCTAGTCAACTACAGCCCACAGAACAACAAATTGAATTGTGGACACACGCAGCCGATAAAACTAATTGGCGCATTGTACAGTTACAAAATGATTATTACCAAACCGAATATCAAGATATTAGGGACAAAAATAAGTGGAAAGATGTAACAAGGAGGGAGACTATGGAACAAGCGGAAGCTTCTATAGACAACACCATTAAGCACTATAAAAAGAAAATAGAATTTATAGATGGCCCTAAAGTAGTAAAAACATTTAAGTAACAATCAAATAAAATTTAATTTAATGGAATATAATAATCCTAGTGATATCGTAAAAACGCTAACTTTTGGAGATAGCGCAAAGAATCAAATAATGCAAGGAGTCGAAAAATTATCAAACGCAGTAAAGAGTACCCTCGGGGCCTCTGGAAAATGTGTGATTTATGAAGACTCTCTTGGCAACCCGGTGATAACAAAAGACGGAGTAACCGTTGCAGAAAGCGTAGTCTTACTACACCCGGTTGAAAATATTGGCGCTACACTTATAAAGCAAGCGGCTAGAAACACTGTAAAGGAAGCGGGAGACGGTACGACAACATCTACTGTACTCGCTAACTCATTATTAAAAATAGCAAATAAAGATTTAGATGAAAAAAAGATTAGAGAACTTAAAGAAGGCATTCTTAGCGGTGCTAACAAAGTTAAAATATATCTTGATAAAACCAGTATTGCAGTTAAAGGTGAAATGTTGCGAAATGTTGCTATTATCAGCTGCAACAATGATAAGTCGCTTGGGACCAAAATTGGAGAAGCTTACGAAAAAGTTGGCAAAAATGGAATTGTATTAATGGAGCAATCCGATTCAAATGAAACATATGTGGATTTTGTTGAAGGAGTGCAATTTGACAGTGGATTAAAATCCCCCCATTTAATTACAGACAAGGATAAGCGCACAGCTGTTTTAGACGATCCACACGTGTTAATTGTGTCATCGCCTATTCCTAATATAAGAAAAATACAAAGTGTCTTAGAACACATTATAAAGACAAAAAGAAGCTTACTGATTATTGCTGAAGTAGAGCAACAACCTTTTGCAACTTTACTTTCAAATAAAGTTAAAGGTAACATAAAAGTAAATATTGTATCGCCTCCAGGGTTTGGTCCTACGAGACAACAAACATTAGAGGATTTAGCCTTATTAACAGGAGCTACAATAATAAACGAGGAACTAGGTGATGACTTAGACCTTATCGACCCAGCTGTACTTGGTAATGCCAATAAAGCTGTAACTGATGATAAAACTACAGTTATACAAATAACGGAAGATATAGATGTTACTGAGCGTATAAAAGATGTTAATAGCAAAATTGAAAAAGAAACAAATGCGTTTTTTAAGAAAAAGCTTGAGCAAAGATTATCAATGCTAACTGGAAAAGTTGGATTGATATATGTAGGAGCAGATTCTGAAGTTGAATTAAAAGAAAAAAAGGATAGAGTTGAAGATGCTCTTCATGCGACAAAAGCTGCTTATAAAGAAGGTATTGTTGCTGGGGGTGGAATAGCCTTACTAAATGCTGCAAACAGCATAAAACCTAAGAACAGAGGGGAAGAGGTATTACTTGAATCTATAAAAGCTCCTTATTATACAATACTAGACAATGCTGGTATTATTGAAATAAAAAAACCTTTAGGCAAAAACAAAGGCATTGATGTTCGAACAGGCAAAGAAGTAAATATGATAAAAGCTGGTATTATAGACCCAGTTTTAGTTACCAAGTCAGCTCTTAAAAATGCTGTAAGTGTTGTAACAACTATTATATCTGCAGATTGTGTAATTAGTAATAAAAGATTAGCATAATGAAAGCAATTAATTATTATATAGTTATAGAAAAAATCAAAGAAGCTCCGAAGAAAGTAGGAGGACTTGAGTTAACAGAAAAGCAAGATAGCGACATTAGGTACTTAAAGGGTACTGTTATTAGCGTAGGAGATAAAATAGAAGGTATTAAAGAAAAAGATATCGTTCGATACGATAAGCACGCTGGCCATGGAATTGAATGGAAAGATAATTTTTATTATGTTATAACAATAAAAGACGTTGTTATTGTAGAATGAGATTAGATGCAAATGATTTGCGAGATATGAATCTATTAAAGTATTACAGGCTTGTCAGACGATGGGCCTGTAAAACTTACGATTTAAAAGACGCTGATTTAGAATTGTTAATTTACTTAGATTGTAAAGACTTATTTACAAGGAATGATTTTATTAACGGTACTTACACATATTCGTGGGATAAAGATCGTTGGGAAAGATTACGAAGAGATGATTGGATAGATGTTTTTAAAGAGCGGAATAGAACAAGTTCGAAATACGCAGTTTATAAAGTCTCCACTAAAGGTAAACGTCTTATAAGTAGGATATATAGAATACTACTAGCGCAAGAGGATTTGCCAACATCAGAAAGAAGTAAGTTTTATAAAAACAAAACATATACGGATAAAGTTTATAACAAAGCTATTGAAGATATGATAAGAGATAAAGATAGATAATGAGCTTTAGACTAAAAGAATTTACAGATCTTGTTGGAATAGACAAAGAAACCTCTACATACAATACTCCAGTTTTTCAAAAAGATTTGGGTGGAGATATTTTAGGAGAGGCTAATAATGATGGCACTATATTTATAGATAAGTCATTGTCAGGCAAAAAGAAGATAGAGGCTGTAGAGCACGAAAAAGTTCATTTAGATCAAATGGGACAGGGTAAATTACAATATACTAATGACACTGTTACATGGAAAAAAGATACGAAATCCCCAGCTAGAGTATATAAAAGAATAGGTGGTAATTTAGTAGATGAAAAAACAGGTAAATCAGACAGAGAGGGCGGAAGCTTTGAATGGGAAGATGAAGCCTATAACCCAAAAGAAAATTCTTAATAATGGCATACAAAGCAAGACCAATAACATCGAAGGCATGTTCTCCTTACAAATCAGACGCAACTTTAATTGACGGTGCTAGGAAGCTAGCTAAATCTACTAAGTTCGTAAATCACGGTGAAGGCATGGAAGAAAAAGTGAAGAGTAGTGGAACAGCAACTCCAACTAATCATGGCCTAACTCAATCAGAAGACGAAAAAGAGTTTGAAACTCCTGCGGCACCAGAAGCATCAACAGGAGGTCAAGCTGATAATGCAGTAGAAGTACCTGAAACTAAAAAAACAAACTAAACACATAAGCAATGTCACAACTACCAATAACTAGCAGATTAAAAAGAACACCCACTTTAAAGCATGCTCCCGCTAAACAAACTGACGGAACCGGACAATCAAGAGATAATGAAGTCGCCAACGCTAAAGTATACGGCGATGGCGGAACAACAACAACAACCATCGCTGCTGATGTAACCGGAGGAGATACAGTAAATCAGGTAGCAAGCACAAATAAGTGTGGCACGCAAGCTGAAAAAGATGCAGGTAAAGTGAAGAAAACCTGTAAAGAGTCTGGTTACCTCAAAGTTAAAGAAAGAAGAAAAAAAGATCCTTGTTATAACTTTAATAGTTGCCCCCCAGATTCAACTCCAACAGTAGTAGGTGATAAGTGTGAGTGTAAAGGAAAAGAGAAAAAAACCTGTAAAGACGGATCTACTCCAGATGCAGATGGTAAATGTACTAAAACAGAAACTACCCCAGGCGTACAAGGCGATTTAAAAACAGGTACTCAGTCTAGAGTATTACAGCCTTGGGAAATAGGCAGGATAAATAGAGGGCTTCAAAGTAATACTAGAAAAGTTAACCTAGCTAGTAAAAGACTAGATAAAATAGGCGCTATAAGAGATGCTGACGGTAATTATTCATTACCAGATGGTGCTAGTGCTAAAGATGTACGAAAATTTGAAAAACAAAATGCAAGACTTATAGGGTTTAGATCTAATGTAAAAAATTCACAAATTGCAATCAATTCAGGTAGAGGTGCAGGGGAGCTAGTAAGATCAGGTCAAAGAAATACTGGCCAAGACGAATTAGAAGGAGGTCAAAAAGGACAGGAAAAATTTCTTATAAAGAAGGCAGAAAGAGAAGCGGCTGAAAAAGCGGCAGAAGCAACTAGACTAGAAAATGCGAAAAACGATGCAGCTATAGATGAAGGTATTGTTACTAGTGGTAGCGGAACAGCTAGCGGGGGCGGACAAGCTGCAGGAGCTGTTGGTATTCCAGCGGCAAGTGCAACAGGTGCTCCAGTTCCTCCAACGCCAGGTGCGCCAGCAGGGACTGTTGAGTCAGGTAAATACGTAGATCCAAATTCCATTGCCAAAAAGAGATCATCTTTTAAAATGACGTCTAAGCATCCATCTATATCAAAAATGACGGCAGCTCAAGGTAAATTGCCTGTAGGTATACAAAAAGCTATATTAGCTAAAGAAGCTAAGAGTGGCTCAGGGTTTAAAATGAGAGGATACGGTAAAAAATAAATTATGGCTTATATACAACCAGAAGAAAGTTCCGCTGTAAAAAAGCTAAGAAAAACTACTAAAGGAAAAGGTCGTCATTTCTTAACCGCCAAAGAAGGTGCGGGGATGACAGCAGCTGGTCGTAAGGCTTATAATAAAAAAACAGGAGGTAATCTTAAAGCACCACAACCAGGAGGAGGCTCAAGACGTACTTCTTATTGCGCAAGATCAAAAGGTCAAATGAAAATGCACAATATAAATTGCAGTAAAACTCCTGATAAACGTATTTGCGCCGCGAGACGTAGATGGAAATGTTAATATTATGAAATCAAAAGGATTAGGCGACTCTATAGAGAAGATAACAAAAGCAACAGGCATTAAAAAAATGGTGGACAAAGTGTCAGAGGGATTAAATATTCCTTGCGGTTGTAAGCATAGAAAAAATAAGTTAAACATAATGTTCCCATATAACAATAAATAAGAAATGAAAAATCAACCGATTACAGCAAAAATCAAAAGAACTACTAAAGGTGGTATCACACAGCCGTTATTGAATATGGGTGCACCAGTAAAAATGATGGCAAAACCTCCATCAAAAGATTCAGAAGTTAAATTTGAAAACCCAACTACCGGGACAGCAAACAGGAAGACACCACCACCTGCTCCAACTAAGCAAGTGAAAACTTTAGTTAAGAAAATAGGTCAGCAGCTTATTAAAAAAGGTAGTCAAAGAATGTTGCCCGCGGTAAGCAATACAGGTGTTGCAACAACTAAAAAAGTAATTAAAAAAAGCGCTCCAAGAACAATAGAGGTGGTTGGTAAAACTGTAGCTAATCCTAAAAACACTGGAGGCGGGTTTATGAACATAGCTAAAAAAGTTATGAAATTAGGAGCCTTAGGGGTAGCCGGATATGCTTTAAGTAAACTAGGAGGAGATGGAGGAGCTGGTTTAGGTAGTTTAGTAGATTCTACTAATGCTCAAAACAACGATACCAAGCCAACTGTAAAACCTAAAAAGAAAAAATCTTACGATCAAGCTTTTGAAGATAGAGGCAAGAGGTATAAGAACATGGATAAAGCATCTTATATAAAAGAAGCTAAGCGCCAAAATGCAGTTTACAAGAAGACGGGCAAGTGGGATGTTAAAGATAGCTACGATTCTAGACCAAAGGTAGAAAAAGTAACTACAATAAAAGCTAAACCAATTGTTCAAAAGAAAGTTGAAATTACATCAAAGCTTGATCCAAAAGATATCAAAGCAAAAGTAACTACAAAGCCAACCGCTGCCAAGCCAACTAAATCTCAAAAGTTAAGAGCTAAAGGTAATGCTGTGTTAGCAGATAAAAGCCTTTCAACTGAAGATAAGCAAAGAAAGGCTCACAAAATCAGAAAGAGATACGATAAAACTGTAAAAAGAGAAACTAATAAAGCTGCTAGAAAAGGCCGTAAGGTAAAATACGATGAGACTACAGGTACTGGTGGGAGTGTTGCAGGTAACTTATTAAGATCTGTTACTGGAAAAAGAACAAGAGATAGAAAAAAATCGCAAGCATCTAAAGCAATAGACCCAACTAAAGCACTATAAAACATGGGAACTAAAGGATACAAAGCAAGACCAATAACAGCGAAGACTAAAGATTCTTCGAAGGGGCCCGCTCCTTTTAAGCAGACTAAAGAAAAGAGCTTCGCTAATAAAGCAGGTCATCTTGCTCTTGACGTTTTGGGTTTCGTAGACGTCTTTGGAATAGGAACTGGTGCTGATTTAATTAATGCTGGGTGGTATGCTGGCGAAGGAGATGGAACAAATGCCGCTCTGTCCGTCGCTGCTGCTGTTCCATTTGGGGGCTGGGCAGCTGGAGCCACTAAGCTTGGGCTTAAAGGGACAAAAGCTATGAAAGGAGCAAAGAAGGTAGACAGCGCAGTTGATGCTTATAAGAACAGCAAGCTAATTAACAATAAAGCCAGTAAGTTTTTTCAACTTAATAAACCTAATAAGCTTGGGACGCTTGATCGAGCTTCAGAGACAGTGTTTGATGAAACAGGCGTTACTGACGCTATTAATAATGTAGGCAAGGTTGACACAAAAGAAAGAACGAAAAAAGAGGTAAGCGCTTCGGATAATAATCTTAATGGTTTAATAAAAGCTAGAAAGAGCATGAAAAAAGGTAGCGCCGAATATAATGCAAATCAAAATAAAATTAACGCATTAATGGGCAATAAAAAAAGATACTAATGAAGAAGATTTGGGAATGGTTAACCGGTAATGTTATACGAGAAGTTGGTGACGTTATAGACAAGCTAACTACCACTGAAGAAGAGAAGCTTATAATAAAGAAAGAAATACAAAAAATATTAGAAGACGCTGATAATAATGCTCAAAAGCAAGTAACTTCAAGATGGGAGGCGGACATGAATTCTGATAGTTTTCTCTCTAAAAATATTCGGCCTATGGTTCTTATATATTTAACAGTAATATTTACTGCTTGTGCTTTTTTTGACGGCAATGTAGGAGAATTTAAAATAGCAGAAGAATACATACCAATATTTCAAACATTGTTAGTTACCGCATATGGTGCTTATTTTGTAGGTAGAAGTTGGGAAAAAGGAAAATCAATAACAAATAATAAATAAAAACTAATGGGACAATTTTTTAATCAACCCGATTTTATAACAAAAGCAAAAGCAATAGTTGCTAGTGATGTTTTAACAACTGCAAATTATTTAGACGGCGCTACTCTATGGGTTGGAGGAATTCCAGCCGGAGGGGTTGGAGACGTTAAAGTGATAATGGCAGGAACACTTGGGGGCAAGATCCTTACTTTAGAAATACAAAGCTCCGGAATTGGATACAATGTAGATGGAGTTGTAAGGGCGCTAGATAACACTATTCCCGCAGATTCTATGGACGCGAAGCCTGCTGGTGGCGAAGTTATAGTTTCTTCTGTTGGATCAGGAGGAGAAGTTACTGGGCTAACTGTAAATGCAGCTGGGCTTAATTACTCAGTAGGAGACGTATTATATGTACAAGGAGGAGGAGCTTACGCAGCTATTGTTATGGTAGCTTCTGTAGATGATGCCGTTGACCCTAGTCAATTTGTATCATTTAAAGGATTAACTTACGGTCAATACCTACCAGTGGCGGTTGATTATGTTATGATTGCGCCTTCACCGGCAGCAACAGATCTAGTAGCTTGTCACTAAGCAAATGCAAATAATACGTAATTAATAAGGTAAGCAAGTAATAATAATTAAATAAAATTAAGTAATGGCAAAATTAAAGAAAGCAGAGCTAACCCCTTTGCAAGATGCAGTAAACAAATTAAATAACCTACAAATACAAATAGGTGGTTTAGAAGGTCAAAAACACGAGCTTCTACACCTAATGACAAAGGCTAAAGAAGATTTGTCTGTTATTCAAAAAAACCTAGAAGATGTATATGGGCAAGTTTCTGTAGACATAAAAACAGGGGAAATAAAAGAAGATGATACGAAAGATTAGTATCGGAAGAGACTATAAAAATGACGCCATGCATTATGCCGTTGGGCAAGAAGTGTATGGTGGTCATATTATAGCTAATATAATAGAAGAAGATAATAAGTATTCTATATATATAAAGAAGGGAGACGAGTTATTGCCTTGGAAAGATTTTAATAAGAACATGGCTGTTGCTGTTGAATACGATTTACAGTATTAATGAAAGCAGTTTATGATTTTATTATAGAGCCAGTTGGCGAAAGATATACTAATACCAAAAAATCAAAAGACGGAGATCTCATATTAAATACTGAAATGCAAAACCATAATTATTCCAATAGAGTAGCTAAAGTTTTGGCTGTCCCTTCTGAAATAAAAACGGACATTATAGTAGGAGATGAGGTTATTGTTCATCATAATGTATTAAGGCGTTTTAGAGACATTAGAGGCATAGAAAAAAATAGTAGATCATACTATAAAGATGATGTTTTTTTTGCGACTGATGAGCAGGTTTACGCAGTTAAAACTTGTTGCGGGTGGAGAGCTTGCGAAGGTTATAATTTTGTAAAGCCGATTAAGGAAACAAAAATGTTTTCAACGAGTTTTGAAAAAGAAGGTATTGGAGTACTATATGCTTCAGATCCAAAATTAGATACATTGAAACCAGGAGATCTTGTTGGTTTTAAGCCAGGAGCCGAATATGAATTTATTATAGGCAAACATAGGGTTTACCGGGTACCCACTAATTCAATCACAATCAAATATGAATATCAAGGAAACGAAGAGGAATATAATCCTAGCTGGACAAAAAGCAGTTGAGGAGCTTATTAAGGTAGCTAAAGAAGCTATTGTAGATTCTGATGATGATATTTCCGCAGACAGATTAAAGAATGCAGCGGCTACAAAAAAGCTAGCTATCTTTGATGCTTTTGAAATATTAAATAGAATTCAAGACGAAGAAAATCTACTTAACAATAAGCCAAAAGAAGAAATACAAAAGAAAACTTTTAGCGGGTTTGCTGAAAAAAGATCTAAGTAATGTACGCACAGACATTATATAAGGTTATAACGCCTGTTAAACAGAACACTATATCTAGATTAAACAAATCTAAAAAGTGGAAGTACGGATATGACAAAGAACATGATATTGTTGTTATAAGTAAAACCGGACAAATTGGAGAAATATACAACATACAGAATCTTAGAATAGCGCTACCCAAAGCCCCTTCTAAGGTTGATAACACAAACGATCGCTGGACTCCTGAGGAATTTCCTAAAGAGCTAAAGCAAATACAAAGTGTTTTTGATTGGAGGGACTATCCTGAAAATTTTAAAGAAAAATGGGAACCATATATAGATGAACAATTTAAACTTAGAGAAGAAGGCCACTGGTTCAATAATAAGGGTTTGGCTACTTACATTACTGGTACTCACTTTATGTACCTGCAACACTCCAAAATTGACGTTGGGAAGCCAGACTTTCGGGAAGCAAATAGATTATTCTTCATCTTTTGGGAAGCATGCAAATCCGATTCCAGGTCTTATGGGATGTGTTATCTTAAAAACCGTCGAAGCGGATTCTCATTTATGTCCTCAGCTGAGACAGTCAACTTGGCTACAATATCCTCGGATGCACGGTACGGCATATTGTCCAAATCTGGTTCCGATGCTAAAAAGATGTTCACAGATAAGGTGGTACCAATTTCCGTCAACTATCCCTTCTTTTTCAAACCGATCCAGGACGGTATGGATAGGCCCAAGACCGAGCTCGCTTATAGAATACCCGCTTCAAGACTCACTCGTAAATCATTACAAACCAAAAAAGGTCAAGAATTACTCGAAGGACTTGATACAACGATCGACTGGAAGAACACTGGTGATAACTCCTACGATGGTGAGAAACTCAAACTCCTCGTCCACGATGAATCAGGGAAATGGGAAAGGCCCGACAACATCCTCAACAACTGGAGGGTTACGAAAACCACACTTCGATTAGGAGCAAAAGTTATTGGAAAGTGTATGATGGGATCAACATCAAACGCTTTAGATAAAGGTGGTGAAAATTTTAAAAAACTATATAATGATTCTGACGTTTCAAAACGAAATAAAAATGGACAAACACGCTCAGGACTCTATTCTTTGTTCGTTCCTATGGAATGGAATTACGAGGGATTCATTGATTCTTATGGGATGCCTGTCTTTACCAAGCCACAAGAAGGCTGCGTTGGCCCTCATGGAGACGTCATTGATGTTGGAGTAATAGAGCATTGGAATAATGAGGTTGAAGGATTAAAAGGCGATCAGGATGCTTTAAATGAATTTTACAGACAGTTTCCAAGAACAGAAGAACACGCTTTTCGTGACGAAACTAAAAATAGTATATTTAATTTAGTTAAAATATACGAACAAATAGATTATAATGAAGACCTAGGTAATACTAATGTATTAACAAAAGGAAACTTCCAATGGGAAAACGGCGTAAAAGACTCTAGGGTTATATTTACCCCAAACCCAAGCGGAAGATTTAAAATATCATGGGTACCAAGTCTAGAGCTTCAAAATAGACAAATCACAAAAAAAGGATTAAAGAGCCCAGGCAACGAACATATGGGTGCTTTTGGTTGTGATAGTTATGACATATCCGGCACAACTGATGGACAAGGTTCAAAAGGTGCTTTGCACGGATTAACAAAGTTTAGTATGGAAGATGCTCCAGCAAATACATTCTTTTTAGAATATATAGCTAGACCTCAAACTGCTGAAATATTTTTTGAAGATGTACTTATGGCTTGCATATTTTACGGCATGCCTATATTAGCAGAAAATAATAAACCTAGATTGCTGTATTATTTTAAAAGAAGAGGCTATAGAGGTTACTCAATGAATAGGCCTGATAAAATTTGGAATAAATTATCTGTTACAGAAAGAGAAATAGGTGGGATGCCTAACTCCAGTGAAGATATAAAGCAAGCACACGCAGCAGCCATTGAATCATATATAGATAAGCATGTTGGATTACTAGAAGATGGCAGTTATGGTACTATGTACTTTAATACTACTTTAAATGAATGGTCTAGATTTGATATAAATAAAAGAACAAAGTTTGATGCCGCAATAAGTTCAGGCTTAGCAGTAATGGCTTGTAATAGACATTTATATTATCCCAAGCAAAGCGTACAGAAAAGTAAAATAAATTTAAAAATAGCTAAATACACCAACGGTGGTGGTTTATCAAAATTAATAGAAAAATAAAAATATGGCTGAGTCAGTTATAACGAGTTATTTTCCGAGCCAAATAGCTAGCGATTCCGAAAAAATGTCTGAAGATTATGGACAAAAGATTGGTAGAGCTATAGAAAATGAGTGGTTTAGTAGTGATAATGGAATAGGTAGATTTAAAAGCAATCAAAATACATTTCATAATTTAAGATTATACGCCAGAGGCGAGCAAGGTATACAAAAGTATAAGGATGAGTTATCGATTAATGGTGATTTATCTTATTTAAACTTAGACTGGAAGCCAGTTCCTATTATACCTAAATTTGTAGATATAGTAGTTAATGGTATATCTGATAGATTATTTGATATAAAAGCATATTCTCAAGACCCTTACGGTGTAGAAAAGAGAACCAGATATATGGAATCTCTTATTAGAGACATGCAAACAAAAGACTTAAATGAATTTGTAGAAAAAGAATTTGGTGTTAATCTTTTTGAAAATCCGCCAGAAACATTACCTTTAAACAAGGAAGAACTTGATTTACATATGCAGCTCACTTATAAGCAGCAAGTAGAAATAGCTGAAGAACAAGCTTTAAATGTTTTACTAGACGGCAATAAGTATGATTTAATAAAAAGAAGATGTAATTACGATTTAACAACTATAGGTATAGGTGCAGTTAAAAATACATTTAATAAATCAGAAGGAGCTAAAATAGATTATGTTGATCCTGTAAACCTTGTTTGGTCTTATACGGATTCACCTTACTTTGATGATATATATTATGTAGGAGAAGTTAAGTCAGTACACTTAAACGAACTTAAAAAAGAATTTCCTAATTTGACCAATGATGACTTGCAAGAAATTGCAGGACAAGGTTATAGAAACAATGGAGCTTACGATAGAACTTTAAGTAACTACGATCAAGATGACTCTAATACTGTTCAAATTTTATATTACAATTATAAAACGTTTAACAACGAAGTATACAAGGTAAAACAAACAGCAACAGGAGCAGCTAAGTTAATACCAAAAGACGATCAATTCAACCCACCACCAGAATTATATGATGAGTATGGAATTGAAAAACTTTCTCAATCATTAGAAGTATTATACGAGGGAGTTAAGGTGCTTGGCGGAAAGATGTTAAAGTGGGAATTAGCCACTAATATGATACGCCCAAAAAGCGACTATACTAAGGTTAAAATGAATTACAGTATAGTAGCACCTAGAATGTATAAAGGGCGCATAGAGAGCATTGTATCGCGTATAACGGGGTTTGCTGATATGATACAGTTAACACATTTAAAGCTACAGCAAGTAATGTCTAGAATGGTGCCAGATGGTGTGTATTTAGATGCTGACGGTTTAGCTGAAGTTGATTTAGGCAACGGTACAAATTACAATCCTCAAGAAGCACTTAATATGTTCTTTCAAACAGGATCGGTAATAGGTAGATCATTTACTCAAGACGGCGACATGAATCCAGGCAAAGTGCCTATTCAAGAAATAACCACGGGCGCTGGTGGTGGTAAGATGCAATCATTAATTGCTAATTACAATTACTACATGCAAATGATTCGCGATGTAACCGGTTTAAATGAGGCCAGAGATGGAAGTACTCCGGATTCAAGAGCGTTAGTAGGTGTACAAAAAATGGCCGCAGCAAATTCAAATGTAGCAACAAGACATATATTAGACGGAAGTATATTTTTAACATCAGATTTATGCGAAGGGTTATCATTAAGGATTTCAGACATATTAGAATACTCACCGACTAAAGAGGCTTTTATTCATAAGTTAGGAAACCAAAATGTAGCTGTGTTAGAGGAAATGAGTGATTTATATTTATATGATTTTGGTATATTTATTGAATTACAACCAGATGAAGAGCAAAGGGCTGTTTTAGAAAACAATATACAAGCAGCAGTTCAAACCGGGCTTATAGATTTATCAGACGCGATAGATTTAAGAGAGGTTAAAAATCTTAAGTTAGCTAATCAATTGTTAAAATTAAGACAAACAGCTAAAAGAAAAAGAGATCAAGAGTCTAAGCAACAAATGATACAAGCACAAGCACAAGCAAATGCGCAAGCTCAACAAGTTGCTGCTCAAGCAGAGGTGCAAAAAGGTCAAGCTTTAATACAACAAAAAATACAATTGGAACAAGCTAAAGCTCAAATAGGCCAACAGCAATTAATGGCAGAGGCTACTTTGAAAAAAGAATTAATGCAGCTTGAGTTTGAAATGAATATGCAGCTTAAAGGCATTGAAGTACAGGGCAAGAAGAGCGAAATATCAGAAAAAGAAGATCGCAAAGATGACAGAACTAAAATACAAGCATCTCAACAAAGCGAATTAATAAATCAAAGAAAAAATGATTTACCCCCTAAAAACTTCGAATCCAGCGGAAACGACATAATGGGCGGTGGATTTGACTTAGGTTCCTTCGACCCTAGGTAATAATAATAGTAATAATTATATAATATTTTATCATGTCAGAAGAATTGAAACAAGAAGTACCTGTTGTTGACGAAGTCAAAGCAGAAGAGCCTAAAGCCGTGTCGGTTGACGATGGGGTTATTAAGGTAGATTTAGGATTATTAAATAAACCAGAAACAGATGCCGTTCCAGAACAAAAAGCAGATGCAAGCGATGTTCCTGTCGAAAAACCCGCAGACGCGCCAAGTAGCGAAGAAGTGGTTGAAGAAGTACGGGACACCATTCAAGTTGCAGAATCCCCTATACAAGAAATAACAGAGGAAGAAGTTGCGGAAAAAGCAGAAGACCTTGAAGAACAAGTTGAGCAAGCAATTGTTGAACAAAATCTCGGGGTTAAATTACCTGAAAATATTCAAAAAGTTGTAGACTTTGTAAATGAAACAGGCGGGAGTCTAGAGGACTTTGTAAAATTAAACGTCGATTATGATTCGCTAGATGAAAAGCAATTGTTGCACGAATATTACCAGGCATCAAAACCTCACTTAGATAGAGAAGAGGTTGATTTTTTAATGGAAGATAATTTTTCATATGACGAGGATATTGACGAAGAAAGAGATATAAGAAAAAAGAAAATTGCTAAGAAAGAAGAGCTTTCAAAAGCAAAGAAATACTTAGACGAAGTAAAAGGCAAGTATTACGCAGAAATAAAAGGTGGTAGTAAATTACTGCCTGAGCAAAAGAAAGCGGTTGAATTTTTTAACCGTTATACAGAGGAGAATAAGGAGGCGACTAAAATAGCTGAAAGTCAAGTATCAACATTTAAAGCAGGAACGGAAAAGCTTTTTTCTAATGATTTCAAAGGTTTTGATTTCAACGTTGGAGATAAGAAGTTTCGTTACAACGTAAATAATGCTGATCAGATTAAAGACACCCAAAGTGACATTAATAATTTTGTTAAGAAGTTCTTAAACGATAAAAACGAAATGTCAGATGCCGCGGGTTATCACAAGTCTTTATTTACAGCTATGAATTCTGATCAAATTGCTAATCATTTTTATCAACAAGGTAAAGCTGATGCAATGAAAGACAGTGTAACTAAGGCCAAGAACATTGATATGGACCCCAGAGGGACTCATGAAAAAGTCAATGCTACAGGCGGTGTTACAATGAGATCAATTCAATCAACGTCCTCTAAGTTTGGAATAAAAAAAAGATAATTAAAACTTAAAATTAAAAATTATGGCCATAGCAGGATCATTTACGGGTAGTGCAGGTGCGTTAGCGCATTTAACACCACGCCCAACACAAACGTTGTTTAACGACAACTACTTGTCTCTAGGAGACATGAATTTTACACAACAGTTCTTACCAGAAGTATATGAGAAAGAAGTAGAAAGATACGGTAATCGTACTATCTCTGGATTCTTACGTATGGTTGGAGCAGAAATGCCTATGGCGTCGGATCAAGTAGTTTGGTCAGAGCAAGGTAGATTACACGTAGCATATGACCCAGTTGTAACAACAGCAACTACAGTGGTTATCCCGGCTAACGCAGCAGGTGGAGTACAAAATGTTATTGGAGCAGGAGCAACTATTGTAGTAGCATCAGCTAATGGATTAGTTGTTGAAAAAGCGTATGTTCAAGCAGTTGCAGCAGCAGTTGCAGGAGCCGTTACATTAACGGTTGTTGGATATGCAGCGCCAACTATTACAGCTCATGCCGCAGGAAAAGTATTTGTATACGGTTCTGAATACGCAAAAGGAACATCTAATGCTGGAACTTCTGTTGATGCAGCTTTTGAGCAATTCAATAACAAGCCAATCATACTTAGAGATAAGTACAATGTAAGCGGTTCTGATACTGCTCAAATTGGATGGGTAGAAGTAACTACTGAAGTAGGAACATCTGGATATTTATGGTACTTAAAATCTGAGCACGAAGCTAGAATTCGTTTTGAAGATCAACTAGAAATGTCTATGATTGAAGCTGAAAAAGTATTTGCAGCTAACGGAACACCAAGCTTTATTGCACCAGCAGCAGGTCTAGAGGGTGGTAATCAACTTACAGGTTCTGATGGATTATTTGCAGCATTAGAAACAAGAGGCCTTGTTTACACGGGAGCTGATTTTGATGCAGCAGACGGGCTTGCAGAGTTTGATGAGATTCTACAAGAATTAGATAAGCAAGGATCTATTGAAGAGAACATGATGTTCTTAGATAGAGGAACTTCTTTATCTATTGACAACATGTTAGCACAGCAAAACTCTTATGGAGCTGGAGGTACATCTTTCGGTGTATTTGACAACTCTGAGGATATGGCGCTTAACTTAGGATTTAGCGGATTCCGTAGAGGATCTTACGATTTCTACAAGACTGACTGGAAATACTTAAACGACGCTACTACACGTGGATTAGTTGGAGATATTGAAGGTGTTGTTGTACCAGCAGGAACTTCTACTGTGTATGATCAATCTTTAGGACAGAACATTTCAAGACCATTCTTACACATCCGTTACAGAGCTTCTGAAGCAGATGATAGAAAAATGAAATCTTGGATTACTGGATCTGTAGGAGGAAACTACACTAGCGACGAAGATGCAATGAACGTTCACTTCTTATCAGAAAGATGTTTATGTGTACAAGCAGCTAATAACTTTGTACTTTTGAAAAAAGCATAAGGTAAATTAATGTAATTGTTACCCTCGTTGTATTGACGGGGGTAATTATTACTTTTATAAACTATTTAATTATATTATATCATGGCTAAACAAGCTACAGCACAGAATACTGAGGTTGCTCCTCAGCAAAAAGCCGTTGTACAGGCAAAAAAAGTACCAACATTTGAATTTAAAGACAGGAATTATTATATATCAACAGGTAAATCGCCTTTAGTATATTCAATACCTAGTAAACACAGTCAAAGAAAACCATTATTGTATTTTGATCCAGAATTAAGATATTCAAGAGAACTAAGATACGCTACAAATATGCCAAGCCCTTTAGCTGATGAGCAAAAAGGACAAGTTACATTAGGTAGAATAGTTTTTAGAAACGGTGTTTTAAATGTTCCAAAAGAAAATGTTGCATTACAAAAATTACTATCATTATACCACCCATCTAAAGGTTTAGTATATAAAGAATTAGACAAAGTAGAAGATTCTGTTAACCATTTACAATGGATCGAATTAGAATTAGAAGCTTTAACTATAGCAAAAGGTATGGACATAGAACATGCTGAAGCAATATTAAGATCTGAGCAAGGAGAAAACGTTACAAAGCTTTCTACTAGCGAATTAAAAAGAGACTTAATGATTTTTGCTAAAAATGATCCTATGCTGTTTCTAGAATTAGCTTCTGATGAAACCGTAGAATTAAGAAACACAGGAGCAAAGGCCGTAGAGGCTGGGATTTTAAAGTTATCTGCTGACCAAAGAACATTTACTTATGGAGAAGGCAACAGAAAACTTATGACTGTTCCGTTTGATGAGCATCCATATTCTGCATTAGCAGCTTTCTTTAAGACTGATGATGGAATGGAAGTTTATAAAACAATTTTAAAAAGACTTAAATAGTCACCTATAGTGGTTAGGCCATCTTAAGGGTGGCCTAATTATTATAAATAAAAAAAATTATGGCTGTAAGCATAGACACTGTTTATCAAAGAGTATTAGGAATACTCAATAAAGAACAACGAGGGTATGTTACGCCTCAAGAATTTGATTTGTTCGCAAACCAAGCACAAGCAGATTTGTTTGAACAATACTTTTACGACATTAATCAATTTGGCAGAATACCAGGCAATGATACAGAATACTCTGACATGCTTACTCTGCTTAATGAAAAAATTAATATATTTGAAACTGTAGCGCCTCCAACAAGGAATGCTGCAGACACATACTTTGTACAGCCTACAGATCTATATAGGCTGGGTTCAGTTGTTTTTAAAAATACTACCACCAATTCATTCGGCGTAGTTTCTACTGAACAAATTGAAGCAGAGCGAATCGCTTCTAATGAATTTCTATATATTAATTCTTCCCCTTTAACAAAACCTACAAACACTCGTCCTGTATTTATTTCAAATACAAGTGGTATAAAAGTACACGGAGATTCGGAAATAATACTTCCCGCTTTAGTGGACTATCAATATATAAAAAGGCCAGCGACAGTGCAATGGGGTTACCAAATAGTATTTAACGAAGCCTTATATGATGCAAGTAGCACTATCAACTTTGAATTGCACGCATCAGAAGAATCTGAGCTTGTTATTAAAATATTAGAACTTTGTGGTATACTTATAAAAGATTTAAACTTATATCAAGTATTTGACAAAGAAGAGCAACAAACTATTCAACAACAAAAATCATAACACATGGGTTTAATAAATCAAACAGATGAGCAATATTACCTGGGTCCTGATGGGGTTTGGAATAGTTTTGATGAAGACTACGGCAGCTACCAATTCATAAGTATAAAAGATATAATTAATAATTTCATTATATCCTATGTAGGTGAAGGAAAAATCATTAGCAAATTAAAAAGAACAGATGTAGCTTTCCATGCGCAAAGAGGCATTCAAGAATTTAGCTATGATATATTACCGTCAATAAAATCTCAAGAAATAGAGATTGGGCCAACTTTAAACTTTGTGCTACCTAAAGATTATGTAAACTATGTAAAGCTTACATGGGTAGATAGCCAGGGTATAGAAAGAATAATATATCCTGCTATAAAAACATCTAACCCTTTGCCTGTTACGCAAGATGATGATTACGAATACTTATTTGATGAGCAAAATAAAGAAATTATTTCTGCAGAATCATCAGAAACTAGAAAAAGATTTCAATCTACTACAGGGCAACAAGGACAAAATTTAAACAATATAAATAACCCCACTTTTTTAGCGCGTAATCATTTTGGAAGACGTTACGGTTTAAACCCAGAAAATGCGCAAACTAATGGTTTGTTTTATATTGATCCATTATTGGGCATAATTTATTTTGGATCTGAATTTGCTAATAGAATCGTTACTTTAAAATACATATCAGATGGTATTGGCGGTAAAGATGAGGACATGACCGTCCACAAATTTGCAGAGGAAGCTATATATAAATACATAGCTCACGCGGTATTAGCCACAAGAGCAAACACGCCTGAATATTTAGTAGCAAGATACAAGAGAGAATTATCTGCAACTAGAAGAAATTCTAAGCTAAGGTTATCAAACATTAAAATAGAGGAAATTACGCAAGTAATGCGTAACAAGTCCAAAATCATAAAACACTAATATATGCAGTTTGTACACGTTTTCCAGTCTGGAAAAATGAACAAAGATCTTGACGAAAGACTTGTTCCTAATGGTGAATACCGAGATGCTTTAAATTTAGATTTAGCAGATTCTCAGAACGGGAACATGGGTTCTTTGCAGAATGTAAAAGGTACAATCGAGCTTAGGGATAAACCTGGTACGGGTGCAGTTTGGACAAGTAACTATATAGATAGCTTAGCTAATCCTACTTGTATAGGTACATTTAAAGACGATTTAAACGAAAAAATATATTGGTTTATTACTTCTTTAGATGTTGGTAAAGCAGCTGTTAGTATTATAGCAGAGTATGACCAAACCGCAAACACTGTATCGCCTATACTGGTAGACATGAAAGGCATCCTTAAGTTTAGTACTTCTTATTTAATAACAGGTATAAACATAATAGGGGGTATGCTATTTTGGACGGATAATCAAACCGAACCAAAAAAAATAAATATTGAAAAGTTTAAAACCGGTTCTACGGATTTTAAGACTCACACAAAAATTCCTACATATTTACCTAACGTTCCAGCTAACCAACCTCAATACGAAGTCAATCTAGCAGGTACTGTCGATTTTATAGAGGAAGACGTTACTGTAATAAAGAAATCACCATTAGCTTCACCCTCTATAGTCACTAGCCCTAGTAGATTCGGCTCAGATGTTCCAGGGACAGGGATTACTCCTGTTACAACATCAATGACATTAGCTTCCATGATTAACTTTACTTATATAAGCGATCTAACTAATTTACCTGACACAAGGGTTTCTTTAGACACTTACGGCGAGTGGTTGGTTAATACTCAATCAAATCCTAATTTCTACGCGGACACATCTATTCCTAACTGGGATGGTACGGTAGAGTTTAATATTAGCACCGCTCCTCCTACTGGCACATGGGGCGCTGGCGATATCATGCGTTTAGAAACGGATTATGAAACAGAGTTTTACGTAAGATACAATTATGAAATAACTATTAAAATAGATTCCGTAACCGGTACTACTGTTAAAGGTAAAATACAAGCTATTTCAGAAGGCATAGAAACATTTTTAGACGAAGATCTTGATATATTAGTGTTTACGTGGGAAGGCGTGATAGTAGAAGATGCTCCTATGTTTGAATATGTTTTTCCTAGATTTGCGTTTAGATGGAAATATATAGACAATGAATATTCTACTTTTTCTCCTTTTTCTGAAGTAGCTTTTGAAGGAGGCAAATTTGAATACGTGTCTTCTGATGGTTACAATATAGGAATGACCAACAATATAAGACAATTAACTATTGGTAATCTTTCATGGGGCTCTGAAGAGGTACAGGAAATAGATATTCTTTACAAAGAATCAAATAGCACCGTTGTATACACGGTAGAAACTTTAAAAAGATCAGATTTTGCCACGCTACCAAGTTCGTTTGTAGTAGAAACAGAATTAATAGGAGCAGTGGTACAATCTAATCAATTGTTACGACCATGGGATAATGTTCCAAGAGCAGCTAAAGCGCAGGAGATTATAGGTAATAGAATTGTTTACGCAAATTATTTACAAAATTACAATGTAGAAACCGTATCTATAGACCTTACTAATACACCAACTAATCATGAGTCTGTAGCAGATCTTACAAAAATAGGTTTACCCAATGAATCCGTAAAATCTATAAGAACATACCAAGCTGGTGTAGTTTTTGCAGATAAGTATGGCAGAGAAACGCCTGTATTTTCAAGCAAGTCTTCTAGTACAAAAATAGATATAGAGGATTCTGATAAAGCTAACAAATTAGCTATCACTCCATCGGGCACTCCTCCAGATTTTGCAACACATTATAAGTTTTTTATAAAAGAAAATTCAAACGAATACTACAATTTAGCTTTAGATAAGTTTTACAATGCTGAAGATGGAAATGTTTGGCTTTCTTTTCCGTCATCAGAAAGAAATAAGGTTGATATGGAAACATATTTAATCCTTAAAAAACAGCATGATACTAATGTAGCCGTAAAAGAATTAAATAGATATAAAATATTAGACATTGAAGCGGAGGCTCCGGAGTTTATATCTACATTTGACAAAGTAATTTCTACAACTTCAGTGGAATTACTAGACCCTGTAGATATTGGGTATTTGTCTATTAAATTTAAAGGGCCTTCTGCGACTAAAAATCCTCAATTTGCGCCAAACCTACCTGGCAGCAGAGTTGAATTTTCATTTGGAGGTGGTACTTCTTTACAATATAATGTAGTTACCGCTTCGCCATCAAATGGACAGGGTGATGATTTTGATTTTGACATGATACTAGAGACCCCTCTAGGGCCGGACGCAGGGTTCATGGTGGGTGTCGGGGTTGGTACATTTTTTAGTATAACAATAATACAAGATGAGGTCGAAAATAAACCAGAGTTTGAAGGTAGATTTTTTGTTAAAATAAATAGAGATTTATCTTTTGACACTAATATCATAGCTTCTTTTGCAGCTATGGAAACGGCTTATGGCATAATAGATGTTTTTACTCCTGATTATGGCTATAAGGCACAACAAAATCCAGCCCAACCCATTGGCTATGTTTATGCAGACGGCGGTAGTAATTATGAGAATTGTCTCTTCGGGAGTTCACATAGGTCCAGGCTAAAATTAAGCGGGTGGAACCAAGGAATAGGTTATTATATTACAGGTACACCAGATCCGCAGATACAGGAGTACTTCCCTGATTTTCAAGCTCCCACTAGAGGTAGCAGAAATTTTGGAATTGTATCCATGAGAAAAGGTGTAAACAGTTATGTGGACAGGATATTTGGGCATGTCCTTAGTCAAAATATTGAGCAAGATACAGGTTCTGGTGTGTCTCCAAATGGGCTTGTATCCACAGGAGCTGAAATTCGTTTTCAATGCCAAGGTAATGGTCCTTTCGCGGGTCAGTATTCTCAACCTTACAAAATAGATTTTGCCCTAGGACAATGGTCTCACAGGGGAGGTAGAGTGTGGACTGGGGTTGCAGGCTGTTCTCCAGAGGGTGATTCTAGAAACCAAAGATATGCAATATTTGTAAAATTAAATAAACCTATTGTAGAAGAGTGGATGCCGTACGAAGATGAGTGGAGCAAGCTAGAAGCTAACCTACCTACACTACAAGTGATACAGCCTATAATATCAAATAGCAATAAGTTATTAAGCTCAACTAATCCAGCTATATTTGAAACAGAACCAAAAGAAAAAGTTGATTTAGATATTTATTACGAAGCTAGCGATTCTTTACCTATCTCTACTTTTGCTAATGCTGCTCAGCCTGTAGAATGGTTTAATTGTTATTCTTACGGGCAAGGTGTTGAATCAAATAGAATTAGAGACGATTACAATGCTGTCACTATAGATAAAGGTGTTAAAGCATCTACTGTACTTGATGAACCTTATGCTGCGGAAAGAAGAAGTAGCGGGTTTATATTTTCTCAAATATTTAATTCTACATCAGGTATTAATAGACTAAACCAGTTTATTCAAGCGGAGCCTATAACCAAGGACTTAAACCCAATATACGGTTCTATTCAAAAGTTGCATGCTAGAGATACTGATTTAATTACACTTTGTGAAGATAAGTGTTTTAGAGTTTTAGCTAACAAAGATGCTCTTTTTAATGCGGATGGTAATACAAACCTAACTGGAAATAGAGCTGTTCTAGGACAGACTGTTCCCTATGCTGGTAACTTCGGTATATCAACTAATCCAGAGTCATTTGCTGATTTTGGTTTTAGATTGTATTTTTCAGATAAAAATAGAGGAGCTATCATGAGATTGTCTAGAGACGGATTAACAGAAATATCTAATTACGGTATGGCTGATTTCTTTAGCGACAACTTAAGATCTTCTACTGTTATAAAAGGTAATTACGACGAAGACAAAGGTCTTTACAATTTATCATTAAATAATTTATCTGAGGAATGGCAAAATAAATTAAGCGGAGATCAAGCTTATAATTTAACAGCGGAATGCGAAAATCCAGTTGCTTCTAGTGATCAGATTAACGCCACAACAATATCTTTTAAAGAATCTGTAAATGGTTGGACTAGTAGAAAAAGTTTTTTACCAGAAGAAGGAATATCTTTAAACAATCTTTATTATACGTTTAAAAACGGATTACTATGGCAGCACAATGCAAATCCAGTATATAATAACTTCTATGGAGTTCAATATTTTAGCTCATTCAATGTACTTGTAAACGAAGCACCTCAAGTAGTAAAAGGCTTTACAGCTATGAATTACTCAGGTACAGCGTCAAGAGAAATTGAATACCAATACGGATCTAAATGGTACTCTATAGCAGAAGTTAATGCTAATCAAATATTGCCTACCGCTTCACAAGTAAAAAGAGAAGGCTGGTATACTAATTTTGTTAGAACAAATCTAGAGGCAGGAGAAATAAAAGAATTTGAAAATAAAGAAGGTAAATACTTTAATTATATAAAAGCTCTTGAGGTTTGTAAAACAGGTGATGGTATTGGTTCTCCAGATACTATAGACCCGGATCCACAAGATTATTTATTAACAGTAACTATTGATACTGATTGCGGGGGTAGCGGAGGAATAACACCAGACACAACACAATTTTTCTTTAATATATGGAATGATGGTAAGCCGGCTGACACAATTAATATTGAGCCAGAAACAACAGCTCAAAATGCTAAATGTAAGATAGATGACTTTTATAATATAGTTAATCAATATTACAATGTGGTTACCAACCAGGGGACTACTTTTTCTTATGTGTTGGCTGACGGATTACAAGTTGGTACGCAAATGTATAACAATATAACTGATGAAGCTATTACCGCAGCAGGAACTTATCTATTTGCAGGTGTTGGCCAACAGTTAAATGACATAACTTTAGACCACCCTGGTTTAGACCCTAACAACTCTACTGTGGTGCCTTCTGTTTATTATATAATGATATTAAATACATCAGGTATTATAACATCATATACGCAATACAACACGCTAGCCAGCTGTATAGGTAATCCAGATAGGACTATAAGAATGCAGGGAAGTATGACATCAAGCAAAACAGTAAACGGCGTATATACAGCTAATCCTTATAACTTTAATTTTTCAGTACCGTTTAATACCGCAACAAATCAAGACATGGTATGCGGTGTTAAGAATCATTTGGATTGGATATTTGCTGTGCCTTCTGAGTTTAGAAATGGTTATGGTGGTGGTTTTCCGCAATACTATTGGTATGGGCCGAATGACTTTGCGGTAGGAACACAATTATATAGATTAAATTCCGGAACCGGAGCATACGAGCAGGCTGGAGGTCCTCAAAATCTTCCATATATTGCTGTTTATAAAACAACATATGCAAACATGGGCGCTGGAACAATGTTTAGTGGGCAGTTTTTAGATCCCCCTAATGTTGATGCTATTTATAAAATACTAAACATAGACGGAAATGGTATAATAACATCTTTAACCGAATACAATGACTACACTTTAGGTCCATGTTAATAAAAAAACAATCATGCCAATAACATTTAATAATTATAATTTTACTTCCGCTATATATACTGTACCAGAAAACAGTAATATCCCAGGGGAGATTGGAGCGGCTACTATTACAATAGTTCCAAATGCAGGATACACCGTAACCGCTAGTAACTTTTCGTTAGACGCAAGTTTTTCAAATCAGTATGTTAGTACGGTCACTTTTGCTCAAAGCGGATTGAATGTTATATGCTCTATTATATTCCTCCCAGGAGCCACTATGCCTTCAAGCAATGTTACAATACCTTTGTGCATAGTAGGCGAAGCAGAAGTAGCTCTAAAGACCATAGACGGCACCTACACGTCCACAATATCGTCAAACATTACGCCGGTTAGTGAATCTAACGTTGCTTACAGTAACTCAGGTACATTAGGCGAAAATGAATTATTGTTTTCAAAAACATACACAGCGGCAAGCAACTATGAATTAGTTACCTATGCCTTGAGTATTACATCGGGAGTAATATCTGATTATAATATAGTGCAAACACCTACCTATAACGCAGGAGGGGATTTAATTAGTATTAAATTTGATGTTTATTATACATATCCTCAAGTAAACGCTTCTGGAGACACTATTAGTATAACTGTTTCAGCAAAAGCTATATTTGTACCTGTTTTAGAAGTAGTGTCTTACTCTATGCTTGAAACTAATGTTAGTCCTGGAGGAGAGCTTAGGCCTATTACTTTTTTCGGAACACAAGGAGCTGTGTTCACAGTAGTAGTTTCAGATTCTTTAGGAGGGTCATATAATTTGCTAACTAATCAAACTTTAGGAGCAGGAGGTTTATTCACTACAAATATAATATTTCCACAAACAACAGTGGATGTAATTTATAGTATAACAATATCAGGCAATATAGCTAGCCCTTTTGTTCAACCAAACCCTATAATTTTAAATCAGTATGTAGCTCAACCTGTTATAACATTAACAGCTTCTTCCACTGATGGTATCACCGGGTTTGTAAATGCAACCGCAAGCGGGAATGCTTTTTTACAACCTACCGGAGTGTCTCTTAATTCAACGTCTACTTTAGTTGTCCCTAATACAGACACTCTTGTTTACGGAGGGGTTATAGACCTTTCTAACATATTATATACAGGTGTTCTTGGAGCGGACGCTGAGGTTGTTGCTTCTGTTACAAACTCACCTACTGTTACTTTAGTTGATGCTACTGGTATTTTAGCTGGAGATAGAATCACATCTTCCCCTATAGGACTAGCACCTTTTCAACACACTATTAGTAGTGTTGCAGGAAACGTATTAACTGTGACTCCAAATATTAACGCCACAGCAGGTAATGGGTTAATTGTTTACAGACAGAATGGTAATGTTATTTCTAACCCAGTTCTTCAAGTAACACAAACAAACGCTTATACTGTTCAAGCGGTTTTTAATGCAACTGTAAACAACTTTGGAGACTCTGACGTTACCTTTACATTGGATTTAGATTCTGTATTTGATGTAGTAAGTGGTAGTCAAACATTTGGTCCGTTTGGTATGGGATCCAGCACTACTAGCGGAGCTCTTGCTTGTTGCTCTATAACAAATGTACCAATATATTTAAACTCTAATTCTTTGTTTACTGCTACAGAAATGTACAGCAACGCAGCAGGTACAACACTTGCTCCTGCAGGTTATTATTCTTTTAACGGAAATTGGAGAGAATGGAGCGGAACAGCGTTCGTTTCACTGCTCTCGGTTTTATGTCCATCATGCTTTAACACTTTAGTTCTTTGCTATAGCTCTGTATCTGCCACGGATTTATGTTGTAATAATTCAACTACAGTTACGGTATACTTAGCTGCTGGAGAAACTTTCGAGAACAACACGGGTATGTATAGCAACCAATCATTAACAACAGCAGCGGCTGACGGTTTCTACAGCGCTAATACTTGTAACACACAAACACCATAAAAATGGCACAAGCAAATAATACTTACAGACAACAATCATCAGGGTCATTAGGAACATTAACTAATTGCCTTAGCTGCGGTACTTATAGTAATTACGCTGTACAATATTGCAGCGGAGGAGGTACTATATATGTAGACTCCGTTAATGCTTTTGACGGGCAAACGCCTATATTATCTTCTACATCTTACAGCGTAGGTGATGTCGTATGGATAACACCAAGCCAAGGAGGAGCTAGGTACTGCGCTACTGTTACAGCTGTAAATCAAAACAATACATCAACACAATTTTTTGACGAAGCAGCTGGACCTTGGTCTCAATGTAATCAATGTATTACACCTTAAAATAATATACTATGGCAAATATAACATTAGATTTTTCTAACCCTTTACCAACAGGCATACAGATAGGTGACATTGCATGGTACCTTGATGTGTCCGCAAATATAAACATTAAAATGGGACCGATAATTTCAATATCAACTGATCCTATGCAGATAGTGGTTTCGGCAGCAGCAGGGGTATCGCCTCCTACCGCGGCGGATTTTATATTTTACGCGCAGGATCCAATAGCTGTAGTAAGCTCACTCAAGGGTTATTTTGCAGAGGCTCAATTTATTAATAGATCTACGCAATATGCTGAGTTATTTTCAGTAGGTACGGAAGTATTTGAAAGTAGCAAATAATGCGTAATAATAAAACTATAAAAACTTAATACAATGGTAGGACAAATAGTAGGAGGATTGACCGGTATAGCTAGCGGTATAATAGGTTCTCGAGGAAGGAAGAAAGAACAGAGAGCAGCTCAGAAAGAGTTCAATCAGAACAAAATGAATTTTCAGATGCAAGACACGTCTAACGTGTACGATGGAATGCAGAATACTATGGAAGACTTGACCGTTAACCAGCAAGCTGCGCAATTTCAAGCAGAGAATGAACAACAAGGTTTACAAAACATAATGAGTAATATGGCAGGAGCCGCTGGAGGTTCTGGAATAGCAGGTATGGTTCAAGCTATGGCTAACCAACAAACAAAAAACCTGCGAACAGCTTCCACTGATATTGGTAGACAAGAACAATCAAATCAAATGGCCGAAAGACAACAAGCGGGTAATTTAGATCTTTATAAACGTAAAGGAGAATTAATCTCTAGAGATGCAGAGAATGAAAAGAACTCTACATTATTAGGTATGTCTCAAGCTAGGCTAGGGGCTGCTAATCAAGCAAGGCAAGATGCAACTAATGCAATTGTAGGAGGTGTTGGCGATATAGGTGGAGCAGTACTAGGTGGTATGGCTGGAGGTATGCCTTTCGGTGGTGGCGGATTTAGTGACGCTCTATCAATGATGGACGGTAACCCAATGTAACAAAAGAAAAAAAACATGGCAGATAAAAATTTAATACAAGGAGCAATTAATCTTGGCGAAAGCAAAAGAAGCACTTGGGGCGCCGCTATGCAAGCGAGCGCAGCTAGATCTTTTATGATTGAAGCACAAGCAACTGCAGTAAGAAAAGCGGAAAAAGCTGCAATAAACCAAAGAGTTGCAGGCTATATTGATAGCTTAAATTCTAATGTTGATCTTACTAGCTTAACAGGAGAGCAGCAAGCTTCTGTCACTAATTATCTGACTAAAGAAAAAATGGTGTATGCTGATGCCGCAAACAGAATAGCTAAATTAAACACAGACGATCCGCAATACATGGAATTACGTGATCAAATGAATGGCGTTCAAATGTCATTTAAAAATTTAGCGGGGTCATTGAATCAATACAAAGAAGACAAGAAAGCATACTTAGAAGATTTTGATAAAGGAATAATTTCCGACGGAAATGAATTGAATACATTAGGAGAAGCCTCAGAAATATATACAGACAAAGGATACGCAGGCGTTGGGCCTGGAGGCGCTTTAGTTTTTTGGGACAATGCAAATGAAAATTACAAAAGTTATTCTGAAATGCAAAAGCCTTTCTTAAAAGACTTTAGTGCTGCTGATCAAATAATGCAAATGAATGAAAAGGTTTATAATGCAGGATCAGCATTGTCAGGCACGAGAGAAAATATGATCCGACAACAATTGAACACTAGTATTTCAAAGGGAGGAAGACAAACATTATTGTCTTTAGCTTCAGATGATTTTATATTAGAGGGTGGTTTAGGATTACAGGACCCTGCTTTATTTGAAGTAGGCAACGAAAGCGCTTTAAAAGCGGCTGTATTGGATGGGTATATGGACGTACTAAAATCTTCCGCTAAGCAAGGAGCTGCAGATAAACGCCCGGCTAGATCAGGCAGAGGGCGTGGTGGATTTTCTGGTGCTTTAAACGATGAAATAAATTTATCAGGGAACATACAAGATGACGCTATGACTTTTTCGCAGCTTAGTAAGCCAGCGGAGGAGGGGGAGTATGAAACCAAGGCTCAATCCATAGTACAAGCTTTAAATGGCATTGATCCAACTGCAAAGTCAGCATCTTATATATCAAGAGGAGCTTTTTACAATGACTACTTAGAAAAATTTAAAAAAGAAGATAACAAACAGTCAAGGGATGCTTTTACCAGCGAATACGGTAAGTTTCAAATATTTAAGTTAGGCTCCTATGTAGGTGACTCCTATGGCATAAATGTTAATACAGATGATCCTCAGGCGTTATATAAATTATACATACAAAACGCAGGGCTAAGCAACAAAGCGCAAAATTACTACATTGGACAATATAATGATGGTTCTACACAAAGCGAATCAGGTGGCGGAAGTATGTCTAAATACAATAAATAAAATATAATATGAACGAAGAAGCATTAAATGACTCGTTTAACCTATTTGCTAAAAATGGTTACAATGGCACGGTAGAGGACTACAAAGAATTAATTAGAACTGAAAAAGACGCTCTAAACGATTCTTATAATTTATTTAAAGGAAACGGTTATAGCGGTAGCGCTAGTGACTTTTCATCTTTAGTAGGTATTGGGCCAGCAAAGACAAACGACTCTGCAAGTGCGGATCCAGCTGTGGAGTCAAATCAAAAAGATACGGATTCACAATCGGACGATGGTTCTTTGGGTTGGGTAGATAGCGCTTTTAAACTTATAGGAATTGAAGAAGATTTTTCTAACACACAAGATGAAAGCACTTTTATAGAAGATTATTTTGGCAAGAACATTGCTACAGATGCAGCTGGAGATATTATAAGAGCATGGCGGTCTGGGGCAGTACAAAATGAAACGTTAAATTCTTCTTTAAAATATTTTACTCAAGGAAAGGATATTTCTGATAAAGACCTAGATGAATTAGTTACAACAGGTAGGGCTTTAGAAAATGCTCCTATAACTGATGAAATGATTGCATTCCAAGATGAGTATGCTAAAATAAGAAAAGAGTCTAAAGAATTTGTAGGTGGAGATAGCGAAGGAGCAAGTGGAGTAGCTCAAGATGCTATGGCTTTCTTTTTAGGTTGGTCAAGAAATCCAACAGCTATGACACAATACTCTGCACAATCATTAGCAAACATGGCTTTGTCTGCTTGGGATAACAAAGGTAAAGCTATTACAGGAGGTGCTGCATTTGCAGGCGGCGCTAAGCTTTTACGAAAATACGGCGGTAGATATGGCAAATTAGCTTCTGTGCCGTTAAGCTTTGTTGCAGGAGCAATGGGTACAACGTCTGGAGTTATGGAGACTGGCTTTACCACTGCAGATCTGGTTCGAGATCAAGCTTATGAAGATGGTTTAAGTTGGCAAGAAATGTCAGATGCAGAAAGAGCTGGTTATTATAGAAAAATAGCAAACGACGAAAATCTGTTTGATGAAATAAAATCCAAAGCAATAGCTAGGGGTTTTACAATCGGAGGTATCGATGCCTTTACTACTTTAGCTTTAGGTCCCTCTGTTAAAGGAGTTTCTGGAAGAGTTGCCACAAGTAGAGCAAGCAAATTAACAGGTTTGTCTAAAGTTGGAACATCAGCAGTTGTAGAAACAGCAGGTGGGATGCTTTCTGAAGTAGCGGGACAAGCAGCAGCTGGTCAGGACTTCAATACGCAAGAAATATTAATGGAAGGTTTTGCAGATAAAACTTTAACATTAGGTTATGCTGTAAATTCATTAGCATCTAAAGGACCATCTTATTCTTTAAACGGGGAAAAAATGAATGGGGGTAAATTTACCAACGCTCTAAAATTAATGGACGACGAGGCCTACGTTAAGGCTGATATAAAAATAGAAAACTCCCCGGTAGCTTCTGAAATTGTTAACAATAGAAGACAAAACATTGCAACTGATCTAAAAGTAGATAGCAGAATAAACGGAGTTTCAGATAGAGCAGAAGCTATAAGATTAACAAGAGAATTAAATTCACTTGAAAAAAATAAAACTGGTAATGCAATAAAAATAACGCAAACTAAAGTAAAGCTTCAGGAAATTTCTGATATATATAAAAACTCTACGATCGATGCTAATATTGCACAAAGAAAACAAGCGGTTGCGGATGCTGTAAGCAATGATTTTGAAGCTAGCTTTAATAAAAACACAACAGCTGGATATGAAGCTATAGGCGTTGATGTAGATATTGCAGAAACAGATAATGAGTTTTTTCAAAAAATATCTGAGGCTACGAACATGTCTTTAAATGAAGCCGCTGTTGCAGTCCAAAACTCTAATGGAGTGTTTGCTGGCGGAGGCAAGGTTTTTGTAAATAAAGCAAAAGCTAAAAGGAGTATAGACATAGCTACAGGAAACAAAGGTCAAATTACTATAGCGAGTCACGAGGTGTTGCACCCTATATTTAACGCGCTTATCGGAGGAGTTACAGCACAGGGAGCTTTTGTAAAGGATTTTAAATCCAAAATGACTAGTAAGCAAAAAGCTTATGTAAACAGCCAATTAAAATTAAGGAATTATTCTAAAGCTGAAACAGCTACAGAGCTAATGAACGTTTTTTCAGACGGTATAATTAGTGGTGAAATAAATTACGATTTAACAACTTTTGATAAATTTAAAGGAGCTATAGCAAATGTATTTTCTAATTCTGATTTAGGTAATATATCTTTTGACAATGGTCAAGACGTTTATAATTTCCTTAAGGAATACAATACTAGTATTAAGTCCGGTAAGTTAAGTGATGCAGCGATACAAGCGGTAAAGACTGCTGAAAAAAACAAAGGAGTTAAAGTGTCTGAGGCTAAAGCTGTAGACGGTAACCAGTTTTCTAAAACTGTAGAACAAGCAGAAGTTGATTTAGAGAATGCGCAAAACGCAGACCCTAATGACCCTAGATATTTTGATAACTTAGATGCAGCGGAAGCAGCATTAGATGCAGCAGAGGACGCGGTATTAAACCCTGTTGCTGAAACAGCAGCTAAGCCGAAGCCTGCGCCAAAAGCTAAAACAGAAAGACCAGCTAAGCCAACCCGAACTACAGACTTAGGTCCTAGGGATCCACAGTCGAAAAAAATAATGGATACTTATAATGAGGGAATGGCTGGAGTAGCTAGACCTGTATATAAAGCAAGTATACCTTTACCAGCTTCTTTAGAAAGAAAGCTAATACCTATGTTTGAGGGTTATATAAATACCATCGTACAACAAAAGTTTAAACAATTAGGCCCAGAAGCTTTAGAGTTTCAAGATGCTTTATCTATTTTAAGAGCAGAGGTTGCTAGCGCAATACGTACTTTTAATCCTAAAGTTAATAAAGATTTAGCAGGATATGTGAAAAGATATGGTGTTCAAGCAAGGCAATCATTAATGTTTAAAGATGCCAACACTGAATTTACATCAAATTTAGATGATGCTAAAGGGGTTGCATCCACTACGGATACGCAAACAATAGATAGAAGTGGTACAGTAGAAAGAGGGCAGGCTACATTTAATGAACTAGACATTGTCGATGATGCTCTTATAGAGGATATTAAAGTTGACATTGAAAAAGAAATAAGAGTAAGAACTCAAAAGGGTACGCTGTCTGAAATGATTAGCGTTAAGAAAGGCAGAGACGTTTATATGGTTACATGGTTAGAAAACTATGTAAATAAACAACTGTTTAAAAAGTTATCTAAAAAGCTAGGGGCTATCACTGGTGTATACCCTAACGCAGTCATTCCTGGAGCATATATAGACTTCCTAAACGATCCAAAAACTTTTGATATAATAACTAAAGCTTTACCAATTAAAAGCATTAAGAAGAGCTATGGTAAGCTGTTCCCTACAGAGCAAGTTGCTAGAGAAGTTACTGCTGAAGGTAACCCTGTTTTTAGAATTAAAGCAATTGATAAAAAGACTTTTTTAACTTATTTTGTTAAAGGTAAAAAGTCTGCTGTACTAGAAAGACAAAAGCAATTGTTTAGAGAAATACTAGAACCGTTGGCTAAACAAGTTGTTGCTAATTTTGCTACACCGGAAAATATAGCTACACTAGAGGGAATTAAAGAATTAGCACCAGAAACCGCTTTAGATGTAACCCAGGAAATTGTTATTAAAGCTCAACTAGAAAATTTAGAATCTAAATTAGATCGTTATAAAGGAGAGCAAGCAGGTTTTGATATAATACAATTTTCTAAAGAAGGTTCTTTAATAAAATACGATAGTACACAAGTAACATCTACTAAAGTAAAAAATGCTTTAAACTTTGATCCTCATTCAGAAGAGTTTTTATCTTTAAATGAATCCTTACAACATGCTACTAACTGGGTAAGGGAGACTTTAAAATTAAAAGGAGCAACTTTAGGTGGCATAATATATGAGGCGCTATCCATGGAAAGAATCTCGTCTAGTGCTAAAATATTAGGTATTGATTTAAAAGTAAAAACATTAAGAGGAGAGCAAGCAGGGTTTGATAGCAATAGACCAGACATAGAGCTTACTGTTAAAAATGAAAATGTTCCTGTTGAACTTAAGCAATCTGTTTACGCTAGATTCGGCCAAACAACTTTAGGCATAGAATTTACAGAAGACGGCACTAAGTTTATAGTAAGAAGCAAACGTAAAAATGCAGATGGCTCTAAAAAGTCAATGACATTTGAAGATATACCTACTGGTAAAAAGCTTAAGGGAGCAATGGAAAAGTCAGAGGTACATTTAAAAGCTATACTTAAACAAATAAATAAAATAGAAAAAACTGAATTTAAT
>ERZ1027208.102-NODE-102-length-43418-cov-58.587160_pt1 | contig 43418 bp, 46 predicted proteins | sample MGYA00520867_ERZ1027208 | MGnify/ENA primary metagenome ERZ1027208 (study PRJEB33311, sample SAMEA4378413) | marine metagenome | biome: Marine biome; feature: Fjord; material: Water | collected 2014-07-20T08:00:00Z/2014-07-... | depth 75 m ... | reverse complement strand
TATATATTTTCAAACGCATATTCTCTTGATGGAAGCTACACAGGTGAGGATGGTAGTAAATCAAATGTATTCAAAAAAGGAGGCATGATTAAAAGAGCTGACGGATCTTATTCTAAGAGAGGTTTATGGGATAACATAAGAGCTAACAAGGGATCTGGAAAGAATCCTACTGCTGATATGTTAAAACAAGAGCGTAAGATAAATTCATTTGAAGAAGGGGGAGAATTAGATCCCCCAAAGGGAAATCCAGTATCTAGTGTAAAGCCAGATTTACCACGAACATTTCCTAAGTCTGAAATGCAGCCAAATGCTTATGGAGGATTAGAAAAAGTTACACAGAATTTTGAATTACCAGATGTGAGAAAACAACACATGCCTAATAATAATGACGTATCTGCTAATCCAAATGAGGATATAGATTTTCAAAGCCAAGTAAAAGGTGAGGGTTCTCAAAAATTCTTAGACAGATACAATGACCCTATTACTCGTAAAATGATGAAAGACCAGACTGGTCTTAGCGATGAAGATATAGATAACATGATTCTTAAAGGCCTTAGTGCTGATAAAGTAATAGGAGGTAACACGGGTGGCTCTAAAGGATCTTATGATCATGAAGAGAATACAATACACATGGGAGAAGAACATAAAGATGATACTGGTGCAGAAGTTCACGAAACTGTACATGCATCTCTATTTGACTCAGCTCAAGGACAAAACTTAATGGATGTATTAGGCAACCCTTTCGAACAAGAAGGAAAAGAGTCTATGATGAAATCTCAAATGGGAAGAGATATTTTAGGATACATGAAAAAACCCCATGAAGCTTATGGTAATTTCTCTGAATTTAGAGAGAAAATTGGTCTTAAACCAGGTGAGCAAATTACTGAAGAAGAATTAAAGAAAAGAGCTAAAGATAAAGGACTTACAAATGAGAACTTTTACAGGTCTTTTAACAACAAGAATATAACTAAAGCATTAAATACAGTTGCATATCAAAGCATCGACAACGACATTAACAATTACAAATTATCATAACATGGATATAATTTCAAAATTTAACTTGCCATCTTACTTAAAAGGTAAATCTTTTTCAGAAGCCAGCAAAATTATTGCCGATAGATTTGAAGGTAGAAACTCTAAGGAAGATGTAGATACATTAAATGATCTTCAAGGAAGATTGCAACAAGCTCAAGATTTTGTTAAAGCTCAGCAAGAGGCTAAAACTCAACCTCAACAACCTCAAGGAATGCCTCAAGGGCAACCTCAAGGAATGCATCAAATGCCTGACGGCTCTATGATGCCTGGTGAATCTCACCAAGGAGCAATGCCTCAAGAAGGTATGCCTCAACAAGAGGGTATGCCTCAACCTGGTGGTGAGGAGCAGTCAGCTAACAGTTATATGCATGGTGGAAAGAAAAAAAAATACAACAGCTATAATAACGGTGGATCTATGCTTGCCAAACTATTTCCTAAAGATGCTTCAGGTGCTGAAGGTGGTGTTGGTGTAGGAGGTTATATGCAAGCAGCTACTGGAGCTCTTGATCTGGCTAATACTGCATTTGGTGATACAGGTATTGACACTAGTGGATCTACACAAGCTCCAGATGTTCCTTCTGTAGGTGCATCTGCAGCAACAGGTGCTATGAAAGGTGCTAATGCAGGTAAATCATTTGGCCCTGTTGGTGCAGGAGTAGGTGCTGTTTTAGGTGGTGCAGCAGGATTTTTTGGTGGAAAAAAACAAAATGCAGATGCAAACGAAGCTGCATTAAACTTTGATTTAGCTGAACACAATAAAATTACTAGTTCTTATAGGTCTGGTGGAGATTTATTAGTTAATAAGTATTTTCACGGAGGAGATACTCACGCAGGCAATACTGATCCAATTAAAGATTCTGAACAGTTTTTAAAAGAATATAATCATTATAAGAATACAGGACGTATGTACCAGAATCCTGTTGAAACTTTTCAACAGCCTATTGCAGAAATAAACACAGGCCCAATTGTGGGAAGAACTAGTCTTGACCAAATAATAAAAGGTACTGAAAAACCAAAAGTGTCTATATCCACTAATCCATATGGCGTGAGTGATAGTTTAAAATTTTCTGATTTTGATACAGAGATGACAAACTTTAATAACAAATTCAAAAAAGAAAAGATAGAAAGAGAAGACGTAAATGCTAGAAGTAATATGGATGATGATTCTGGAGATGAAGCTAAATTTAATCCAGGAGAATTATTAAGATATGCTCCTGCGGCAATGAATGCATTACAGCTAGACCAATTAAAGCCACCTACTAGAGTAAGACTAGACAGGATGGGTAACAGGTATAATGAACAACTTGTTGACGAAAAAGAATTACAGAACACTGTTCAAGGTTCTGTTAACAACAACACAAATGCTATATTAAGTTCTTCTGGAGGTTCAGGTTCAGACGCAAGAGCTAATTTACTAGCTTCTCAGCTTCAGGGTTCAAAAGCTTTATCTGATGCTTATCAAGCTGCAAGTGGAGAAAATAGACAAGAGAAGAGAAAGGCACAGGAATTTAAACTAAATGTGGATCAAATGAATATGGGTCAGTCTAATCAAGAAACTAATTTAAACCTTGAGCAACAAGCTGCATATAAAACTAATAAATCTAAGTTACTTTCTCAAATAGGAGACGACTTAGGTGGAATAGGACAAGAAGAGTTGTTTAAAAGATACCCTGAGTTAATGGGATTATCTTACGGATCTAAAGGTCAACATCTTGACTCAGTAAAAAGAAAAAAAGCTCAAAAAAAAGCTCAAAGAAAAAGGTAATACAAGAAAAAAATTAATATATTTACATTATGGCAGGACGTACAGCAGACATAAGCACTTCATCATTTAAACCACTATCTCTTAACGAAATTATGATGGTTCCTTTAGCGATGCAAGCTAAAGAGGATAACTTAAATCAATTAGCATTAGATGAATTTTCAGCACTACAATCTAACGCATTAGCTGCGGATAAAGAATATGTTACAGGTCAAGTTGAAGCATTAAAAAAAGAGTCTGGAAGTATTACAGATGATTTAATGACAAATGGTTATAGCAAAAATTTGTTTAATAAATTTAGAAAATTAAAGTCTAAAAAAGATAATGAATTAAGCATAATGGGCAAAACTGGTCAAGCTGCAGCAGCATACAATCAGTATGAGGCTAATAAAGCAAACATAATGAAAGACCCTAGACTAACTGCAGATCAAAAAAAACTTGGATTGCAAGAAGCTTTAGGTCTTTATGAGTCTTCAGGGGGTGCTGCTGGGGGTGCTCAATATCAAGACTATGTTGGTGCTGCACATATTGATGCAATGCAAAAAGCTAGAGATATTGCTAAGGAAATATCACCACAAGAAATAGCTAAAAGAATGGGTATTAGCCAAAATGCACAAGGACTTTATGAAGAAAATGGCTATCTTACTAAAACACTATCTTCAGAAACAATAAGTGATTTTGTAAAACAATCACTAGAAGGTGATGCTGACTTAATGGCTTATGCAAATGAGTATGAAAGATTAGGTCTTGGTGCTGCAGAAGATATGATTGCAAAAGCAGCTGAAAGTGCAGGAAACATATATCAACGTAAAGATTATAAAGATAATTCTAAATTGCTTTCAGCAGGTCTGCAAGAATTTAGCTCTAATAAAGGAGTTGTAGCACCTCCTTCTGCTGGAGAAAATTGGGACAGTTATATGGATGTATCTACTGCGGGAGTATTTAATGAGACTTTAGAGATGCCTGATATAGAGAATTCAAATATGCTATTTGATACCAATGGAGTCTTCTTAGAAATAGCAAAAGGTGAAGAAGCTCTATATGATAATGAAGACATAAGAAAATCAAATAAGATCATAGAATATTCTGAGGAAAAAGGATATAAGAGTCTAACTGGTAAGGAGAAAAGAGCTTACAATAGATCACTAGAAACAATAAAATATTACAAAAAAACTCAACATGTTGATTTGGTTAAAGCCCAGGATCTAGTTAGTAAAGTAAGAGAAAACAATCCAGTCTTCAATAATACTGTAAAAGCTGATAAAACTCCATATACTGATAAGGACGTTTACGATATATTTCTTGACGCAAAAAAGAGATCAGCATTAACTGCATCTCAAGTTGTATTTCCTAAGAATCCAAAAAATACTTTCTATGCAGATGGAAATAGGATGATTGGTTCAGACGGAAGTGCTCCAAGTATTGTAACAAGAAATGTACAGCTGATGACTCGTGGTGGAGATAAAGGTAATTACTTAGTTATGATGAGTCAACTTGGATATGGTAATGATACAGGAAGGTTTCTAGAAGATATGAAATCAGGCAAAGCTGATTCTTATTCTCCAGGTATTCCAGGAATGCCAGGAGCAAGAAAGATTACATTTCGTGACTCTAACACAGGTGAGTTTCATACAATGTATGCAGAGCCTTCTATAAAAGAAGCAGACGCATTTAAGAATGTAGAGAATATAAATGCTTTAATACATTCAGGAGCGGCAATGAAAGAGTTACCAAATCTTCGTAATAATGCTGGTCAATACGCTATCGCTGAATTAAGACCTGAAACTGGAAGGTACGAAGGTGGTATTGTAACAACACAGCCTAACGTTAAATTAACGCAAGAGGATCTAAGTAGTATAAAATATGACCCTGTAGTAGAAAATGGTCGTACTTTACCTGGAATTTTTATAGGTAAGGTTACTACTGGAGAATTTAAAGGAGAAACTGTATTTAGAAAATCTCTTGATGCAGAAATTCAATCAGGCATAGATAAGATTAATAGATACTACGACACAACAAAAAATGCTGCTACTAGCGGAAAAGAAGCTGCAGCAGGTAAAATATACTAGATGGAAGATATAGAAGATTTATTAGGAGGTACTGAAGACTTAATTAATGATCCTGATGCACCTGTTGGAAGCGAGGAATATACTACTCCTGGACTAAGTGAGTACATGGATCTTAATGATGATCCAATAACTAATAGAGTTGCTTGGGAAGGTGTTAAGAATATTGGTGATAGAGGTATAGGGGATTCTCAATGGGACAAAGGGCTTAGTTACAGCGATATTGAAGAAGGTAATATCAATGCAGTAAGAGCTGAACTTCAACCTTGGGAAGATCAGCTAGGTAACTTCTTAGCACAAGCTGTTGTAGGAGAAATTGTTGGTGGTAGTATTGAAGGTTTGGGTTACTTGTTAGATTGGCAAGGTGCTGCTAATATAATTTCTGGTAATGAAAAGGAATATGCTAATTGGTTTTCTAATATTGGAAAAGGAATAAGGGAGAAAACTCAAGAAGCTACTCAAATATATGAACAAAACCCAGGTGAAATAAATATGTTGGACTCAGGGTTCTGGTTTAAAAACGGTGTATCAGTTGCTTCTACTCTCTCGATGATGTTGCCTTCTATGGCGGCAACTAAAGGTTTAGGGATGCTAGGTAGAGGCCTTAGTAAGGCAGTAGGAAGAGGTGCTCGTAAAGCTGGAAAAAGATTAGGTAAAGATGTATCTAAAGAAGCTTTTGACTTATCATCTAAGATGGGTGTTAAAGCTGACTGGATGGCTGAAGGAATTTCACAAGCAATTGTTTCTAGACACATTGAGAATCACATGGAAGCTACAGGTACGTTTGAAGAGATCTATAATGAAAGGATGATGCAAATCAATCCTGATACAGAAAAATATTACACTGATGAAGAGGCTAAGCAAAGTGCTGCAGGTGCAGCTTCTGAAAACTATAAACACGGTTGGGCTATGCTTGCTCAAGATATGCTTCAATACCTATCTATAGGTAAAGTTTTTAATCCCGTTACTAGACAAATGGAAGCTGCAAATAAAGCTCTTTCTCAAGGATTAAAAGTAAACAAAAAAGTAAAAAAAGCAGCAGGAGTTGTTGGTACATTTGGTTCAGAAGCATTTGAAGAAGGGTATCAAAACTATATTTCTTCAAGAGCAGGGTTAAGAAGTGACTTGCAAGCTGGATTAATTACTGAAGAAGAATATGAAAACAGACTAGGTAAGGTAATAGGTTCTACTGAGTCTAAAATATCTATGTTATTTGGTGGTCTTGGTGGATCTGTATTTAGTGCAGTTGGGCCTAGTGCAAAAAAAGCTTTTAAATCTAAAAATAGAAAAAAGCTTGAAGAGTATGCTGCAGAAAATTATCAAAACTCATTAGAAGCTAAAAACAAATTACATTCTAAACTTCAGGTGGAGAAGAGCAAAGCTGAGTCAGAAGGTACTGAGCAGGATATTTCAATGGCTACAGATGATATCATAATAGATATGGTATTAGACGGTATTGAGAATGACAATCTAGAAAATGTCATGGAGTCAATTAAAAATGGCCCAGAGATGACTAAAGAAGAGATTGACAAATTTAATGAGCAAGATGAAGGAACTCAATGGGATCCTGAAGCTGCAAAAGCAGGTGCTGAAAGAGCACTAAAGATTGCTAAAGACATTAAAGAAATATATTACAAGAACAAAGGGAAGTCAAAAAATAAGAACACACCTTCTAGTATTGTTAAATCAATGTCTCGTATTGAGTGGCAAAATAAAGACTTTTCTGAAAAGTTTAATCAATCAAAAAAAGATTCTAACCAAAAAATAGAAGATATAAAATATGATGCTCTTAAAAAACCATCTGATAGATTTAAAGCAAAGAAGGATTTAGAAGCAAGAATACTTGCGACTGAAGAAGTTATAAAAGCTCAACAAGCAGCTTCAGATAACAGTGTAGACAGTGATGTAAAAAAATCTAAAAATTCTATAATTAAAAATCATAATTATGATTTATCTAAATTAAGAAAAGAACTTAAAAAAGTTGAAAACCCTGATAAAGATGCTTCGGAAGATAGTAATGTAGGGGATGAAAGAGCTGAAGTAGTTCACAACAGAGACATGGTTATTGATATAGCAGGAGATTATGCAAATCAACTTGCAATCAATGATGCTATGACTGAAAACAACATGCAGTTAACTAGGCTAAATGATAAGAATCATCAAAAAAAACTTATTAGTGATCGTACTAGTGCTTTAGTAAAAAGTATAAATGACATAGAAACTCTTGAGGATTTTAAAGTCAGTCTTGAAAAAGGTGATGTAGAAGGATACTCAACAAAGAGTGATATACAAAAGATGTCTAAGGAAGTAGGTGATAGAATAGCTGCTCTAAAAAAAGAAGAAGAAGTTAAAGCTGCTGAAGAAGTTGACAAGAGAGCTGCTGAAGAGGCCAGGGCTAAAGCTAAAGATAAAAATGAAAACCCTAAGACAAATGACAACAATGTAGTTGCTGTTGTTAAAGAAGCATTAGAAGATGAGCACAATTATGATGAAATTCAATTTGAAGAAAGTTTTCAAGAAAAATTAGATGAATCTACTGAGGTTTCTACCAACAACGGTAAAAGTATTGCGTTACTTGATGAGGTTGGGAACAAAGCTTTCGATACGTGGAGACTAAATAATGAGCCAAAAAAAGGAACTAAAATTACATATTCTTTTTCACCAAGAGGTGCATTTAAAGGAAATATCAGTGTAATGGGAGGTGACAATAAAAAGAAAGCTCAACTACAATTAAATGCTGTAAATGCTTTTAAAAAATCTATAAAAGATGGGTCTAAAATACCTCAACATGTGTATGACCATTTTCCACTTCAAGTATTTGTAGGAAAAGGTAGTTCTATTATTACATTTCTTCCAATAAAACCACTACCTAGCTCTTCTAAAGCAGATAAAGATAGGCATAAGGAGAACTATTCTAATGAAAGAAAAAATATAATTAACGAGTTAGCACAATCAAAAGAATTTGTTGAATTTTATACAGAATTTAATAAAGTAGATAGAGACGGAACTCTTAGTAGTGATCAAAAAAAATCCAAAAAAGATAATCTTACCGATAAGTATTTAGAAGGTAATACTGTATCCACTGAAGTACAACACACTTCGGGAGGTCAGTTAAAAACCCAGGTAGATGAAAATGGAGTAGTAGCTGAAAATAACATTAAAGATTTACAACAAGTAAAAAGAAGTAAAAAAGAGCCTCATATAGTTTACTCTGATGTAGATGGAAATTTAATGGAGCTAGACAAAGAGACCTATAACTCTGTTCTTGGAGGTAAGACACTTACTGTAGGAGAAGATGCAGATGGGAATCCTAGACCTTATAGAGGTGGATTATTTCTTATATTAAACAAAGCTGATGGGACACCTTTTCCAGTAAGATTAAACTTTAAAAAGAACACTGTTGAGCAGGCTGAAATTTTAGCAGATTTATTAATAGATGTTGCTTTACCTTCTGACCCTAATGACAACAAAAGTAAAAAATACAAGTTGTCAGATCCAGTTGGATTTGTAGAGCTAGACTTATTGACAAGGATTACAGAAGTAATGGGCCCAGAAATGAAAGTCCTTAAAGATCCTACTATAATGGAGCTTTTAAACATGTTTGTTTATGTTTCTAAACAAACAGAAGGGATGACTTCTCAATTATATATGAGTGGAATAAACTTGTATTTTGGAGGCATAGGAAACAATGTTAATCCTACAAATGTTGATACTAAAAAAGCAGAGTTAATTGAATTTCTTACTAATACAAAAAGAAGACAGCTTAGCTTAAAAATGTGGAATGACCAAGAAAATTATCCAGGATACCGTGATTTTGTCCTAGACAATGGTATAATAAACACTAACGTAGTTGTTGGTGAAAGTGAATTTCAAGGTGAAACTGCTCAAGATTATAAAGATTTTGGAGAAGGTAGGGAAAAAAGACGAGTTCAGACATGGGCTAAGCCTTTGGGAACAACAGTAGCTTCTAAACCTGCTGAAGTTGTAAAAAGTACTGAGACTAAAACTGTAGTTCAATCTACAAATGATTTAGCTGTATCTCCTCAAGATAGAATTGACGATTCAACAGGGCCAACTCCTTTGGAAATTAACGCTGCAATTAAAAAGGAGTTTCCTAAAAAAACATACGTTTACTCTAATGGTGAGTTTAAAGATGTCATGGGTGGAAAAATATCTTCTGAAGACATTGCTAAGATGAAAACTATTGTTTCTAATATTAAACAACCAACACAACAAGCTGGTGATGTTGATAGCGTACAAGAAAAAAGAGAAAGAGAATTAGCTGCAATAAGGTCAATGCAACAAAATAATATATCAAAAGCAACTGAATTAGAAGGTGTTAGTGATATGAAGGCTTCTGTTAAAAAATCTCTTACTAAGCTAGAATACGGTATTCCAAATCAACCTGGATCTGTTGTAAAGCTTAATGAAGATGGTAGTTATAAAGAGTCTGGATCATATTTTGAAGGAGCTTATGATAAAGCTGATGGACAACAAGAGGTTAATATTAAAAAAGGATTATTAACTTCTGCCAAAAAACAATTTAAAGAGGATAAGCAGTTAGAATCTGTATTAGAATCTCCTTTAATGGATAAAATGTCTAATCTTGTTAGTAAAATAGGTGCTAAAGAATTTAAAAACGCAGTAAAAGCTAATGAATATGAAAAAAGAGGTTTATATTCTGACAATATAGCTGACTGGTTGTCAAATAATCTTGACAAATTAGATAGTATTGAAGCTATCGTTGACGCTGAATTAAATAACATATCAAAAGTTAATGATACCAAAGTTAGTAAGTCTGATAAAAAATCATTACCTTCACAACCTTCTGAAAAAACGGTAACTAGAAGAAGATCTGTAGGTTCTGGTAATACTAATAGAAAAAGACCTGAATCCGCTAAAAAGAAAGAAGATTCTTCTATCAAAAAAGAAGATGACAAAAAACAACCTAAATGTAAAAAATAATTAATACATATATATAATGGAAGAATGTAAAGTACTGAATGGAGCAAATGGGAAGGAATCCGAATTGCACAAACAGTTTGAAAACATATTCAACGATAAACAAGCTGCTGAAATTGCCTATGCAAAAATACTAGGTGAATCTTTTAAGAAAAGATTTGGAGACTGGGAATTTAACTATAAAAACCCAAGTGATGAAGATGTTTATTTCTATAAAAATGGAGTAACTATAGAAGAAGCAGTAGAAGTAAAAAAAATCTCTAGAGAAGAAATTAGAAAAGAAATTTCAGACTTTAGAAAACTAGGAGAAACTAAGCTTGATGGTGAGCCATTATTAACACATGATTTAAAAAACAATATGTGGTTCTTCACCGATAAGAATGGTGACAGAGATTATATTGATAAATATAAATTTTCTGATTTTACAGCTCAAGAAGTAGAAGAGGTTACTAATCACTTTATATATAGATTTGTATTACAAAGTGGTAAAAAATCACTGAACAATTATGATCCGTCTGAATTAGAAAAAGGCAGAATCATGTCTTCCATAGACATGTCTATTGAGGCTTATAAAAAATCTATTATAGGCAAAAAAAACTATGATGTTCTTTTAAAAAGAATAAAGCTGGTTGAAGCTAATAAAGAAGATTTTAGAACAGAATTTATATCCGCTATAGCTTCTCTAGGATTTTCTATTAGAGAAAAAATAACAGACGACGAGGGTAATGTAATTACTGAAGTTTCTGAAAAAGACAAAGGTGGTGGTGTAAATATTCAAGAAAGTTTTGAAACCAATACAAAAGACACTGCAACTGTCAATACAAAAATAATGCTTTCTCAAATTAAAGAAAAAGTTTGGGCAGATGTTAAAGAGGAAGATGGCACTATACAAGAAAAGGCTGTTGATGTCCCTAGCGGATTTTTAGAAACTCCTTCTTTTGCTAAGTTTGATGATGTATGGAATACGTTAAATAAACTATTAGTAGATGAAGTAGGTTATGGTCATGGTGAGAATGTGGTTGACATATTTACTGTCATGTACAACAAGATTGATGAATTTAGAGACACTAAGCTTTGGTTGTCTGATTTAAAGACTCAATTAGATAAAATGATTGCTGATAATGATACAAATAAAATTACTGAATTTGTTCAGGCTTTTAACAAGACTCAAATAAATTATTATGTAACACAAACTGACAGAGGAGAATATACAGTAATAAATGCTACATCTACAAATAGCAGGCAAAGTCAAATTACCAACACATGGAATAATGCTTTTAAATCTAGATTTTTATCTGAATCAGGTATTTTAGAGGAAAGAGAAAGAGTTATATTAAAAGAAATTTTAGATGACACTAGAACTGCATTTTCTAACTGGACTAAAGGTAAAATGTTAGCTGGAGATAATAGAGATTCTGAAGCATATAAAGACGCAATTTATGATTCCGCAGGTGAAGCAACTGCAGATATAATTGATCTAATGAATAGGTTAGGTGTAACTGACTTAGATAGAGATGATGTTCAGAACATGATAATAATGAATGGTGGTGACAAAAAAATTGATCAAACCATTGATAACATTTACAAGGCTCTAGGCTTTATGCTTAGTGAGAAGAATGGGGTGTTAAATGAAAATTTTAGTTTTGTAAATGAATCTGGTGCTTTTGAAAACATATTTAACAGAGAATCATTTACTAAAGCATTTGCTGAAGCTGTAGGAATTAGAATGACTGACATGGCTGACATGTCTGTATTGTTAAATCAAGGAAAGTCTGGTTACACTATTACTAACCCTACCTACATTTCCAATAAAATTAATGAGTGGAAAAAACGACCTGAAGAACTAGATGAATTGCTTAAAGACATGTCCAAAAAGAATTCTAGATGGATAAGACACTTACTGGCAAAAGATAAAAAAGAAGGTAAAGAAAGAAATAAAGCAAGAGAAGAAAGGCTTCAAGATTTTAAAGCAGGATTAGACGCTTCTTTTAAGTCTAGAGGAAAAAATGACGGAAAAGACAATACCTCTATAACTACTAATGATCAAATTAACGCTAATTTAGTTCAAATGCTTAATGAAAAAATTGGTGGTAAATCATTTTTTCCAACAATTATTGCTGCTGATAAGTCAAGAAGAATGTTATTTCAAGGGCTGCCTAAATTTGACTCTAAAATAGTTACCAAAAGGGGAACTGAAGAAGCTTATATTTCAGAAACATCAGTTGATGTAGGATATGGTTATTTCTTAGATGAATACCAAAGAATGCGTAGAGTTAATCGTGAGAATAAAGATGACGGCGTTAAAAAAGCTGTTCACTATCACGGAGAAGAAGGAAACGGAGTTAAGTCACAAATATTTCCTGAGTTTAATAAAGATAATGACGACCCAGCTTATGCTGATTTAAGAGCTGCAATATATGGTAAGACATTTGAGAGTGATCAATTCCCTGACTTGTCTTCTGAACAGATAGATATTATAAAGAAGCATATTAGACAAAGCATATTTGACAGGGTTACTGAGCATGCAGAAGAATTATCTAATCTTGACGGCAAAAGTAAATCTTTACTTGCTGCTTATGGAAATGATATGAATGCTCTGGCAGGGGATTACTTTATGAATGGATTAATATCTTCTGTTGAGTATACAAAATTATTCTCAGGAGATCCTGCTTACTATAAAAACAATGCAGATTTAATTAAAAGAATACCTGCAACTTATACAGATGGATTACAGTTAAGATTAAAAGACAAAAATTCACTTATATTTAATCAAGCAACTGTTAAAGGTGTTGAAGTAGCATCACAATATGTAGATAAGATACTAGAATCTGTTAAAGACAAGTCTATTGCATTAGCTTATGGAAGAACTGTCGATAAAGATGGAAAATCAATAGGAAATAATGTTAATACTACTGATGCACAAGCATGGATTACTCCACGTAGATGGAGATTTCTTAAACAGGGATTAGGACAATGGGGGCCTCAACATGATAAAGTCTATGGAAAGATGATTTCTGGCGAAGCTATGTCTCCACAAGAATCTAAATTAGCTGCTCAGCCACTTAAAGGTGTTTACTTTGAAATTAACCAGGGAAGACCTGTTTATCTTAAATATTCACAAGCTGTATTAATACCGTCGTTAGTTAAAGGGACTCCAATGGAGGCTCTTTACAACAAAATGACTAAAGATCCTAAGACTGGTAAAGAATATTCTGACGGTGAAGCACACTTAGAAGTTCATGAAGTTATCACAATAGACGGTGTTAAAGTAGGAGCTATTGAGCCTACAAGAATAAACAAAGAAGGAACAACTGAAATGTTGTCTGAGGCTGATATTGAATTAAAACCACAAAAGTTGAACAATAGAGGTTGGAAGCTACAACAAGATCTTCCAATTAAGTTGATGAAAGAAACAAATGTAGGATCTCAAATTCAAAAAAATATATTTGAAGGATTACAAATGGAAGGTCAATATGCTTTTGAAGGAGGTATGAGTGGTTCTGATTTAGCACGTAGGATACACAAAACTGTATCCAAACTATCTGACTTAGGTAAAGATGAGATAAATAAAGAGTTTGATATTGATGAAAATGGAAAAATAACTGACAAACAATATGTTTATGACGCATTAATAAGAGAGTTTAAAGACAGGGGTGGTAATGAGAATATTATTGATGCTTTAAAAAAGCAAATGCCTCTTGATGCAATACCTCAGATTAAAGGTAAAGCAGAAAGTATCTTTATGTCTATAATAAATAGAGCAATGACTAAAATTACCACTGAAGGTGGTAGTTTTATTCAGGTATCTCCATTTGGATTAGAGAACTTAGGTGAAGGCTCTGGTATTATTCCTTTAGATAAAACATTTGCAAAAGAAGGTGGATTACTTCCTCCTCGTATTGAAGATGGTAAAGTATTACCTGGTCAAGCAATGATACCGCATTCACAAGCTGTTAAGTTATTAAAGAAGCATGGTATTAACCTTGCAGGTAAGAATATGAAATCTGCAATGGCACTTTTAGACCCTTCAGCACTTGAATTAATTACTTATAGAATTCCTAATCAAGGGATGTCTTCTAATGATTACTTACAGATTGTTGGTATATTACCTCCTGGAGTTGGAGATAGTATTGTAGTGTATGACGGATTACCTGCTAAGACTGGTAGTGATTTTGATATTGACAAGTTATTTGCAATGCAGAATAATGTTGTATATGATACTGAGACTGGATCAATATCTAAATTGACAGAAGAAAATAAGCATCTTGCCGTTAAAACTTTAGGCAGACGTTCATATACTAATAAGGAGACAGGAGAGAGAGTTGCTGCTACTCCAGATGTAATGTATAGTGAGGCTGAAATAGAGAAAATGCTTGCTCAAAATGAACTTGTGGCTCAGTACAAAGCTGTATTGAATTCACCGTTGACTTATGATGCAATGATGAGGTCTATTGATGGTGCTCAACTTAAAGATGATATTGTAGGAACTAAAAAGAAGAATTTTAAAGATGGATTATTTCCTGCACCTGTAATGAAGAATATGGAATTATTCTCTCCACTTACTCAGCTTAAAACTAAGAGTGAGTATTTGTCAGGTAAAATGGGTGTAGGTCAGACTGCTAATCACTTGGTTGATCACGTGATGAATCAAATGTTAAATGTTAGATTTCCTGAATGGATAGGTGTAGGTAACAAAGACATTGAGAATGGACAGCCAATAACATTTTTTGATAGAGATACTACTGATAAATACTCAATTGCAGACAATTTATCTGCATTCCTTAATGCCTATGTTGATATAGCAAAAGATCCATACATTGCTAGAGCTAATCATAATTCTATCACTGCAAATACTACATTTATGTTGTTAAGAGCAGGTGCTACTATGGAGTGGGTAAATAGATTTATTGGACAGCCTATACTAAAAGAGCTTGTTGCATTAGAGCAAGAGCAAATGAGTATTACAGCTGAAGATATTACTGTTAAAAATAAAAAAGGAAGTATTGTTAAAGGTAATGCTTTAGATAAAATAAGAGAAAAATATGGTTTTCCATCAATACCAGATAATGTATCTGGGAGCACTGTTGCTGGATTGTATAAAAGTGCTTTACAAAGCAACATAATAGGAGAAGAAAGAAGTAGAGCGTTAGATTACGAAGTATTAAAGGCTTGGTCTTTTCTTAAAGAGAAAGGTAAAATATTTGGAGAGGCTGTTATTGCAGCAAAATCTGATACTGCAGGAAATGGCGGTAGTAACGTTAGTAGACTTGTTAACGAGAACAAAATAGAGATGATAATCAACAGGTCTGGACAGTATCCTGATCTAAAAAGAGAAAAGAATATTTTAGGATACGAAGCTAAGTTTAATGGAAGTATGCTTGCAACATACGCTAGTAATACTCTTGATTACACTAGAAAAATTGTTCAATCTTCTGATTTATTTCTGTCAGGAACTAAAGCTGCAAGAGATACTTTTAATAGAATCTCATTTGAGACTGGTAATGGTCAGTTATTAGTTAACGAAAGATTAGGAAAAACTATTGATGCAGCGTTTTATTCCTATATTATGTCTGGAACTTCATTGTTTAAAGACAACTTTAAAAATTACAAAAAAATTACAGAACAGACACCTGAAAATGTGTTTAATGCTCAACAAGAAATTATTGAAGGAACAAGAGAAAGAAACTTCTTATTAGAAGAGCTTCAAATAGAGAGTCGTGAATCTGATGGGAAAGAAAAAAAATTCTTAGGAATTAATAATAAAAACAAACCTACATATTATCAAAATCAGATATACAGAAGCTGGATGAAATTGCATGATACTTATTATAAAAATGAAGACGGTAGCAACAATTTAAAAGAAACACATCCTGACAGAAAGTTAGCAATTGATTTGGTTAAATATGCTTTTACAGGATCTGGATTTCAAAATAATTTGACTCAGTTTTTTACACATATACCTCATCAAATACTAAAAGACAATGACATTAGTGGTGAAATTAGAGATTCTATTAGAAATTCTAATGAAATAGCTTCAGATAGTTATTTTCCTGATCAATTTCAAAGACATAGCAAAGATAACCCTAAAGTTATTAAGACTCTTAAAGTTGATTCAATGGAAGGTAATGCAGATGTATTCATATACAATCCTTCTAAAAATAAAACTAAAGGATTTGGTTCAGTTGGTGCGGATAATCAAACATTTTTTCCTAAATTTGCAAAAGGAATGATTTCTTATAGAGAAAGTTATCTTTACGAAAGAATAGGAACTGTACTTAGAAAGGATGTTCGGGGGAGAAAAATAAAATCCCCAGTATATGCTAGGACTTTTGAATTAGGGTCTACAGAAGGTAAATACAAGACTTTTGAGTATAGTAAAGGTGAAAACGTATCTTTTTCTAATATAGAAAAAAACAATTTAAAACCATCTGTTCTACTTGCTGTAGAAGATGCAAAGAAAAAGATAATGCTAGAGTCTTCATTTAAAGACAACAGAGGTTTTGATTTAGATAGCATTATATCTAATGATTCTGCAAAAAATGCAGAGAGACTTACTGATTTAGAGGTTGTTCAAAGCAACTTAGCACAAATAATTGAGGATAATAAAATTCAATGTAAATAAAGTATTATGAGTTGTAAAACATATAAATATAAAGGAAGCGAGTTGACTGAGCAAGAACTTATTAAGTACTTGTCTTTAGACAAAAATATAGTAGAATCATATAAGGCTCAAGAAGAAAGAGCTGATTTAGGCTATGAAAGTGAAGACAGGATTACTTTTGAAAGAAAAGTTAGTGCTTTAAAAAGAACAATGAATGTTGAGGTTATATATGATGACAGCATTGAAAGCTCTAGATTACTTGGTCGTAATGACGCAAGGACTAAAGCTGCAGGAAAGCCTGTAATACTTATTAATCCTAATCAATTATTTAAGACTACTGCTATCCATGAATTTGCTCATGTATTTATTGATGCATTTCCAGGAGGATTAGAGAATAAAAGATTACAAAGAGCATTAGATCAGCTTCGTGACACAGAATTATGGTCTAAAACTGAAGCTTTATATCCAGAGCTTTCTGAAAGCATGTTGCATAAAGAAATATTAGCAACAGCTATTGGAAGAGAAGGGTCAGAAATATGGGCTGATGATGATAATAAGAGTAAATGGGAGTCTTTTATGTCTTGGCTATCAGATTACCTTAAGAGAGCTTTAGGGCTTGAGAGAAACGAGATAGTAAACTTGTCTAAAGAACTTTTAAGCAATAAAGTGAAAGATATAAGTGTTACACAAATAGAAGAAATTGATCAACAGATGAAAGCGATAAGAATTCCAAGGGATTCTGAAAGTAAAACTGATTCTCAAAAAGAAGTTAGTAAAATTCTATCTAATACAGAAAAAACATATAATAATTTAGTAGGAATTGTATCTAAAATTTACGCTACTCAGCAGAAGACAACTGCATCTGCAAGAGAAAAAGAAGCAGCTAATGTAAAAGCAGGTAATCCAACTAGATTATCTTCTATTAAAGATTTACAAGAAACTCTTGCAAAATATGAAAAATCTGATAAAGAATTTGCTTTTATAAGATACCTTAATTGGGCTGACGGAGAGTTAAGATATATGAAAACATTATTAAATGATAAGATAAAGGCTGGAACACTTACTGATGATTCATTAAAGAAAGCATATAACTGGGCTGCATCATTTACTGTTGTTGGTGAAATTCAAGCTTTATTAGTGGATGAGCGTAAAAACATGTCTTTTTCTGAAGAAAGTATAAATTCTATTGAGAAACTAATTTCAGAGATGAATGGTGTTAAAAAAGATGTTGACGCAATACTACTTAATAACGCAAGAAAGACGTATGCTAATCTATTAGCTAAAAATGACACTTTAACTGAAGAGAAATACAAACTAGGCTTTGAGAAAGACTGGGATGAATTAGAAGCAGAAGGTGGTGCAGGTATGCAGAAGTCTGAATATGTATTAAAAAGAATGCAGGAAGAGAATGATATTATATGGAATGCTAAAATGGAAATAGCAGAGGAGAGATCTAAGACATCCCTTCAATCTCTAGGATGGCTATCACTTCAGTTATTAAGTGAAAAGGATTTAAAGTCTAGAGACATTGCATTGATATCAAGCATACTTGACGGAACTCAAAGTAACATAAATAGATTTGCCACAGAAGAGGCCACTAATGAAGATGTGTTTCATCAAAATTTTAAGAAGCATGCTGGTCAAAGAAACATGAAAAAGAAGTATGAAAACATGATTAGTGTCACTAAAGGAGGTCAAGCATATTATACTAGCGAGTATAATCCTCAGTTTCTTGAAGATAAAAATGAACTTATACGTGAAGCTGGTGATGAAGAAATATATAGTAAAAAATATAAAGACACAAATGTATCTCAAGGAACAGAACAAAACGGAAGTAAATATTTCTCATACACATCTCTTTTAGACGGTTCTCCTAAGAGCAGAAGATTAAACTTCTCTGGAGGTGCTCAAATAACTGTTGACGGGTTTTCTAGCTTAAAAAAAGGAGAAAGAGCTATGCATGTTTCTTACGAGATGCCAAATGGTAAAAGAAACACAATTACTCTTGAACAAGCTATCGCAAAATCTGAACTTAATCACTGGGAAAAGATTAATATAAAAAAGAAAAGTTGGACTGACTCTAAAACTGGATTAAGAAAAGAGGGGTACAGGCCAATTGATATATGGAAGTCTAAAGAGTATATAGAATTAAAAAAAGACCCTATAAGACTTGCTGAGTTGGAAAGACTTATGGAAAAGAACATGGAAACTGAATTGATGTATGACAAACAGGATTCTATTTTAGAAGAAGCAATAAGAAAAACTCCTGTTAAGTTTATGAGGCTACCTGGTGTTATGAAAACATCAACTTCAAGAGTGCTTGAAGGGCAGTCAATTAAAACTATGACTGAAGATGCGTTAAGTAGGATGTTTCAAGTTCAAAAAGACGACTACGATACTCAAACTTATACTGACTTTAAAGACGGTGAGACAATGAGAATACCTGCTCCGTATAGGTCTAGGTTATCTCCTGATGAGCAATCTTTAGATTTGCACACAATTGGGCTACTTCATTCTATAATGGGTAAGAATTATCAAGAAAAGAAAGCCGTTGAATCTTCTCTTATATTGATAACTGAAGTTATGGAGCAAAAACAATACCCTGTGTTAAATGGATTTGGTGAGCAAAAAATAGATAAGCAGTCGGGATTACCAATGACTGAAAGAGGGATAGACAGTAATGAGTTAATAAAGGCTAGATCTGTAATAGAAAATAGGCTTTATGGTATTACAACAAAATCTGCAGGAGGGTTTAAAGTAGGTGAAAAAAAGATAGAAACACAGCAGGTTGCTAAAACTGTATTAAAATATTTTGGTGCAACAGCACTTGTATTTAACTATGCAAATAGTATAATAAACACAGGTACTGGTAGTTTGTCTAATTTAATGGAAGCTATTGGTGGTGATATTTATACCTTAAAAGACTATAGAAAAGCTCAAAAGCTGTATACATATGATATAAAAAACATAATGGACGATTGGGGAAAGAGTGTTCAGACATCTAGAACAAACTTGCTTAACAACAACTTTAACACAATGGGCCCATCTCACCTTAACAACAACTTTGAAAAAGGAGGAAGAGTAGAAGGGTTAATGAATCAAAATAGCTTACGTCCATTAGCAAATGCTGGTGAACACATGATGCAGTCTAAAGTAATGTACGCAATACTTGAGAGTATAAAGGTTCAGAATGATAAAGGACAGTATATTGATGCTAAAGGTAATGTGGTTAAGAATAAGAAAGAGGCTGCCAGTATGAATGATATGATTACTTTTAAAGAGAATTCTAAAGGTGGTCAAACAATGGTTTTAGACGAAGCTGTTCAAAACACATCATTCACAATTGGAGGTGGACAAGAAGCAATTTTGCTTGAAACTACTAATTTAATTAGAAGCAAAGTTGATGAATTACACGGTCAATATACAACAGAGATTCAAGCTCACGCACAAAGATATATGCTTGGTAAGCTTGGTTTCTTTTTAAGAAAATGGATGATTTCAGGAGTGTTAAGAAGGTATAGAGGAGGAAGTAATATGTTTAAACCTTCTGATGCTGTATTAGCTGACGCAGATGATTTCTATAATCATGATCAAAAGCAATACAAAGAAGGTTATTATATATCTGCTGTTAGGTTTATTTCTAAAATAGTTAACGATGCTCGTCAAGACAGACTTAATATGTCTAAAAGCTGGAAAGAATTAACACCTGCACAGAAAGCTAGTGTTAGGAAAACTGCTACTGATATTGCTTTTATGACAATGACATTTTTAGCTTACGGACTATTAGAAAATGCTGACGGAGATATTGAGGATGAAGACTTGTTTTTAGCTTATTTGATTAGAAGACAGAGATCTGAATTAAGATTCTTTAACGACCCTATGGAGTTTTACAAATTAGCACAAACTCCTACTGCTGCAACTGGAAATTTAGGCAACATAATTAAAACTCTTAATTATCTGTATCCATCTAATTGGGGAGAAAGATATGAAGTTGGGCCTTATAAAGGTGATCTTAAGTTGACACACAAGGCTAAAAAGTTAAAGCCAAGATTTAAAAACATGCAAGACTTTAGAGAAGCTCTTGATTTTATAAACTCTCAAAATAACTAGTATATTCAGGTAAAAAAAAGTCAACAAAAAATCCCCATAACGATAATCAGTCGTGTGGGGATTTCTCATATCATAATAATAAACATTAATTTCAAATCACAAAAATTAATATTTTAAACCTTATCTTTCATTTTTAGATACAGGCGTTCATATTCTGCGTCAATTGCTGCAGAATATTCTTTTACTTCTTTTATTTCTTCTTGATTATATGTTTTGTCGTTTAAGGGCTTAAAGTTCTCTCCTTTTTGCACAAACACTTTTACCATCATACTATTGTAAGATTGAGATGATGCATAAATAGTTAAACCCTGTTTATTGCACCACCTCATTGCATCCCAATTTTTGTCAAGAAACCTTCTCTCTATCTCTTTTTCTTTATTCTTGTTTAATACTCTGATCTGAAGAGGTGTCATTTTCTTGTTCATATTCACATTCTTTTATCATTTCTATTAATGTTATCTGCCTTCCCATAATTATAATATTATATCATATATATCTTCAATTAAGGCTCTAACTTTTTGTTGAGTATAAGAACCTTCAAAAATAATTTCTGAGTCAGCATTGCTAGATAAATATAATGAATTTCTTCTTATAAAAAAAGTATTTCTTTTCTTAAGTAAGCTTGTTACTGCGTAATTATACACATCAAATTCTATTTTGATAGGAAATACTTCAAGAATATCTTTGCTAAAAGCACTAACACCTTTGATGTATAAAAGACTAGAGTCTTCTACCATTGCCTTATTATTAGTAATTCCTTTTCTAAGACACCTTTCGTATATGTAGCCATTATCTAATCTGCTTTTTTCAGAAACTGAATTATCTCTGTAATACTGATTATCTTTCATTTTTAATTTAACATCTTCTTTTATTTTGCAGATGTCTCCAGTCCTAACGGATCTTTGTTGTTTTCTTTTAAATTCCATGTGATTAAATTTTAAATGTTTATAAAAAGAGAGGGAATTACCCCTCTCTGTATTTTTAATTTTTTAATGAGGAAGCATAAGGTTTTAGCCTGTACTCAATAAAATCTTCTGTTTGTTGTGTAGTAAAATCACTAATTATGCTAATTATTGGCTTTAAAGATGAAGATGTGCTTGTTGATTGTTTTCTTAGCTCAATAATCTCTTCTTTTAACTCATTAACTAACACTTCGTATTTTGCTTTTATTATGTCATCTGGTGCATTTGCAAATATTTTAATCGACAAAGCTTCATCAGTCAAGTTTGGAAGCATGTCATAAACACTGATGCACTTATTGTAAACATCCATATCATGCTCAAGAACTACATCAAAAGTATTGTAATGATGTACTATTGTTGCATGATTGTGCCTTATTGAATCTCCTATTGCTTGATACGTATGATTTCTATCTCTAGCAAGTTTAGAAAAAACTTTTTTAGCATAAACTAAATCTTGACTTCTTCCCATGTTGGATATATCAAATCCATAAAAGCCCTCTACAAGCTCTCTTAATCTGTATAAATCTATATCTTTTGGTTGTAATTTACTTTTATCTATCATTAGCTTTTTTTTTATATGGATGATGTGTCTTTAAAACGCATCATCCGTATTAATTATTAATTTACTTACCTGCTTACTTACAGTTTCTAATTCAATTTGTGGAGGATCAGACTTTACTGAATCCTCCTTGTCAAGAATTTTTTTTATTCTAGAAAAATTATTAAAACCTCTTTTCTTTATGTAATCTAATATTGCTTTTTTATTAGAATCAGAAAAGTCTTTAATATCTCCTGTTATAAAAAGACCTCTTGCTCTTTTCATGAAGTGTGTTAACTTAAATTTGTATACTACTTTTTCTCCAAAATCAGCATGTCCTAAGTACAAAGGGTGGCTCATAATGGTTCCTTCATATTTTAAGAAACCAGGATCGCTAGACCATTCGTACATTACGCAAAAAATATCATCACCATCTTCAAAGGATATGTAAGAATTTAGCAAAAATTGATAGTAGTCAAAATTAACTTCAATACCAATTATAGGAAGCATGTATGTTAGACTTTTATTTTTTAATAAATTTATTTTAAATGTGTCCTTCATCTTTTCCAGTTATTGTTTTAAAATTCATTTCTACTAATCCCCGACTTTCTACTTCCTCCTGAGAGTATTCTGCACAATTGTTCTCAACACTATAGTAGTAATCACTTAACAAATCAAGAACACCTCTGTGAGAGTATCCGTATCTATCTGTAAATCCATTCATAGCAGCATTATGCATATCTTGTGATACACGAAACCTCATTGGCTTGTTTGGATTCAACTTAGATATGTAAACAAACTCAAACGGCTGAACTTTATAGTTCATAAGCTCAAAGTCATTTTCTTTAATAGATATTAACGCCTCTCTGTATAAAGCACCTTGTATGTGATACTTATGCATTGTGTATAACATTGGAAAATCTTTACATGGAGCTTCACCCGTCTTTAAATCTACAGGTATTATTAACTTCATGTTGTGATTTACCACTAGACAGTCTAACATCCCTTTACATCTTCTTCCCTCTACAACAGTATCAAACTTGTACTGATATATAATCTCAACACCAGGTACATTCTGTGCAAAATATTTTGCCGTATAAGGATGTGTTATTAATGTAGCTGCTGTGTGAGCACACTGATCCCACATGTCAGGCTTAATTAGAATCTTACCTCTACATTTTATTTTGTCTCTAAAATACTCCTTACCTGCTGAAGTAACAGTATTGTAAAGTTTATCCCCATTGTAATTCTTATAAACACCTAGCTTTGTAGCAGCTTCTATTATTTTGCTTTTGTAATCAGTAATACGAGAAGATACCTTTGTAGACTTTCTTCTTCCTAGCACTGTAACACTTTCTGCAATTTGTCCTTCTTTACCGTCTATGTCTTTAAGAATTATATCACATATATTCTTAACATTAGTTGTTGGTGGTTTGGATGTAACACCTTTGTAAAACGTTTCGTCAACACGATGTGGTTCAAAACACATCATGTCAACTAAGCTACCAAACTTAAGGTTAAAATTCTGTTTAACGCCTCCTACGACATCTAATCCTTGCTTGTCTATACTAGACAGCATTGAATAAGATGGTATCTCTAAGTCTCTGTACTGTTGTTCCGTTAACTTTAGATTATGATCTTGTATCGCCATTACATTTCTGCATCAAAACGACATTCCCCATATTCTTCGATACATTCTTTTATCTTTTTGCCTAAACAGTAATCAGCATAATCACTCATTTGTTGAGGGCTTATTCCTGCTTCTTCTTGATCAGCAGTAGTCCAGGAGTCTCTACCTTTAAAGAACTTTTTAACTTTTTTGTATGATTTTTTTAAATCTGATAATTCTTTATTGATTGTATCTAAATGTTCTCTGTCAAAGTAATAGTTTAAATAACCACTAAACCCTGTTGATCCAAATCTATCTGCTGCATGACTTGATTGAACTGCGAACATAAATTTTCCTTCTATGTCTCCACTATAATATCTTCCCATAATTTATTTGTTTTTAATTAATTTAAAATATATATCTTATTGATTTTACATCAAACAACTCGGAATATTCTTCTTTGAATATACCTATTGCTTTTCTTTTTAATTCTAACGGATATCTCATAACTCCTGATTTGTTTTTAACCTCGTTAGAATACTGCATTACTTCCATTGCTTCTCCACTAGCTTTTTCCATTTGCAAAGGGTGGTTTGTCATAAATATTACTTCACACTTATTCTCCCCTGCAATATCATTAACCATCTTAAATAGATTTCTATACTCACTCTTAAAGTTCTTGTAAAGAACAACGGGAGAGTAGTTAATGTGGACTTCCCATCCTAGCGACTTCAATCTGTTTATATCATTTATTCTAGACTCTATGCTTTGCATTTTTGGTTCAAGAATATCTGAATAAGATTGTGGCATAAGGCTAACCCTAACTCTAGGCTTTTTATTAAAATGATTAACATCTAGCTTTAACAAGCCAGGATATTTGGTAGCCATAGTGCTATTAATATCTGCATAATCATCATACATCTTAAGATAATCTATAAAAGGTATTGGGCAGTGTTTTTGCATAAGAACTAAATCAGTATTACAAGCAACATCCACCATTTTATAAACAGGATCTTGTTGATCAGGAACTTTTACATAATCTTTAGCCCACTCATAAACAGAAGACACAATATCCATAACATTTGTGTTAACAAATATTCTTTTTCCATTGTATCTAGACATATAACAATATGTGTTAACGCAACCACCAAAACATCCATATATTAGGTTAGGTGCAATTGCGTTAGCACTATTGTCATTAGGTTTAGTAATAAGAGTTTTAGTTACTTGATACTTAACCATTAAACATATCCATCTGATCAGGATCTACCGTGTTGTTAAGATATGTTCCATCTTCTTCACACTCTTTACCGTTATCATCTTCATATCCTACTACATAACTATCACAACTACAGATTTCTTTTTCATTATCGTAAGCATCTTCTAAAGATACTACTTGGTCAGCAAACGCTAACCTTACCATTACTTTTTTTGCTTTATTCATGTTAAAATAGTTTTATGTATACTCCTGGATTTTCTTTATCCACACTATATAATGGAAAAGCCCTTGGGTTTTTTGGGTCAATGAATTTGCCGTCAATACTCATGGGTACAGGGAATACGTGTTTTACATTGTCATCTTCTATAAAGTCGTGTGCAGTCATTAAATCTTGTAAGATTTCTACACTGTTACTAAAGTCAAATAACCTTTTACTGCTTCTTACTTGGTGATAGCCTATAATTATAGGGTCATCTTTTCCTGCTTTCATAGACATGAATGTACTCCTTAAAGCTTCAAATTGATTAGGTCTATTTGGGTCTACATATCCTTTAACTGTCTTCTTACGAGAGCTAAATTCTTGTATACCTATAGACCTAAGAAATTTAGATACAGCAGGAGACGAGAAGATTCCTGTACTCGCCTTAACCTTACTGTTCTTTAAGCTTGGGATGTTCCCTGGAATAAATATCATGTCAACAGGTTCTTTTCTTGTTAACATAGTTTTTTATTTACAATAATCAAATTTACTTGTTTGAGAGTTATATGAAACACATTGTTTAGATTCACGATATTGCACAAAAGCATCATCGCTACGATTAAACGTAGTGCCTCCAATTCCAACCCAAAATGCTTGTTTAACATGTTCTTGGCATCTATCGTATCCATCTGTAATAATTACAGAATTGTTTCCAGTAGCCTTAATGTTGTCTATAACATTATTAAAGTCAGTACCACCTGATTTAGAAAAAGACAAGATAGATAGTTCGTTTGCATTTTTAATAGGAATTAAACCTCCATTAAAGAAATACAAGTTTTCAATCAATCCCATTCTATACAAAACCATCGCTATACCTTTTGAAAGGTCAGTCATTCTCATTCTAGTCCCTTCAAAACTTTCTGGTGAATCCATAGAGCCAGAGCAATCAAGATACAAATCTATTTTACCTTTATAAACTTTAGTTTCATTACCCATATTCATTAACTCTGCGTTTTTAAATACAGGATGAAGTAAGTTTAGATTAAATAAATCATCACATTCTTCACACTCAAAAATAGACTCCTCTACAATATTAAATTTCTTAGAAAAATAGTTCATAGACTCGTTAAGAATTTTATCCATAACTTTTTGGATACTATCCTTGCTTATTGAAACTCTTCTTAATCTGTCTTTTAAACTCTCTATTTTGTCTAAGAATTCAGGGTCTTGATCCATAAGGTCTTTCATTGCTTCTTTACCTAGTTGACTTTCAAGATCTTTAATCTTTTGGTCAGCATTAGTTTTAGCTTTCTCTATCATGCCTTCGGCCTTTTCAAGAGCTTTGTCTGAAATATCCTCAATAGAACCACGAGTACTTCCGTTGTTACCTTTTGAAGCACCAGTAGTTTTGGCGTTTGAGTCACCTGAACTACTTTCATCACTTTCTCCATCACCTTTACCTTCCTGACCTTGACCTTCTCCTTCAGAACCTTCATCACCTTCACCATCTCCTTCTCCTTGATTGCCAGACGGAGACTCTAAACCTTTAGGATCTTCATCACCATTCTGTTCTTGCTGTTCTCTAATCTCATCATCAACATGCTGTAGTGCTAATGAAAGCTCTCTAGTCAATATCTGAGTGTATAAAGAAGAATCAGTTGTAACAACTTTAGTAAGAGAATCATAAACTTTATCAAGAACCTTATGTCTAACACTATTATTGCTAGTCTCAGGTCTTCTCTTGACATCTTGATTAACATAAATGCTGTAAACATCATTAATAAGCTCCTGTGATAAAGTACAAGGCTTACCTGTAGTTACATGCACATAGTCTTTAACTTTTCTTAGGCTCATTTCTTCATAAGAAGTTACACCTGGTATGACTACGTGATTGTCTTTCCTGAATCCAAAAGCACCACCTGTGTTTTTGAATTGTCCGTAAGGGTCAAAAGAGGGAGCTTTTGCAACACCCTCTTTATTGTCCTCTACAAACTTTCTGTTGAACAGATTCATTAATTAGAAAAGCTATTTAAAATATCTTCTGAATCATCTTTTAAGAAAGAAAGTTTAGCTTCTTCTGCAGCAATTCTTAACTTAAGATCTTGTTCATCTTGTTCAGTTAACAAGTTCTTTGCGTTTGCATTAGCATAAGCCATCTCCAATCTATCATACTGCTTGTTGTACTCATCACTAGAAAGTGTTTGTCCAATAGCATCTATAACATCATATAAATCTCTTATTTCTCTAGCAACTAAAGTTTTAGCTAATTCCTTAGCTTTAGACTTACCTATTAGCAACTCAGAAGTTTTAATAAGACCTCTATCCTCATTCAATCCCCACACAACCATTACATTCTTAACCAATATTGGTAAGAAAGATAAAGCTCTGTCAGAAAGTTCAGAATGACATACATCAAGAACTTTTCTTAATTTACTTGGAGTCAATTCTATTGAAGCTATGTCTGAAGCTTCAGGCATTTTAATATTGTGCTTTTGTTTAAAATCTTTACCACCTTTGGCGTAGTATTTTAACATATCATTTTGAGATAGTCTATTTACTGTGTGTGTAATTAAAAACCTATCCCAGAATGGAGAATCTTTCTCATCATCAGGAATTTCATTACATGTTGCAATAAAATTATTCCATTGACAAGGGACTTTTTCAGTACCGTTAAATAATACTTTCTCATTCATAATGCCCAGTAAGCTGTTTCTTAATGATGCTGACGCTTTGTCAATCTCATTAATAACTACAACTTTTGCTTTAGTAACAGGAGAATTCATCTTGTACTTATTAGTAGTAGTCAAAGCCTCTATATCTATATTACCTTTTACAGCAGTAGATTTAGTACCTTCATCAGTTTCTAATAAGAATAAGTCAGAACCACCTAATCTACCTAAACTAGCTTTTGCAAAATCAATTACAGCAGCAGTTTTAGCAACTCCAGGAGGGCCTATTAGTAATATTGGTGTGTTCACGGCCTCACCTAATGCCATTACTTTAAATGTTTCAACTTTTTTCATTAAGTTGGTTGTAATTGTTCTTTGTATCATGATTTAAAATTTAAAATGTTTATATTATTTGTTTTAACTCCTCTTCTCTTAGTCTTTCTTGAATTAATTTTGTTAATAAATTCTTTAATTCAGAACTACTATTAGCTTCGAGGTAATCTGATGGATCTTTAACTCCATATTTTGTACATATTTCAGTTGGTATTTCTATTTGCAGAAATTGTGCTTGTTCACATAATTTGCTACCTGCAGTTCTACCTGGGTTTTTAGAATTTTTAAAATCATTGTCGTACATTACAAAGACTTCTTTAAACCTGCTTTTTAATTCTTCTATTACACTACTTTTTGGATTAACACCTTCGCTTTGTAACGAGCATGATGTAATCTTATTAGAAGGAAATAGACTTTTAATAACGGCAGCATCTTTTCTGCTGCTTGTTATTATGCAAATATTACCTGTTTCTGGTAACTGAGTCCACAATTCCCAAGTTGAATAGTCATTGTTGTTTATCCACTTTTCATCATTATCGTTAAAAGGTTGATAAATCTTAAATGTTTGTAAACCATCTTTTTCTTCAACAAACGCATAAGCTATATCGTCAGCTTCTGTGCAATATCCGTTAATAAAATAGTGTGATATTGGAAATATATTACAATATTCTAATTGCTGTTTATTTAACCCGTATTTACCATTCCAGTAATCTTTATCTTTAAGCTTCCACGACCTTGTTCTAACACTAATTCTTAATCTTTCACTTCTTATAGATTTTTTAGTATTACTTTTAGACACATAAGACCTCTTTGGAGAAGTATTTATAGTGGTGTTTAGCTCAAACTGAGTCAACTGAAAATCAGACGCAATCTTGTTGAATGTCTCAACTTTGCTTTGCAAATTAAATAACCTCATCACAAATAAGAAACAATCTCCTGTTTCTCCTGTGGCAAAATCTCTGAAAAATACTTTATTATGGAGATCGCTGTGAAATAAACTAAAAGAAGGATTAGTATCCTCACGAAGAGGGCTACTTATTGCCTTTTTAGGAATTCCTCCAAGATACATTTCGAATATCTCTAAGTCTGAAATAGCACTCAATATGTCATTACTGTTTGGTAATTTTTTATAATCTTTATTTTTTCCAAAAGCCATATTTATGTGTATTAATTAATAAAAAAAGAGGGTTACATTTCTGCAACCCTCTATAAAATAAAAAAATGAAAATACTATCCGTTTAACCAGTCATCAGAATCTGCTACATCTTGCGGAGAAGCTTCTGCTACTGCAAATATATCTTCTTGATCAGTATTCCCTGCAGAAATAGCAGTTGGTTTGATAGAATGCTCACGGATCGAAAGATCTCTAGGGCCAAAATCAACATTACCAAATGCTCCTGCTGCTACAGCTTCATCCATATCTTTTAACAAGTATTTGAATTTGTCTGCTCTAGTTCCAGCTATTACATACTGACGCAAAGTGCTACGGTTGTAAGCAGTTTGTACTAATTTACCATCACCTTTAGTTTTAACACCTAATAAAACACCAATCTTGTTGTTTGTGCTATCAATTAGACCTTTCAATAAAGAAACATCACCAGTAAAAATCTTAGTCCATTCTGCCTTATCAATACGTGCATAACATTCAGATGGGTCACTAACTTTACTTGTGTCCCAAGGTAAGTTTAATAAATTTACTAAGAAAGAAATCAATTCAACTTCTCCACGTTTAGCAACTTTTACACCATCAGAGTTATACCAAGTCATGTTATCAGGCACTTGTTTAGACTGAATAGACTCTTGGTCTAACCATGTATCTCTACCAAAGCTGTTAATAACCTTAAACTTTCCAGTTTGAGACTTGTGATGTGTATCAGCAACATAAAATTGAATTTTTGTTGATAAAGATTCGTCTTCATTTGTTAAGAAAAAATCTAATCTAATCTGAGCAACTTCTCTTTCTCCATCAGAATCAGTAACTTTAGTCGTACCTGTATACTCAGGTGTAAAGTTTAACTCACGGCCATAAATAGCTTCTAACTCTTCTTTTGTAGGGTTAATTCCTACTACTTTAAAATTTGCAGCTCCTGTGTATAATTTTTTCACCGAACCACCTGCACTTTGTTCTTTTCCGAATGCACTCATAATCTATATTCTTGTTTTAAATTTGGGAGTATTTTAAGGCTACTCCCTTTACCGTATTCATTAACTATTAAATTAGTTCCACTCTGAAACTACGTCTTCTGCTTCAACTTCATTCACTTCTTCAGTAAAGTCTTTATTTTCTCCTGACTCTTCAAAATTAGATAAAACTGGAAAATCTTCTTCATCTTTAGCAATAATATCTTGTATTGACTCATGTAATTGCTCGCTTGTTAATTCACCATTGTTGGATTCTATAACAGGAATATCAGCAATAGAATTATTAACTGCTCCAGAAATAGGCTCTACAACAGTTCCAACTGTATCTAAGCTAAAAGCTTCTATTTCAGGGTTGTCAAATTCATTAAGCTGAAACTCAATATTTGCAGAATCATCCATATCTAAGAAGCTAAATATCTCTCTACACATGTAAGAAGATGTAATTGCTTTACCTTTTTCAGATGTGTCTTCTCCAAAAGAAACTCTATTCTTTGAAGTTTTGTAAGATACATCAGCCTTTTCTGGAAGAGTAGCATCATTTGTAATTAACACTTGTTTTGGAGAATTATCATCCATTTCAACAGATGCAAATACTATATGCTGAATATCTCCAACAGTACAGTTTAATAAATCTGCAGCTTTAGAATTCATAAGTATTCTACGTGATTTTTTAGCACCTTTTAAGCCCTCTACTGTAATTACAGGTATATTTGGGTACTTCTCTGTAGAACTGTTGTTAGAAGATACTTTTCCTAATCTCTTTGTTCCAAAAATTATTGTTGCATTCATAATATTTATTGTTTTTTTATTAAATTTTAATTTATTTTTTACTATCCTTCTTCGTATTTACGAATAGACTCTAGTACTGCATTCATGTCGTTAGGTATAACTGCACCTTCAAACATATCAGATGGACTTTTAGCCATATTAGTTGTATTGTTTTGAGTCATGAATCCGTATGATACGTCATTGCCTTTCTTCTCAACTATAGTTTCTAATATTACACTAAACATCCCTTCTGGCTTAACTACATCCTGTACTAATTTACCACCTGGCACACCAAATACAGTTCTGTCAACACCATTGAAGCTTTTAACTTCTGTATGAGCCATAACTATAACATTTAAGTCATCTCTAAGCCCGTCAATAGATTTTAATGTCTTATAAACATTATCACCCATCTCAGTAAACTTAGCAAAACCTACTGTCTTAGCTTTTTGCATAAACTCTGCAATCATTGCATAAGTTATAGTGTCAATAATGATAGTTTTAATATCAGTTCTAGTCTTTGACAGATGTTTCATTATTGAAATAATCTCTGTCCAATTAGTTGTCTTAAAGAAATTAGACTTGCTTGGGTTTAACTTACCATCAACCATAGTCTGTATATAATTCTTCTTCCAACCTCTAAAAGGTAAAGCTTTTTCGTCAGGACAAATAATAAATGTCTCTTTAGGATCTAAATCCCTTAAAGAATAAGTTTTACCTGTTCCTGAATAACCTGTTACTAAAATTTTGTTTGCCATATTAATTCTCTTTTTTTAATTGTTCTATACTTTCATTATACGCTGTTGTAAGCATGTCTTTGGCCATTAAAAAAGATATCTCTCTATGAGATAAACTATTTTCAATTGCATGACAAATTACGGCAACTGGATTTTCATCATTTGAATCAACTACTAATTTGTCAAATAATTCAGTATACTTGTCTTGGAATCCTTGAATATCAGTAATGCCACATGCTGCCATGTCACTATCAAAATTACTAAATTCATAAGCGTTTTCAGTGCTTACATTTTCTTCTTTTTTTTCAAAAAAATCACTCATATTTACCTTGTTTTAATTGTTACAAATATACAAATTTTTTAGTTAATTTACATACTATCATACTAAATTTAACTTGTTAACTTTTTCTAATAATTCTTCTATACTACCATTGTTGTCAATAACACGGTCAAACTCATAATCATCTAAAGCTGTTTCTGAAGGATGCAAAGTTTGAGGAAAATTAGCTGTAAATTTATCTACATCCAGCCTATTAACCCTAATAACAATACCACCTCTATCTTTAATAGCTTTAGCTTCGTTAGGAAATCTAACATCTGTTATAATCCAGTTAGGAGCTTTACCTCCACCACCATTTGGGTACATACTTGGTTCATGGTACACCTTATAATCAGCAAACAAAGCATTCACCCATATATTAGGATGAATAATTTCTCTGCCTGCTTCAGTACCTAAAAGTTGTAAAAGTTTACGAACTGTCATAGTGTTATGTAAATAACCTTTTTCATGACATAGAGGATTGTCTTTGTTGTAAGCCAATAAAGCTATTTTATCTAACTTATTCCATTCTTCTCCAAGCTCTTTCTCCTTAAACTCTCTATCTTCTAACTGCTCTCTAGTACAACCAATAAGCAAACAAACCATATCTTTAAGTTTATCTGCAAACTTTTTGATTTGGTAGTCACTTTTTCTTTCTAGTGTCCTAGAAGATAAATACTGCAACATCTTACCTACAGTATCTTTACCAGAGCCCATCTTGCCTGATATTCCTATTAAATTATTTTTTATCATGATCCAAAATTTTTAGGTTTACGAGGAGCAATAATTCTCCCTAATAATTTGTCTGCTGCATTTTCATAAAGAGCAAGTTTGTTAATATCATCTGCTTTTGGAAGCTCTTTAAATCTATTTGTTGCACCATCGAATAAGAAGTGATGATACTTGTTAGGAGCTCCGAATCTATTTTTTAATATTTTTATAGCTCTAAAACAGTCTCTAAATCTTCTTATGTCATATCCATGGTAATCATTAAAACCATATCTATCTGGTGAATAAACACCAATAACAACCTTTGCGTCACGTTGAATTTCTTTGTTATTAGCAAAACCAGCTAAGGATGGTTCAGTTTTCTTCTGAATACTCTCTCCCTGATTAGTAAATTGCTCTTTCTCACCCGACTGTTCTTGTTGTATTACATTAACAACAGCCCAATTCCAGTGCTTAGTAACTTGTTTTAACGCATAGTTGGTACTCCAATGTGCCATAGTTTGATGCTGACTCATCATTTCCTTAGTATTTTTAACCTTTTCAGGCGTGAGTAAACTGATGTGATCAACAATAACTATAGTAAAAGCATTAGGGTCATTAGGAACATAATGACTATAGACTTTAGTATTTTCTTTTACCGTATAATACTTTCCGTCTTCATCAATTTTCTTCTTAATAAACTCTCTATCTTCAAACACATGAGTACCATTCTTATCAGCATAATCTCTACAGTACTTATAAATACCTGTTGGGTTGTATACTGAATCAATGATTTCAACTCTCTCTAGCAATGATTCTACATCATCTATGTGCTTTTCAATTAAATCCATTTTATCCTGCTGAAGAGAATTTTCTCTATATCCTTGCAGGGTTAATAAATCCATTTGAATATTACATCTTGAAGAGATAAAATTACATATCATAGTGTCAATAAACTCTTGTTCAGATTCTTCGAGTGCAAAATAAAATATCTTTAAGTTGATATTGTTTTTTAATGCATACTCTAAAGGTTCTCTTACATAAAGAGCTTTTGTTACTTGAGTCTTACCTACACCTGAGCCAGCAGTAACCATTTGTATCATGCCAGGCACAACACCAGGAACTGATGACATTAGTTTAGGATAATTCTCAAAAGGAATACAAAATATTGCACCTGCATCCTTACTAGCTTTAATCTTTTTTAACTGATTAAGCCTTTGCTTCACTTTGCCTTCTAGCTTAACTTCTTCCATTATTATTTAGTTTAGATTCAACTTCTATCATTTCACATACGTGACCATCATCCCATCTAGGGCTAGGCGGAGGTGTATCGCCAGTAGTACTATATCCAGTACCACATTCTTTACATCTATATCCTTTCATTCTCTTTCAAATGTGCTTTTATAGTCATCTCATCTAGCTTTATAGAAAGATCTTTACCAATCATCGTAAAATATCCTGGAGCAATCATACTTCTTTTTCCTTCTTTAGATTCCAGGTGTAAAATATCTGCTTCTAATTGTTTTACATGGGATTCTAATGCTTTTTGTAGCATAAAATTCTCCATTCCATTAAATTTCTTTGGCATATTGTTTGTTTTTTAAATTATTACATGTAATCTTCATTTTCATAAAGATTATCTCCTTTGTCTTGATCTATTAAGTACGAATACTTCTCGTGATAACCTTCGTTAAGCCAGCGAGTAGCTTCTACCATGTACTCTAAGTCTCCTGATTTTGTTTTATCTTTAACTTCTAGTTCTAGCACCTTAATAGCTAACTGTTGTTTTTGAGTATCTTTTTTAAATACTATGTCCCATTTTTTTCTTAACTTAAGACCCAAAATTGTATCTGGATCAGCAGGAGACAAAGCTCTATTACCACCAAACTTCTTTCTAACTGAAGTAGGGTATGTATTAAGCCATTTTACAAAAAGATTGTCATTTATTGCAAAGAATATGGAAGCCTTATCTCTAAGGAATACACCGTCTTTGCTAACCTTTATAAATCCTTTACTTTCTAATCCCGCCAGGGCTTGTAAACTGGTTTCTAGTATTCCAGTTATTACAAACCCATTTGCAATATTATAAAGTATTAAGTATTCATTTATTGATATCTTGTTCTTAACAACATCATCAACGGGTATTTTTATATCATCCATTTTTAATTAACGCCATGTTATAAATTCTTCATTAAAATTATTCATTGATTTATTAAAATAAACCACATCTTGTGTATCCTGAACTACAAGTAAATGCATTTCTGGAAACTCATGTCTCAAGCATCTTCCTAACATCTGAAAAAAAGAACCAATACCACTATCTAATTGTGTTATAATTCCTCTTTCTATATTTGTTAAGTTAACGCCTTCTCTCAGCATATTAACAGCAAACAGCTCACTGCATTCTAAACTATTAAAACAGTCAATCAAATTCTGATTAACTTCGTTCTTGTTTTTAGAATGCACTGCACTGATTGAACCAAGTTCTTTAACTTGCTTAATTGAGCCTGTAAAGCAAATAAACCTAGTGTTATCGAGTCTGAACTCCTTAACCAGATCTTTAACAGTTTGTGTCTTAACTTCTGCAATAAACTTCTTTCTTTGTGAAGCTATGTTAAGAAATTTATTTCTACAACCTGTACGAATGGGATAAGGTATTTTCATGTCCTCTGATAACCCTTGATAGTATGACATTTGTTTAGTAAGTGCATCATAATGTTCTTGTTCAGTACCTTGAGCTATTATTCCAATTTCTTTTGGAACACTTTTCATAGTAATAAACAAATCTTCATGTTTGCAATGCTTAAATATGCCATTCTTAGATTTTCTTGCTTTATATTCCCAGAACTTACCTCTAACTATATTCTTGTTCAGATAAACCTTATGAACAATTAATGATGGTTTTGGTAATAAATTCAAGTCAAACGCCTTGTTTAATGATATAGTATTGTAATTTATTCTATTATTAAAGAACTCATTAATCATACGTTTTTTATCATCTGATATAGTGGCAGAAAGTAACACAACTTTAGTGTTACGCCCAAGCACTTTCTTTAAAGCCTTCAGTCTTAATGGTGTCAACGCATGACACTCATCTAGTACTACAAAATCTGCCTTATTTTTTTGATTCTTTAATGATGCATACAGAATAGTTTTCATAGCATTAGCTACTTTACTTTTCTTATGCTTCTTAATATCGTCAAGCCAATTCTTCTTATGTGTACTTTCTTTACAGACTAAATAACCTTTAGCATTTGGATTATTCTTCAGAATATTATCTACAATCTTAACAGCGGCTAATGTTTTACCAGTTCCAGTTGACCATTCAAGGCACAAGAATCTATGTACTACACTTAGTTTAACTGCTTTAGATTGTATTTTAGTCTTTGGATTCATCATCCTCAACGCTATCAATTATTTCATTAATAATTTTATCTATATCCTCTTCTGATAAAGAATCTATATTATTAGCATCAATAGCTAACGCTCTATCTCCATTAGGTAATTCAACAACTTTAGGTTTTATTCTTTTGTTATCGTCATCAACAGGATAAGATAAAATCATAGCAGACTTAATTAATATATCTTTAAATTCATCATTATTCCTAGCACTTGCTAATAGCATTTCACCTATTTCAGATCCATTTCCTTTAACAAATATAGACTTTTCATCATCTTTTTTGCATAAAAACAAAGCTGCAAAACCTTTTTCTTTTTCTGATAATTCTTTTAATTTGTTACAAATATTGTCTACCTCGTCTTTGCTTTTTGAAAAGCTGTCTTTTATTCTATTAAATATTCCCATCTTATTTATCACTTTTAAAGTTAAATTCTAAATATTTTAATTGATCACCAGTTTCTCTAAATCTGTTAAGAAAGTCAGTTACATGTGTGTGTCTAGAAATCTCATCACTAAAGCCATCTAACACATGTTTATTAGCTTTACGATCAAGTCCTTCCATTAGCTTCTCTAGTAATCCAGGAGGCATACCTTCGGCTTGACTTTGTATGTTTTCTAAGCTTTCTTTAGATTTAGCTTCAAATTCTAATTTACTTTTGAATATTCTATTCATTTTATCATATTCTGACTGAGCAACCTGCAGTATTGCTTCAAATTCTAGTACTGAAACACTTGATTTAAAGTCTTTAAACGCAATTACTTCTTCTTTATTTTCCATTTTTTATTTTTTTAGTTTGTTAAGTGTTTTAATATCTATTGTTTCCCAACCTCTAATCTTCATACCTTGTAGTATGTAGTCTATAGATTTCCCTATATTCTTTGGCTTAGTGGTCTTTTTAATTGGCGGCACAGGCAATTTGCCTGTTAAATCCCACTCTATAACATTTCTACCTGTTATAGAGCAATCTCTAGTTCCTACTTCATAAACAACACCAGCCTCTCTAAGCCATGACAAAACTTTCCATGTTCCTTTCATGCCGTATTTGTTGTTCATATATCTTTCAAGCTCTGTTGATGTACATGGAGCCATATCCACTACACCACGAGTAACTCTTAATCTTATTTTACTAAGAAGGCCACTTAGAACTATGTCGTTATAACAATCAACTGATGTTTGTCTATTCATTTCATCTTAGTTTAGTTCTTTTTCTTCTCCACCAGGTTCTTCCTTGTGAATCTTGACTACACATGCAGTTACTACATGAATGTCCATGTATATCAGACTGATCTAAGTCTATGTCACACAATCTGCATTCATATCTATCAAGATTTAATTCTCTTGATCTTTTTTCTTTTCTTAACCTATAAATTATAAAAAGATTTACAAGTAATGAACTGATAAACAGTAAGATTGTAACCCATAATATTGTTTCAATATGTCTCATTTTTTAGTGTTATTGTGACACCTGAAATGATGTCTGTTATAATTTATTTATTTCTCTTTTAACTTCTTTTAAATGTTCTATCTCATTATTACAAAATGAATGCCCTACTCTCCATAAAGATTCTAACATCCTATCTACACAAATTAAGGCACATTTTTTAGCCATACCCCAAGTTATTCGATTAAAAATAGAATTTCCATCTACTTTATAATACAGACCTACTAACTCTATTGCTTCTTCTTTTGCCGTCATAATATTTGTTCTATCTTTTGGTTTCATGTCTTTTAGAGGTTCATTATAATCTCTTTCATCATAAAGCATTTCTTGTGGTGTTCCTAAATTCATAATTTATTTATTTTTGATTTACTTTTATAACTCATATCCCCTTGTTGTAAGCAATTAAAGGTTCATTACTTCATTATTGTATTTTTGTATCAATTCGCTTTCAAAAAATACTTGGTCGCCTTTCATATAGTGGTCTTTGTAAACTGTATATCCATTAACTATTAGCCAATCATCAAAGTTATCGTCATCCAATTCCTTTAACTCCTCACAACAACGTGTATAATTAATAGCTTCTAATAGCTCATTTGCCAAGTTATCGAAATCTTTTTCGTATATTTTATTATAATCGTTTTTACTTTCAGTTATATTATTATTTAAAATCTCTATTATTCTATTTTTCATTTTTATAAATTTTTAGTTTATTATTCCGCTACTAATCATACACAATACAGTTAGGCACAATTTGAACAGCTCTCTATTTGAGCAACGTGTACTTGCTGTCCTTCTGTTTTACCTCTTTGGTATTCTCTACGCATCATTTCCTCTAAGTATTCTTTTGTGTAATATTCTCTACCAAGTACACTTATTCTATCTTCATCAATTGATTTTACTTCTATTGTGTTTTGCATAATAAACTGTGCCTAACAAAGTATATAACACATAGCTGTTAGGCTATTTTTAAACTATGTGTTTAATTAATAATTTAGTTTTTATATCAAAGGTTTGTGATGCTACGTGTCATATACAAACAGTTGTAAAACATATTATTGCAAAGATTCCTCCATTTTACAATAACTACATTGTTTATCACATTTTTGAGGCCCTATAACCGTTTCTTTTTTTAAGCAAAAAAATGGTTCCACAACATCGGTTAAAGTTAATTGCTTGGCTTTTTCCTTTTTTATAAAGTGTTTTACCATTGCTTTTTGTATATCTAAATCACATTGTTGTCTAAACAATTCTTTTTGCATTTCTTCTAATTGTTCTAAATTTACTTTCATTTGTATTTATTTAATTTGTTTCTATTTTTACGCAACTAACCTTAACCATATACGTTGTAAACAATAAAATAAAACTAAGTTATTGCTTCTTTAATTTCGCTATCGTTTGCCTGTGTTAACATTTTTAGCATTACAGCAGCAACTTCATTCATTGTTAAGTCAAGGTTTTTATTGCTAAAATCTTCAATCGTATTTATAAATACTTTTTCAAGTTCATTAATTCTCATTTTACTATCTATTCTTTTTTGAAATTTGCTCATTTTTATAAGTTTTAGGTTATTAATCCGTTTTATTTTAAAGTGTACAACACCGTATAACAAAAATACGCTATTCGTTACTTCTTATTCCAAAGTAAATTGCTATCAAAAACATAATCATAACATTTAATATTTCTTCCATAATTAATCTCTTTAAATTTGTTATACAATTCGTTAGCAAACATTTAATACGGAGTTCTCAATAATGCTGATAAGTTCCTTCCTAAAGTAACACCCCTTTTACCTTCTTTATATACAATCTTTTCTACTTCAATAATCTTTTCTACTTCAATGTATTTTATTTCTACTTCTTTTTTACCTTTTGTGTATCCAATAGATTTATTTATACATTTTTTATTTTGTATATGATTATATAAATAAGCGTGTTCTATTTTCCTTAAAATATTCTTATCTGTTGAAGTAGATGTAACTAAACATAGTATTTCTTTTATAAAATTTTCTTTACCATATTTTTTTACTTGTTTTTTTAGTTCAACACCACTTCCTAAATATTCTGGATTAGAAGTTGAATTTAAGCCAATATAATACTCACCTGTTATTTTGTTTGTTGTTTTGTATATTTCCATAATTTTATTTAATTTAAAATAACGTTTGCTAACAATGTATATAAGCCATTAAAACAGGCTCATATACTAACCGTTATTTGTTATTGTGAATTGATTCTTTAATATACTCTAACATACTTAATTCTTTTTCATAGGATTCAATAACATTTGATACTGTATCGCTATCTACAATGCTTTCAAGATCTCCTAATATTATATCATCAAGTCTTGCTTTTGTTATTAATAGTTTACTGTCTATAAACATTTGGGCTCTTTCACGGTCTTCCAGTTCACTTGTTGTCAATCCTAACATAGCTTTTTGGTTTTAAAACTTTTGTCTAGTTGATAATGAAAGTAAACTTGAAATTGAAACTATTGCTCCAATAGTCATTATACAAATGTTGTTTGAAAATATTAGTGCAAGACCTGTTAAGTATAATGATAATAATAATAATTTTATTACTGTATTTGATATTTTAATCTTCATAGTTTTTATTTGTTTATTGGTTTGTTGAAAATAGAGAGCTTTCGCTGATGATGAATCAGATTCAAACACATACTACTTGCTCTCTATTTATTCTTTGGTATTAAATTGATTTGTTTCTTAGTTTTCTCTTCCAAGAAACTCCTTTCGTTTTGCCTAAAACTTTTTTTTCTTGAACTTTATTATAGTTCTCTCTAAGTGTTTTTTTGTTATCTGTGTTCATTGTAAATATATTTCATTATTATTTTTAAATTAACTTTAATGCTTCTTTTAATCCTTTTTCTAAACCCTCATACACATCAAACTCATCATCTTCTTCAATAATAATAACTGGAAATCTCCATGAGGCTATAGTTAAATGAACACCTATTTGCTCATTTGCAGAAAACAAAGGCTGAGAGTTTACCCAGATTTGATGTTTTTCATATAACCACTTTTGTAATAGTGATTGCGTTGGTGCTGAGTAATCACCAGAAAGTTCACTTTCGTTAAAAATACATTTGTGATTATTCCAATTATCTTTCTTGCCAGCATTATGAAGAAAGTTATCTTCAGAATCTCCCATATAAAATGTTTCTACTTTTATATCAAATCCCTTCTCTTTAGCGAACTTAGCTGTATCAAATGTTATTAATTGTTCTTTCATGTTAGTTGTTTTGTTTTTTTTATTAGCACCCTCTTTCTTATTAGTGACCCTGTTTCATCCAAAGGATACATATAGGCAATTCACTAATAAGAGTAGGGTCACGTAGTTAAGGAGGTGTTCGTGGAATTTCCTCTATGCCTAAGCACTTCGAGGTATCATATTAACTCCCTGCCATTCATACTTATTTCTAAGCACCTTCTTCGCAATTAACTACTTGCTGAGAACTCATTTGTGTTGTATGGTCATATTCTCCTACCATATTTGAGATTAATGTTCCTTTCTCAAGGGAACAACACATTCAAACATTACTGCTGATATCTTTATGTAAATAACCTACGTTTTAAGAGTGTCTTCTCGGGAATTATATTCACAAAGGTTTCAATGTTTAACCTTTACTTTAATAACATGAGAGTTCTTGCTAAATAGTTCAGTTGTAGAGAATCGAACTCTACCTACCAAAACTGATTTCCTCATCCACGTTGCAACGCTTCAAAGTTATACTTGCAAGTGTTCTACAAAGCTTTACAGAACTCTCAATACTTTAATAACAAAACTCTTTGCTCCACCTTCAGTCTTGTGGAACTTATACCCTTATCTCGGGATGTTGTAAAATTTGTCAATAAACAACAACTACTCTGAAATGTAGTTTGTAAGTCCATAACGAACTTTGGTGGCTCGTGTACATACTGTTTATTTTCAAGCAAAGAGTTTATTTTTTATTCTTGTTTTTGGATTCTCAACCCCAGAACAGGTACTGGCTTTCATTCCTGTTGTTAATAATTATAATTTATACATGATATCTTCTAGTTTCTGATATCTTTGTTAGCTCTTCGGTAGTGTATTTTTCTAATTCACTTCTTTCTGTTAGAATTTCAGCCATTGTACTATCTACTTCAAGATAATGCTGAACAAATTCTGATTCATTAGAAAATACAAGACTTCTGTCTTCGGGCAAAGATAACAATTGTTTAGGTAATGTATTTATTGTTTCACAATTACTTCTAAACACTGCTGCACCTCTACATTGTGATACTGTTTCAATATCACTACCTTTACCATCATAATTCTTATCTTGATGACATGGTAGCCAAAAAGGCCCATGTATTTGTCCAAGATATACCATTGGATGTGATCCACCTGGATTAGGTTTTTCATTTGTATTATGTCTTCTAAAAGGACATCCTAAACATGGTTTCTTGCTACTCGATTCTTTAAGGTTCATGATAAAGAATATTTCTTATTCTTAGACCCTAGCATTCTAAATATTAGCTTGTCAAATAAAACAGGTTTATCTGATAATCTAATTAGTCTCAATTCTTTTCTATTAAATTGATACAGTTTCGATTCTTCGTTCTCTAGTATTGTGATTTGAATGTTCATTGTTTACGCTTTTCTTTTTTTAAAATGTTTACTATATATTTCGGATCCAATAAATAATAATAATATACCTATGGCTTTCGTTGCAAACACAATAGTTAATAATAGTGTGTCTTCGGGTTCTGTTAATTTATCCAGTTTTTCATAATATTCAAACGGATATAACATAATACAAAAGCCAAAAAAGACTAATAATATTATGAATGTCAAGTAAATACCTAATTTCTTTTCTAAACTCATTTTGTTTTTTGTTTTATTCTATTTATAACCCATGTATTACATATGTAAATACCAAGACTTGATACTGCATATATTATAATCATGGCTGATTGAAATAATACTAAATCTATTAAAGCTTCTACACTCCACGGGTGTCTAGATGTGCCAATAATATGTGTTGTTATAACAATAAATGTTAACAACACGCCAAACAAAATTGCAAATTCTTTTGCTAATTTAAATAGTTCTTTCATAATGTATATATTTATTTAGTTAATTAAATTATCATAAAAACACCTTCACTACAATAGGTGTTAGACATCATTTACGTAGAACCACAAAGGGCTGATGACAAGGTTATGGCCTTTTTACAGTTAAATATCATTTAGACGCAACGACCAAGTTTTAAATCTAAATTCCTTTTAACTGTAATTAGTATTGTTCAACACTTCTGTTGTATAAGTGGGGAGCTATTAACTCTCCCCAAGTGTGATCATTCACTGATCTTCTATTCTATACTTATAGTCTTAAGATAAGCCAATAGTCTTTACGTTTGGTTAGGTCAATTTCACCAAGTTTTTTACGACTCAATACGTTTTCATATTGACACTATATAGAATAATAGTAATGGATGGGAAGAGGTAATTGAATTTTTATGATAAATGTATTTCTTCTCGTTAAAGACGCATTATTGATCGTTTTACTATTACATCGCTCTTCCCAGATAATTATAGTATTGTGCAACTCTTCAGTTGTATTGTGTCTCGTTCACTTCAAACATAACCTACTGGCTATGCTCTCCCATGTGTGGCTGACGATCCTCGCAGTTTATCCACTGTGCACTTTGAATTAACTTGTATCCAAATTACATAATTCAACATTAATGCGTACTCTATTCGGCATCAAAGAATGATTACAATTTAATTAAATGTGTGCTTACTTCTTAGTATTATTCAACTCTTCAGTTGTATTTCGTAGTCCTATGGAATTAACCTTACT
>ERZ1027208.98-NODE-98-length-43985-cov-429.246824_pt1 | contig 43985 bp, 50 predicted proteins | sample MGYA00520867_ERZ1027208 | MGnify/ENA primary metagenome ERZ1027208 (study PRJEB33311, sample SAMEA4378413) | marine metagenome | biome: Marine biome; feature: Fjord; material: Water | collected 2014-07-20T08:00:00Z/2014-07-... | depth 75 m ... | reverse complement strand
TGATGCGGATCTGTGTGCAGTTCCCCCTGGATCCTGTATCTATCTTAATTTTTATTTTCTACGTTCCGCGAGCCACCTTGTGTACTACTACCCTATGTGTCGGCAGCGTCTGATTGGTATAAGAGACAGCCGTGTCCCCTATCCCCCTAGGCAATCCCCCACGAAGTCCCCCCAGTGTAATTATAAAAAAATACTTATTTTAAAGAATTAATTTATATATATAGGCTTTACAGGGGGGTTAAGGGTGGATGGTTTAGAAAATATGTTCCCGTTATGAGAGTAGAGAGCCTACCCCAAAGAAAAAACCAGGACGCCGGCAAAAAAACCGGCCTTAATTAATTGCAAAAAATTGGGCGGTAAATGCCCGCCCAATCAAACCCCACCATGGCATTAAGCCAGCATATTATTTGCGAGTAATTCGGCTTGTGTGGCTACGTCGCGCACCAGGTCGTAAATGTCTGTGGTGCCCAGTTTGTCGGCGCACGCCTTTAAATACTCTGGCATGTGCTCTAGCTTGGTTAGCGCGGCGAATTGCTGGGTGCTATCGGTTTCGTAGGCTAATAGCTCAAGGTCTGCATAAATTGACGCCCATTGTCTTTCTTGGTTGGTTTCCATTAACAAAACTGCGCTTACTATCTGGCCGCCGCCACGGGTTAGACCGACCAATAAATAATCGCGTCCAAATTCACTAAATTTTAATTCGCTGCGAGAGCGATCGTAGCCAGCGGGAAGGCTGGCGCCGACTGTGGTAAACCGGTTTCTTAGCAATGTAATGCCCCTGCCTTAATAAATGGCTTTTGTGAGTAGTTAGGCCAGAGATAATAAGATAGGGGTTTTAAAAGGATTGGGCCACGTGCGGCAAACGAAAAGGGCACATGGTGTGCCCTTGTAGGTGTTGGTGGATTTATAACACGGTATTTAAGGGACGCGGCGCGCCCTTAAACGTTATGTTATGTGTTAAGTAGCGGCTCAATATCTGAGAAATTAACCACCTTAAAATTATCATGCTTACAGTTCCACGGTGGCTCTTCATTGGTAAAGGCGACACATCCGGCGGGCAAAGGGTGGCCATAACTATAATCATCAATAACAACGGGGCGTTTCACATGTTCAGCAATGGCTTTCGTGTTTCTGGTTTTACCACATGCCTGGGGGCCATAAACGACAATAGGTTTACCGTGGCCTTTTAATTTCAAAACAGCCTTTCTAATTTCATTATTATTATTACAAAAACTTGAGCTAAATATTTTAATCGTCATTTTTTTAAATCCTTATAGGGTTATTTTTCAAACGCGGCTATTAAATTAGTAATCGCATCGGTTTGGGCTTGGCTTAAACCAAATTGTTTTTTAAGTGATTTAAGGGCGGTTTGCCCGCCCCCTAGGTCGCAATCTACTTCGGTTTCGACGGTAGAAAATCGATGGCCGCATTTGCATGAATAGCGGCGGTACCGGTAGCCGTCGCGTTTTCTGGTATCAATGCATTTTGCGTTTTCATGGGCACACATGCGCTACGCATCCACATTATCTAAATCGGTGTCTAGCCACTGGGCCATAACCGCGTAACGGGGCTCTAGGGCTTTTAGCTCTTCGTCGGCTTCTAGTTCCCTGGCTAACGCATCGATGCGGGCGCGCTTTTCTTCGGCTTCGGCTAGTTGCATGTGGGTAGGCCTATTTCTTTTTGTGCTTCAAATACTTGCGCCGCTTGGGCTTCGGCTGTGGCTACCAATTGGTCGAAACGGGTTTGCACTTGCTCTTGTAGATCGTCTTTATCGGCTTGGCTAATCACTGGCACGGCCACAAAATCTATGCCGTTGTTTGCCATGACGTTGGCCGCTTCTAAGTTTTTACGGGCGTCTATTGGGCTGCATTTAAACATTATTAATTACCCCTTTATAAGCTTGCTCCCAATTGTCTACCATTTCTTCAAAAGCAAACCTAGTGCTGACTTTCTTTTCATCGTCGGCCTGATCTTGTAATTCTTGCGCCATAACTGCCCCCGCTGTTTTTAGGCTTTCTACCTGCTCTTCTAATTTATGCAGTACATCTAATGAATGCCTTAAATCCATGGCCACCACCTCACAGCCGGCCACTTCCATATTGAAGCCTTTAACCGGTGGTTGCATTCGATCGTTAAAATGTTTAACCACTAATGTTTGGTATTGGGGGGTATCACTCATTGGTTAATTCTCTTATGCATGGCCACATTTAATGTGGCTAGGTTTTTAACGGTGCCTTTTAATTCACTGGGCACATGTTGTAATTTATTTTGATTAATAAACAAGTTTTCAGCCATGCTATAGCTGATTAAATTGTCTGGCTGTATGTTCAAACGGTCGCCGTCTTTGTGGCTGATTACCGCCCCTTTTGGTATCTCGCCGAAATGCTTTCTATAAGCCACTCTAGAGCCCAAATCCCATACGTTTGGTTCTGATATTTTTATTTCTATGTAGCCGTCTACATTTACCCGCTGACTTCCAACGGGTTTATGGTTGTGGGCTTTATCGCCTTTTTTAAAGCTTGTTTTATTGGCTTTTAATAGGCCTTTTTTTCCGGCGCACCATGGAATATCGCCTTTTTCATATTGCCCTGTACGGCCTGTTAGCCAGCCGTTGCGTTTGCATAATGATGCTAGGTTACTAACAGTTAACTTACGGTTAAATTTACTATTAAACTTAACCGTAAGTTGCGCCCTTGTTAGTGTTGAATTTTCTTTTACAAATTTTAATTCTGTAGGGCTGTATTTAATGGGCGCTCTTTTGTTCAAGTAATAAACCCTCCATGCTATGAGTTATGCCTTGATCTTTTACCCTCACCATTAATTTATTGGCCTCTAATACCGTTTGCGCGTTTTCTATTATTTGAGTGGACACAGCGGTAATAGCTTTGGTGCGGTCTAGCTCTATGGCTAATGTATCTGGGGTTAGGTCTTCATTGCCCAGCCGTTCCATTTGCGCGAATAAGTGGTTATTTAAATCCCCTAGTGTGTTTTTCATGCCGCCACCTCGATTGCCGCTTGGTCGGCCTTGCTTTTTATGTTCATCATTAGGCCGTAAAAAAAGCCCATAACTTCGTCGTGCCCTTGTTCGCTTACTAATCGGTCGCTGGCTTTTAGTAATAAACATTCGATGGTTTCGGCGGGGGCGCTTGTGTTGTTTAGCACCACGGCTAATGCGTCGTCGGCTAGGCCTTGGTCTAATGTGCGGTAATCGCTGGCGCTTTTTTGGCTGTACACAGCCGGCAGTAATCCGTTTGCCTGGTTGCGTTTGGTTACGGCTAACATGGCGTCGCACGCGGCATTTTTGCCGGCTTCAAATCCTTTTTGATAAAGGGCGTCGGCGTGTTGTTTTACTCTTGGGTCGATTGGTTCTAGTTGTTTATCGGCCATGGTTATCGCTCCACATATCTAGAAATTAATTTACCGGCCATTAATTCTGCTTGGCTAAACGGTGGGTGTGTTGGCAGGTCGCGGCTATAAAATGGGGTCACTTCTAACAGGTCGTTGCATTGTCGAATCAATACGCCGGCGTGAAAATGGGGGTCATTTGAACCGGTAAATAAATCGGTTTGCACGTTTAGGGTTAATGCCAACGATACTAATTTTTCTAAATTTTGTTGTACCGTGGCATTGGCGCTTTTGCCGCCTTCTACTTTTACGTCTACGCCGTCTTTTTCTTGGGTAAACAGAATGCGGGCCTCTTCGGGTTTAAAGGTTGTCATAATAATTTTTTTCGTAGGTGGCTTTGTCGGTTAACTTATTCAGTTCGCGTTCTATTAACAAATCGTCTAATTTTGTTATGCCTGAATTTACCGTGTCGTTGTGGTGTTCGTGTGTGGTGGCGGTGTCTTGTACTTTGCCAACTGCCAAATTTGGGCGCACGCTGAATGCCTTACATGCTTGCTGTTTTGATTCTTTAATGGCCAATTTAGCGGCGCTTTTTTCGCGGGCCGCTTCGCGACGCTCTTTTAACCTGGCTTCGCGCTTGGCTTTGGCTTGGGCTTTGGTTAATGCGTTTTCGCACGGGTTTTGCCCATAAATGAATCGCGCCATGTTTGGGCGCTTTAGGGCTTGTTTGGCTATGCTGATTTGTTCTGACACAATTTTTATCCTTTAAGTTATTTGTATTTTTAATGGTGGTTTAGTTAGGTGAAATTAATTCGTGTGCGTCGTATGTCCATTTGCATAAATAGTAATTATCGCCGCGTATTTTCTTTTTATCGTTCCACGTCCAGCCGCTATCATTTAGCACGGGCATTTGGTCGCCCATGCGGCTGGCCAGTTGGCGCGACGAATCAAACGGCGCACGTAGCCCGCGCTCTTTTGCGAATGCTTGAAACATGCGTAATAAATCTGATGTGCGGCATTTAAATTCGACCGATTCCGAACCATCGGCTTTATTAGATTTACGGATTACATGCGCCCCTAATAATTTTATAAATAGGGTTTCGGTGGTTAGTTCGCCGTCACTTATTGTTTCTAGTTCTGGGTCGCGTTTGCTTTTATCTAAATTAAAATCAACGGTAATGACTGAGCGTAAACCTTCTAAAAATTCTAATACCTGGTTGGTGCCTTTCTCGGTGTCTTTGGCTTCTTTGTTTTGATACGTTAACCACTGGTCTAATAACCAATAATGGGGCGCCTTGGTATCACACGCGGCCGCTTCGTTTTCAGCCAGGGGAATAAACGGCATTAAGGCTTTTACGATTAATACATAAATGGCTATAAATTCGTCTGAGCGTTCTTTGCTGTGTTCTGGGTGCGATGTGTTTATGTAGTTGATTACTTCACGACGGTCGGCTTCAAACGTGGGTAAAACCTTATGGGCAATTAGGGTAATAATGGCGCTTAAAATTTCGTTGCGGTTGGCGAGTATTTCTTCGAATATTTCCTCAAAAATAACCGCGCCTTGGCCTCTGAATTTTTTACTGAACTGCAATATAAATGTACGGTTTATTAATTCAGGTTTTACAAATGGTTCGATCGCCGTAACCATTATTAACGTGTCTAGCTTAGTGGTGGTTATGGCGTGGTCAGAACCACCGGCGCGCTTTTTACGGGCCACACCGGTTGCGGCAAATAGTAAAAAGTTAAGCATGTCCTTTTTTAAATCGTCTTTTTCGATGTTATCCAACACCATAAACGGGTCGCGCGCGCCCATCTCGTAGGCACTGGCTGTGGTTGTGCTTACGATGGGGTCTTGGCCATATAACAAGTAACCCAGCAAACGGGCGGCAGTGGTTTTACCCGACCCCGAACCGCCTTCTAATTTCATTAACGCGCGTACCTGGCTAAACCCCATTAATAACGTACTTAAACCATGGGCCAATACTAGATACTTTTGCGCTGGCTGGGTGGTGAATAAATCAAACACTAAACGCTTTAGGCTTTTCATGGCTGCGCTTATGTCTACGTCTTCGATGAATTTAAATTCTTTTATCATGTCGCTTTCGGTTAGCATGATTTTTTCGGGGTTGGTGCCATTAGCGATTAATTCAACCTGTCCAGGCTGCACTTTTAAAATGCGGTTTTGGCTGTCCTTAAAATTGTAAAATAATGATGTTTGTTTAACGTCGTTTTTAATTTGGGTTTCTTTGGCGTACCACATCATGGAATCAAGGCGTTTGCCCTGCTGAAAACCTAGGGCCATTATTTCGGCGTTTACATACTTGGCCAGTGGCATGGTAGGGTTTAAGCCGGCTTCTTTGTGTAGCAGTGCGGCCCAGGCGTCGCCCTTGCCTACGCTGTAGGTTTTGTGGTCAAAGAATAAATTTAGATTGTCGCCGCTTGACACAAAAAACATACCGTGGCCCGAAAAATGGCCCCATACCTGATTAGAAATACTGCGCATAAAGCCTTCGCTTTTTTGCTCGCGTTCGCTGGCGTGCGATTTTAATTGGTGTATTTCTTCGGCTAGGCTGTAGGTTTCTTTTACCAGTTTTAAAATCACTTCGCGGCTAAAACCCAGTGGCTCTAATCGTTTAACCACTGATTGGCGCAAAATTTCGGGCAGTTGGGGTATGTACTTAAATAATTGTATGTCGTCGCTTTCAAGATATTTAACCAGGGCGTCGGGGTTGCTTTTAAGTTCGTCGGGTAATATTTCTAATTCCCACGCCACTGGGTTAATGGCTTCGCCGGTGGTTTTTAAAATGCGGCTGTGGGCGGTTTTAATGTCGCGCTGTACAAAGTCGTCGGGGTCGGTACCGGCGCCCATTAGGTGGCCACACACGTTTACAGTGCAGTTTTCAACCTGCATTAATGCGCGGTAAATTTTTCGCACGTATTTTATGCCGGCGCTGGGCTGCCATCCTTTGTCGTCGCTGTATTTCATTGGGTCATTATCAAACCACAAATAAAAGTTTTTACCGGCGGCATTACGGGCTAGCCAGCCTATTTGCGCGTCGCTTAACTGGCCATTGCCCATTAATACGTTGCTGATGCTTGCATCAATAAAACTGGCTAGGTCGTCTTCGCCTTCTAGCAGGTGTATTTCGTCGTTTTGAATGGCGCGCTGATTGCCCCAATAAAAATTATCATGGCGAAATTCTTTATTTAGCTGGTAGCCCTTGCGCTTTTTAGTGGGGTCTTTGCATGTAAACTGGCCGATTTTTCCGTTTTCTAAGCGGTGCGGATAAATCAATAAACCAGGCCCGAATAAATCTTGCCAAATAGGTTCGCCGTTTAATTTATTAAGGCGCTGCACATATAAACCACTGGCTTGTAAATGCTCTTCGGCGTGGCCTTGTTCTAATAATGTTTTGGCTAGTTGGCCGTCTGACAAACCGATTAACATTTTGTCTATGGTGCGGGGTAAATGGCCGCGGCCTTGTTCGCTTTTTGGCTTGCTTAGGTATGCCATGGCGTCGGCGTCGTCGCGTAACCGTATTTGGTAATAACTGACGGCGGCTTTGCGCACGGCTTCTACTGGGTCTTTTTCGCCTGGCTGTGGTTCGCGGGTTTTTTCTGGCAGGGTGTAGCCAATGAATTCAGCGGCTTTTTTTAGACTGTCGCCGCCCTCTTTATCAATTTTTTCGACTTGTTCTATGTAGCTGAATATGTCGCCGCCGGCGTCACAACTAAAGCATTTAAAAATTTGTTGGTCGGTATTAACCGTAAAACAATCGTTATGGTCACAACATGGGGAAGGGTTAAACGTTTGGGATTTGCCGGCCTTTTTCGCTTTTGTGCCGCTTGCTTTTTCGATGTAATCAACTATTTCAAGGCGGTCTTTTATTTCTTGGTGCGGGTTGGTGGCTTGTGTTGCTAACATTGAAATCATCCGGTGTTACTAAAATTTGAGCGTCAAAAGCCTTTACCAAATATTTAAACTGGTCGTCGTCTTTTAACAAAGACGCTAAGGCGGGATTTTTGGTTTTGATGTTTTCCCACACTACGCGCTTTTTTTCACGGGACAGCCGTGACAGGTTGGTAAATTTAGGCGTTTTGTGAGATACCGGCGGGCCGTCGTCGGGCGGCCTCGGTCGGTTCCAATAGGGTTTAGTCATTAGCAAATTTGCTCCATGGCTAGGGCTATGTCTTCTTTGTCGGGTGCGGTATATACGGTGGTACTGTTAATTGAATTGTGATCTAAAATATTTTGCACGATGCCCATTGGGTCGGTGGCGGTGCTGTTTTTTATGATGCGCTTGGCCATGGTGTGGCGCATCCAATGTGGGCTACCCGCCAAGCCGGCCAGGTTGGCCCAGTAGCTAAAACGCTCTTGAAATTGGCGAATGCTTAGGCCGTTATTTTTTTTGCCTATGATTAATTGTTCGTCGGCGTTTTCTGGGTGGCCCATTTTTTTACGAATTTTTAATAATTCGGTTAACGCGGCTTTTGCGGCTTTTGCCATGTATGTATGACCGGCGCTATTGGTTTTTGTAATGTCGGGCCTTACGGTTAGGTAACCGGTTTTAATGGCGTTTTTAGCTTCGCCAACGGTTAGGCCTAGTAGTTTGCCTACGTTGCCTTTTTCTTGGGCTTCTTGAAGGGTTAGGGCCACGTCGGTACCGGCTTTGCGTTTGTTGGCGTCTTTTAAAACCTTGCCGCCTAATACCCCAATGCGAATACCCGTAAATCTTAAAAATTGCATCCACGCCAAGTCGCGTTTAGCGAATACGCAATCGGTGTTTTTTAAAAGCTTAAACAGCTTTTTTTCTTCGGCTTCGGTGTAGTAGCGGTCAAACTGTTTTCTGTTATTTGCATTTGCCATTGGTGTGCCTCGCTTAGTGCTTTACCAATAAAAGGGCCGGCGATTATTGGCCCTTTTGTTTTGTGATTTTAATGGCCTGCCACGTTCCGATAACGTGCGGCCCTTGTTTTAATGCTGCTGTTTTTGTGGCTGGTTTACCTAGGGTGCGGTTAGGTTCGTATTTAGGGGGCGCCCCCCCAATTAAGTATAAAAGCCGCAATAGAAAATACATCATGCTTTTTAGCCAATCCTTACGGTTTCGGTTATGGCGTTTTGTGCCCGTGTGGCTAAGCTGTTTTGCTTCATGTCTGTAATTTTTTGCGCGGCCCATTTGTTAATCGCCATGGTTAGGCCGTCTATGTCTTCGGCATAAAACCAACGTTCGATCGTGGTTATGCCTACGTTGTATTCGCCATTTTCTAAATACATGCGGTTGGGCAATTTAACCAGGGTTAACCAGCCGTTTAGGTTGGCCGCTTCTAGGTCGTGTAATAGCTGTTCTGGGCCTTCGTTATTTTTTGCCACCAAACGGATGGCCGAATCAATAAACAAGCAGTCGCCGCCTTCTTGCGCTTCGTATGACAAAGCACGAACACCCGCGGGCACACATAAAAAGTTTTGTGCCGCGGCCAGCCATGTGGCGTGGTGCCAGGTGACGCCGGCCACGCGGTTGGCATTTAATATGCGGCTGTTTAACGCTTGCTTGCTTTCAGTTGTCATGGGGTTTACTCGGCTAGCTCTTCTATGCGGTGGATTAACTGCCACAGGCTTTGTATGGCTTCGGTGGCTTCGTTTTTTATGGTGAGCACTTCGGTGGTGGTTATTTTAAAATCGTCTAATGCGGTGTGTATGGCGCCGGCTACGTCGCCCACTTCTTTGGAAAAACCGCTCATGCATACGACCAATTCTTTGTCGTCTACTAATTTTTTGGCCGGTGGTTCAAACAGCACTAGCCCTAATTCGGACGCCCACAAACGGATTAGGCTTGTGTCGTTCATTGCAGAACAAATTTTTATAACCGTTTCAAACCCTAATTTGTGTTCGGGCGAATTTGGGTTTAATTCATTTCTTAGCACTGTAGGGGCTTTATTAACGGCGGTGGCTAATTGCATAATGCCGTGTTGTTTCGCACGCTGGCGCAACATAGGAATAAAAAGGCTTTCGGCTTGCGCCGAAAGTGAACCAATGCGGTTCGAGTGTGTATGTTCGGTGTGTTTGGCTGTTTGCATGGCTACGGTGTTCATGTGAAATAATCCCTTTTCGCACGTGCGCAATTGTAAAAACGCAACTAGACTTAATTAAATGTTAATGCAGCTTACTTTTTAGCGGTTTGATTAAAGGCTTTAAGGCCCATTTTAATTAGTGTTTCGATTCCGTTTGCGCGTACGCGGTTGTCGTCGATTAAAAATTGGTTTATGTCGGCTTTTAATTGCGCGTCGGGTCTAAACCCCCAAACCGCCCCGCTGTTATCTTGCGCGGTGTTTTTAACAGGGCTTTTTTTAGCCGCTGGTTTTTTAACCGGCTTTTTATTCGAGTTTGCGACCTTGGCCGCGGTTTTGTTATTTGGTGGCATGTTTGCTCGCAAAATGTGATATAAACCGTTGTTAACAAATGAAAACAAAAATAAACAACCGTTTTCGGGTGTGTTGCTAAGTTAACACCCGAAAACGGTTGTATGCAAGCTATTTATGAAAAAGTTTAGTGATCGACTAGAAATTATTTTAGCGGGCCGCAAAGTTAACCCCTGGGGCAAGGGGCTTGGTATGAGCGGCAGCGTAATTACCGCTATTAAAGGCGGTACGCCCCCTGGTGCCGATTATTTGGGTTTAATAGGTTACGCCGAAGGGGCTAGCCTTGATTACCTGCTAACGGGCAAAGGGTTGCCCTTTTGTGTTGATACCATTGCCCCCGAATTATTATTAGAAAAAATAAAAGCGGCCGGCCCCGATCTGCATATTTATTTTGTGCAAGGGCCACAAAAAACGCTGTTTGTGTTTCATGAAAATAGCGATATGCAAATTAAATCGCGGTCGGTGGAGTTTAAAAAATTTGAAATAGCTAAATGCTTGCCCACTGGCGCCATAATAGACGCGTGCAAACAATCGGCCGCGGTCACCCCTGTATTATTAGACGGGCCGCAATTTGAATTATTACGAAAAGGCTTGGCCGGTTGTTATACCTGCCTAGGCGATGAAAAAAGCCGCGGGCTGTTTGCTAATAGAATGATGCCGGCCGACGCCGAAAAACGATTGCATTTTTATGATACGTTAAACGAGAAAACCCAGAACGGCCCCGCCGCTGTTCATGACAACGACCCCACCATAATAGACAAAACCCTATTAAAAGCGGTTTTAAACCTAGTAGACGAAGTAATAAGCGACACGGCCGAAACAATCAGCCAAGAAGAAAAAGCGATTATTATTGCCAGCCTTTACAGTAGTGCCACCAAACAGCATTTAGATAACCAGGCACTAAAACCGCAAACGGTTTTAGCCTTGATAGAAATGCTTAATTAACGCCGCTTTATTTAAACCAGGTGCCGTACCGGTGCCGCATTGTTGTAACCGTTTTAACGCCTCGCGTAATACCCGATCGGCTGCGCTTTCAAGTGGGGGCGACTGATTAACAATTAATTTTAATTTGGGTTTGCTTGGGTGCTGTGGCTGCATGTGAATTCCTTTTAATATATCCCTGCTGTTATAACGTGCCGTTATAACCTGCTTATTTACTTATGTTTTATTTTTGTAAACTTATGTTACAAATGGTCGCAAACCGACCAAACCCAGTCAATAAGGCGCAATTATTTTGTTGTCATCTATAATGACATTTACCAGATAATGGTATGTCACATGACAATTAATATTGAAAAAACACACTAACGACCTAACCACGTTTGGCGGTCGGCTAAAATACGGCATGGAGGCCCGCGATTTTAGCGCCCAAAAACTGGCACAAGAGCTATGCCGTAACGGTTTTTCGTGTACACGAAAAAACGTCGAACAGTGGTGGCTTATAAACGATGCCACATGGCGCGGCGAACCCGAATTAAACCCAGCGGGCCAATGGGTTATACCCAATAAGGGGTCGCCATTAAAAAATAGCCGCCCGCCCTATCCTGGCGAAATTCAATTAATCGTTTTATTGCTAAAAATAAATGGCATGTGGTTGTTTATTGGTGGCGGCCTGCCCATGTGGCGCGGTGGCGATTCGCTGCCCAATTCGCGCGAACAATTAGAGCAAATGTGGAAAAGCGACCCCGCCACGCGATCGCTGGTTAGTTATGTTATGGGGCTAGACGCCGACGCTAAAATGCACATGGTTAATTATTTAAAAGCCACGGGGCAAATAAACGAATAATAATTTAAAACCAAAAAGCCCCATTAATAAATTAACAGGGCTTTAGTGGTGCGCGTTACGTTCATTAATTACAAACTAATAACAGGCCTAATAATTACCTGAGCATCGGCCATGGCATTAATGGCCCCTGTGTCTGGGGCGGTGCCACTTACCTTTTCATTGGTGTTAACCGTAACCGTGCAAGGGTATTCGGTACCATCGGCCGCGGGGGCTAGGTCTTTTACATACGCTTCAACATACGCCAAAGACGGGCCGGCCGTATAATTTAACATGATAGCGTCAAAACTTGCGCCACGGGTTATGGTTGCGTTTGCAATTGAGCCCGTTGGTGCTGGTGGTGGTAAAACCGTTATGGTTCGCTCGCCCACGTTTGATACCAAACCATCGTTATCAGCAACGGTAAACGCCAAGGTATTATCGCCGCTAAAGTTTGTCCCTGAATAATCAACATTAACCACCCCGTTAGTTTGACCATCAATGGCCACGCCGATTGCATCGCTTGGGGCTTGGGTAATTATTAACGTACTCCAATCGATTTCGTCGTTGTCGTCGGTAACCTGTGCGGTTAAATTAATTTGTGTAAATTGCTCGTTATAATCCACTGTGCGCACACCACCTACGGTGGCCACGGGGGCGGCATTCACTAGCGCCCTGACTTTTATTAAACGCGACGCCTGGGTAACCTTACCGTCTGAGCCGGTTGTTCTTGCGTTAATGGTGTACGAGCCGGTGGGCAGTGACGCGGTAACAAATGCCCCGCCGGTGCCGACTGCCGTTTGGCCGGTGCCCAGTGTCCATTCTATGTTAGCGGTTAAATCGCCGGTGCTAGAATCTAACGCGCTGGCGTTAAACGTCACGGCGTCGCCTTCGGTGTACTCTTGAAATGATAACGGGCGAGTTATGGTTACGTCGCATGTGTTAGACGTAGACCGAACAAATACATTTGTTATTTGTGCGTCTACATTGCGTTGAATGGTTGCAATTTGCGGCGCGGTTAAACTGTAAGGGGCTAGAGTTAGGCTAGCCGGTTGGTATGCATTGCCTAATGTAGTGCCCCCGGTTAAGTATCGATATAAACACAAGGCATTCACATAGGCCCCAATAAAATTTTGGTGGGTGTTGTCTGTCCACATGTCTATTGTGGGGTCTTCTAATAAAATAGCGTGCCACGCTGCGGCGGTGGCGACTAGATCACAACTTAATAGCGCCGCCCCTTGTTCCTGTTTGGTTTTTTCGGTTTGATAAACATTTTCGGTTGCGTCTTTTTGTTGGTTATGAGAATAAAAAACAAAATCAGATTGTGCGCCATTGGCTGCATCTACCATTGGTTTTGCTTCGGTGTTGTAATACGTGGTCACATCAGGGGTAACACTGGTTCGCCCTTCACCCTGCATTAATATTAAATCATAATTCCCGCTACCAATTGTAGACATGTAAATAGGGTCTATTGAATGATCGGAAAATTCAGCGCTGCCCTTTAGGAATTCTTCATAATAAATATCACTTCCATTAGCAATAAAACAATTTTTTACCATGGCGGCTAGGTGGATATTACCGCCGATAGAATCCGCTAAAAAAGTGGGGCCAGATAAGGAATTTCCCGTTTGAATTATTTTTAACAGTTGAGAGAAAATGCGCGAATTTGACGTCGATTGGGCGGCGCCCGTGTCCAATGCTTTTACTGTAATGGTATAAACTTCTGACGCGGGGTTAGGAATTTCTGAAAAGGATGTTAAATCCCATGTTAACTGACTTAACCCTGTGGTTTTAGTTTTATTTTGTGCCGTAACAGGGCTGCCATTTACATACGGTGTACACACTGCGTCAATATCATTAAGCGTATTAATTAATAATGTTAATGTATCCCCCGCAATACTGATCGAAATTTCTGGCGCGTCTTCTGAGATCGTTTGAGCATTGGCGCCAATATTACCCGTGCCCGCGGCGTCGGCATTTATCAATCGGGAGCCAGGCAGTAAATTAAACCCGCCCACCGTGTCCTGTTGAATTTCTGTTGCGGGGTCAACATCAAATATTGAACCTAAGCCTAATGATAGGCTAGTCGGTATATCCGCTTCGGCTTGTGTGGTGGCGTTGTGGCTGGAATCTGGGTGTATAGATATTCCATCATAAAATGGGGTATTAACAAATAAACACGCATTCAATTGAATGTTTGAACCAGGCCTAGCCGTTACGCAATCGTAAAAAGTGCAGTTTTCCATTGCATAACCGCCACTGCGTATGGCCCCTGTAAATTCTCTGTCGGCCCCAATAATTTTACAATTACGAAACATTACGCCGGTTTTTACTTCGCCACTGATTGCCGACACGCTTGTATTATTGCCACAATCAATTATTAAATTTTCAAATAAACAATCATTACCGCGCGAATAAATCATATTGCGCCCGCCCGTCGCGGCGCTTGCCCTTATGATGCCTGAATCCTCTTCGGCGGCTACAAATCGCATAAAGGATGAGTTAGTGTAGATTAAACCATCGCCATTAGGGGTGGCGTCTTCTGCTAATATTGCCGGAAAATTATTTGAAAACTCTAAAAGAAAAAGCAAGTAATTACTGGCGTCCGTATTCCAGTAGCTTTGTTTTATTTGCGGGGTTTCTATTTGCCCGGCAATTGAACACCTAACCCGAATGGTAATTATACCCGCCGCATTAGCGACCAAATCATTAGAGCCTAGTTCGGCTATTATGGCCGCTTCTATGTCTGCCACGGTGCCATAAGTGTTCGCATTAACAAGTTTGGCGGGGTCGTTGTCCCAAATTAAATCGTTCATATTATAAAACCTGCACTGGAATAATTATGTCTTCGCCGTACACGGTTGTGCTTACCGCTTCGCTTACGGTTAATGTGGCGGTGTTGGTGCCCGTATTACCGGCAATATCGGTGGCGGTAAATGTAATGGTATGAATGGCGGCGGTTAATGGGTCGGGCAATGTTGCTAAATTATGATTAACCGTTACCGATGAATCCACATTATCAACCGCACTTGCAGAATCTAACCAGGCTTGCAATGCCGAATCAGAATGCGCTAACCCCGCGCCGGCGTTGGCAAATTCAAGCGTAATATTATTGGGAGCGGCCACTATTGGGTTAGTGGTATCGGCTACGCCGGCTTCGCTAATGGATACCGCCGCGGTACCTGTGCCCGTATTGCCGGCACTGTCGGTGGCTGTAAATGTAATGGTATGTATGGCGGCGGTTAATGGGTCGGGCAAGGCTGCTAAATTATGATTAACCGTTACTGATGAATCCACATTATCAACCGCACTTGCCGAATTTAACCAGGCTTGCAATGCCGAAACTGAGTGCGCCACCCCTGCCCCGCCATTTGCAAACTGCACCACTAGATTATTAGGGGTATTAATAACGGGGGCCGTTGTATCGGGTGTGGGCTCGGTTGGGGTTGTGGGTGTGCCTGCATAATTTTGCATGGCTTGAATAGCTGAATTTAATAAATTGACTATAGGGCTATGGGTGGGCTGAACTTTTGCCTGTACGTTATTTTCGGTGGTGCCTAAATACGCATTACTTAATGTAATTGTGGTGGTGTTGCTGCCGGCTATTTCGTAAACCAAGCCATGAGCGATTAGCGCGTAACCTGGTTCTATGCCGGCGGTGCTGGTGCCGTCTGTAATGACTACTAAAACACTGCCATTTGTCAGCGTTACATTATTAAACTTTAACCATGACATGAATAAATACCTAAACGATTAACTTTTATTAATCTTTATTATGGGCGGTTTATTCGGTGCTATCTGGGCCAGTGGTGGTATAGCCTTGCTGCTCCATTTGTTGAAGTAATAATACTTGCGCGGTTAAGGTTTCGTAACGCTTTTCATTTTCTTCAAGCGCTCTTGTATCTTGTTTTATTTGAATGGCTAATATGCCCATTTCGTTTAATAACTTATTGATTTTTGTGTTCATTTATTTACTCGTTTATAAATTTTTGTAAGATACAAAACTTTTTACACTGGTTACGCGCCCTTGAACCCCTGACCCCACATATCGACACCCTAACCTAATGTCTAGCCATTTAATTTGGCTAATATCGGTTATACCCAGTTCTACCGCTAATTGAGATGTGGGGCCAAACAAATCAATATAACCCTCCCAATAATACTTCCTAGTGTCAATTGCTACGCCGTTTCCATCCACTACATTTGTAGTTACAGTGCTAGATTCCCAGTTTCTAATATCATCAATCCAAAATTCCGTTATTGTCCCGTCTAATTTTTCTAGTTTTATTTTTAAAATTAAATTATGACTATTGTTTCTATTTGAATCTAATTGAACACCGCCGGCATAACACCTTATGTACATTAATGAGGTGTTTTGGTTTGTTATCATTGAATTAACTTTTGTTGCTGTTTCTTCACTGGCAGATATGGGGGGGCAATATAGTTTCGCTAGACTATAGCCATCTAATGGCAATAAAACTGTGGTCGATCCACCATTAAAGTCTACTTTTTTAATTAATGTTGTATGGCCAACTACATTTGATTCGCCGTCAGACACTAACGCCACCCCGTCTATAATTGGCGTACTAAGGCGCCCACTTTTAATCGTTGCATTACCATCGCTATCCACTAAAAATTTATCATTAACATTAATGCTAGATTTAATTTCAACATTATTTAATGCCACCACATCCCCCACTATGCTAAATGGATTCGCGGTGCCCGACTGGGTTTTAAATGTAAATTTATCGGCACTGAATACAATGTCGCTTGATGTTTCATTAGCCCCAATAAATACCCCCGCAATCGCCCCGCCCGCGTCCACGTATAAACCGGCGGTGGCGCTGGTCGTGCCGTTAGCTTTTAACGCATCTAAAATTAAACCCGCAGCGGCTTGATCGGTTTGAACCGTAGTTAACGCACTGGCATTGCTTGCGGTTACGGTTTGTAAATTTGTAATGTTTGTGGCCACCCCGTCTAATTCTAAATCGATTGATTGAAACGTACTTGCATAACCGGCCGTTACGGTTTGCATGTCGGTTATGGCGGTTGCAAATCCGTCAATTTCTAGGCTCATGTTTTGAAAATCTAGCGCGTAGCCATCATTGGCGATTTTTAATTGCGAAATATCCGTTGTGCTTTGCTGGGTGGCGGTGGCTAGGGATTGCAAAACGATTGCCTGGTTGTCGGCGGTGTTTTGAAAATCTAATACCGTGCTACCTAATTGCGTGGTGTCTAGTTGTAATTGTTTAATGTCGACAATGTGCGCTACGGCGGTTTCCTTTAGGGCCGCAATGTTCAGCAATGAGCTATTAATGTTTTGGCGATCGGTATTGGCAGTGCCCACCCCGATTACCGTTTGCAGGGCTAAGCGATCGGCGGCCAATTGTGCGCGAGTTAGGGCGTTGTTAAATTCTATTTGTGCGTCTACGGCGGTGCTTACCGTAAATTCAGAACTTAGCGCGCCTATGTCGTCTTCGCCGTGAAAAATATCTTGCAGGCTGTAGCGTAAAAAATATTGGGTATTGCCGGTTAGGCCGCTAATGGTGGCTTGGTTGTTGGTGGTTTCTAAATTGTACGCGGTGGGCGCGGGTGTAAAACCACTGGTATTGCCTACCCATATTTTAATGCTTTTAAAATCGGGGGCGGTAACGGGGTTAAACGTTAGGGTAATAGAATCAATGCTCGACTTGAATGTCAGCCCGCTTAAAAATTCTGGCTGTGGGTTTTCTACTTGTATTTCACTTTCAAAGCCTAAATCGTTTGTGCGCGATACACACCGCACACTTATTTTAAATGCGCGGCCGGCGTTGTCGGCTAGGTTTTTGGCGTGGGAATACACAAACGATTTTTCGACACTTTCATAAGTATTTAAAATCGTATTATCTAACCCTTTTATTTGTATTTGAAAATGCGAAAAATATAACGGCAATGTGTCGGTATCAATGCCCCAGCTAATGGGCGCGCCGGCGGTGTCAAATGTAACGCCATCTAACAGGGTTAAATTTTCAATGCCTGGCAGTGCCCCAGTAGACGCCCCCAGGTTAATGGTGCCGCCGTCTATCCATTCGCTGAATAAATCATATTTGCTTACGCTGCGCACTTGTATTTGGTATTCGGTGTTGGGTGCATAAGGCACCACTAGGCTGGTGCTGTGCTTTAGGTCTTGCCAATGGCTAGACCAGGCGGTAACGGATGCGGCGCGGTACCTTACTTGCGCATGGCTGTAAATTAAATCAGTGGGTGGGGTTACGGTTATGGCCAGTGTGCTTAGGTCATTGCCTGGGCTGGCTGGCTTTTGATTGTGTACCACAACATTTACGGCCGTCACATCGCCGGCCCATCGCTTGCTTAGATCGGGTATTACCGCCCCGCCGTTTGGGTTTTGGTTTTCGTATCCCTGCCATGGGTAATCACTGGCGCGGTGCTCTTCTACTTCAATTTCGTATTTGGCAAAATTGATCGATTTTACATGGTAAATACCATTTACAATATTTAGATCGGTGTTGGTTAATTGGATTAAATCGGACGGTTCTAAATCAAAGTCGTCGGCGAATATTGGAATTTTTAAACGGGCACCGTGTCGCGATCGGTTTAAAATAACAAACGCCAATTGCTTGGCTTCGGCTTCATTATTAATGCAGTGGCTTGATATTGTTTTTTCTAATTTACGGCCACCGTCCTCTATGACTAAAGCTTCATGGGCGGCTTGGTCGGGGTAGGTGTATTCGCGGCTTTTGTAATTGTCTAGGGCGTCATTCCATCGAATAGTGACGCGGTTTAGGTGCTTTTTTAAATCGGCTGGGCGTTCGACTATGTAGCCTTCGCCTATGTTGTCGTCGGTGAATACCTTAACAACGGGTTTGTCTTTTTCAATTACCGGCACCACCTCGCCTAGGCGCGGGGGTAGGTTTATTCTAAAGTCGGCGCGGATTTTATCTAATAATGATTTGCGCGATAGATTTAAATCTAACTGTACGTTGCAGCTCATTAATGGCCGCCCGCCTACATCTTGCCTGGCAAAGGTGCTTTCGGCTTCCCATACATGGCGCACGCTTTCTAGGTACGATAACGGCCACCCCCAGCCATAGCGATCGCTTCGCAAATAATCCCACAGTATCTCTATTGGGTCTTCTGAATAACGGGCCGCGCCCTGGTCGAAACGTTGAATTTTAGCGCCCGAAATTAACGCCGTTATAGATGGCTTACGGCTAAACGGTTGCTTGCCTTCGCCGCCTTTCCATCGCAATTTATAATAGCACCCTGCCCAACCGTCTAAGGTGTGTTCGGTTGTCCACTGTGGCAAGTTTGTGCGCAATGCCAGGGGCAATGCTTCGCCAGGTGCGCCGGTAAATTCGTGGGCTTCGTAGTAGCCATCAAATTCGCCACTGCTTACGGGTATGTCGTTAAAATAATGTTCGTTAAATCCTTGTATGCCGTGGTGGCCGGCGTCGCAATACAAAACCACATAATGTAAATATTCGTTTGGTGGGTCGCCGGCCACGTCTTCGTTTACTTCAAAAATAAACCGGCCGCCGGTTTTTACGGTGCCGTAAATTAACGGTAATTTGCTGGGGTCGGCGTAGGTAGTGGTTAGGGTGCCCCCTGGTATGTCGGGCATGTCGCCGCGCACCCAATCGCCAAAATCATCGCCCAGTTTTTTTAAGTAGTCTTCGCCTATGCCTAGGCCAGTGGTTAACGGTGCCGCTACAAACCCGACGGCGCCGCCGACGTCTTTTTTTAAGTCGTTTAACGAATAGCCGCCCATTATTCACGCCCCCATGGTATTTCTTGGCCCAGGTCATTTATAAAACCCATGCCTAAATCGGCTGGGAAAAAACCTTGCTGCGAACCTTGCGTACAGTTGCGCCCCGCCGGCGTTTCACCCGCGGCCCATAGCCATTGTGCGTTTATGGTTAGTGGTGTGGTTTTTTCATTTTGCAGGCTTACGCGCTGCATATTACTGATGGTGCCGGCAAAAAATGGCACAGCCCCCACATAGATATGGGCCGCATTAAAAATGCCCATTTGCGCAAATACAGGGCGGGTTAAATAGCCTTCGGCGCGCAACAGGTCTTGAAATTCACGATTAAAATCAGCAAAGGTAAATTGTGTTTCGTCGGTTTTTAAATCGGCTTGTTCTTTTATTGGGCTGCCCAGCACTAACAGGCCATTGGCTAAATACGTGTTGCCATTGTCGGTAATATTATCGGGGGCGGTTGTTAAAAAATAATCGGTTACGCCGCCAATGTGCAGCATTAAACATTCGTAATGGGGCTGCGCTAATGCGGCTTTTACGGTTGGGTCTAATGGCCTCATAAAACCACCTCTTGAAAATCCAATTCAAACGCCGACTGTTTATTGCCTGGTATGTCGTACTTTTGCGCGGGGCTGGTTTGCGTGACCGATAAACGCACGGGGTTAAATATTATATTTTCGCCATTAATGGCGGGGGCAAGTAACGGGCGCGTTAATACAATGTCGGCCTGCCCGCTGCCATTAGAATTAACCGGCGCGGCGATTTTATAGGTTTTACTTAAACTATTAAGACGGATTAGATCGCCGGCTTTAAATAAACTTTGTGTATTGATTGGCCACCCCGTGGTCGACAATGTTTTGCCATTATTAGCGGTTACGGTTACGGCGCTTTCTAATACATTTTTGGCTTGGCCGCTGGGTGTGCATACTAGGGGCAAAATTAAATCGAAGGGGGTGGTCGCGCCTTCAAAGCCTTCTATGTGGGCTTCAAATTCGCGGGCCTGCTGATAAGGTAACGCGGCAATGTCGACACTGGGGTTATAAAACATAGGGCCGGTGCCGGCCCCACGAAAACGCCCGCCGGCGTTTCGGCGTTGCTTAATAGATTGGTCGGGCTTCCAGTTAATGGCGTCTACTGGGTAGGCTGATAAATCTAATGTGGTCATGTGTTTTAGCTCGCGGCTTGCATTCCGTATGAGCCTAGAATACCTCGCTTTTCAGTTATCATCTGGGCCGCTGCTGCCGGATCGTTAGATGAAAAGTGGAAGTTTTGCACCAGATTTTTTTTGTTTACACCACCGCCGTTTTGTTTGCCTAAAAACTGCATTAAATCTTGGTTTTGCCTTGGGCTTACTACCCTTTCGCCCTTGGTTATGGTGACGCTGCGTTCGTCGGGGTTGTAGGTCATGCCGCCATGTGCCACCGGCTGGTATTGTTGCTGGTTTATTTTTGCCATTTGCACGGCGGTTAGTGCGCCGATTGTGGTGGCCAGTATTGGGCCTAATATTGGCCCCGCCGTTAATGCTTTCACAATTGCCAAACTGCCACTAATGGCCGCTTGGGCTTGTGAGAATTTTTTACCTTGTTCAAATTGTTTTTTATTGCCCTGCATTAATATGCTGGCCATGTTGCCAAATATTTGGCCCATGGCTTGGGCGCTGCCCATTAGTGCCTCGCGCTTTTTCTCGGCGGCGTCTTTTGCTGATGCGACCACCGCGGCGTTTTTGTCGTTTTCGAGTTGTTTTTCTTGCTCGTACACTTCGCGTAATGCGGCGATGTATTTGTGGCTTGACTCGCGCAATAGGTCGATGCGTTTTTGGCTGCCCTCTTCGGTGTTGGCAATGATGATTTGCTTGCGCTTTTCATAACTGCTTTTTATTTTTTCTTCTTCGCTTAATAGTTCGTATTGCAAACGCGCAAAGGCTTGTTCGCTTAATTTTTGCAGCCGTGCGGCTTCGGTGGCGGCTTTGTCGGCGCGTATTTTCTCGCGGGGGTCTATGGCTGTGCCGGCAGATATATTGCCGGCGGTGGCGGCTTTGGGTTTATTGATCTCGGCTTTTAATTTTTCGACGCGATCGCCGGCCGCTATTAATTTTTGTTCGGTGTCGGCTAGCTCTTGTGCGATTTGGGCTTGGTTGTAATCCCTGGCAAATCGTTTTTCGATGGAAAGGCGGCGGTATTCTTCGGCTAATTGCTGTACGGCAGTTTGCGATTTTTTTAACGCGCTGGTTAATTCGTCTTGGCGCACGGCGGCGTTATTGCCTAGCAGCAAATCCACTTCGCGTTTTAGGCTGGCAATGTCTGGCGCACCCGCACGGGCACTTGTAGCAAATGCCGCAATCGCGGTGGCCGCCAATGTGAACACGCCCACAGGGCCACCCAGTAACGCCCCTGCCCCACGTAATAATCGGGCCTTACCTGTTAGGGTTCCGGTGGCAATGCTGGCGCTGTTTGCGGCGCTGTTATATGAATGCTGCGCAATGGTTAGGCGTTCGGTGGCGGCCCGTTGCATGTCTATTTTTTTGGTTAGACCAATGGCGGCACCGCTTTGGGCTTTGGCTTTGGCTAGGGCCGATTGTGCGGCCCCCAGTTCGGCGGCGGCCAGGTTGCGGGCTTCTATTGCGGCGGCGGCGTCGGCGGCGCGGCTGGCGTTACTGGCTGCGATTGATTTGACTTTTGCCGCGGTTAGGTTGCCAAGCCCCACGGCCCCACGGGCTGTAAATATCACCATGGCGCCCATGGCTAGGTCGCTGTTTTCGCGCACAAATGCCAGGCTGCCGGCTAAGGCGTCTAGGCTGGTGTTAGCAATTTGGCCTATGGGCCTATCTAACATGGTTATGAATAATTCGTACTCGCGGTTTAAATCGCGAGTGTGGGCGCTTATGTTGCCGTGGGTTTTGGCCGCTTCGCCGTCGAATTCTTGCAGGGCTTTTAATAAGTTTTCTTTAAAAAACTGGCTGGTAATGGCGCCACTTGCGGCTAGCTCGCGCAATTCGCCACCGGTTAAACCGGCCGCTTTTTCTATTTTTTGAAATAGACCAGGCATGGGGTCGGTGGTTTGTTTTATTTCTTCCATCGAAACAATGGGGCTGGCTAAGCCCTGGGCCAAACCGTAAAACGATTGCTCTAATTGTGCGTTGCTGGTGCCCAATGCGCTGGCCGCGTTGCTCATGCCTTCTAGTAGGCCACGGGCTTCGGTGGTGGTTACAATTTGGTTTTGTTCTAGGGCTAATAGATCGGCGTATGCGCCCGACAAACCCACCATGGTTTTATGGTGGTCTTCGCCCAGTTCGATTAAGTATTGGCGGTTGGCGGCATAGGCGGCGCTGGTGCCGCTTAGGCTGCGCATTCGGGTTTCTAGGTCTTGCAGGGTGGTTGCGGTGTTAACGGCCCCCCTAATCAATTGCTGAAATTGAAAACCCGCAAACATGGCCGTGCCGTAGTGCCCCACTTTACGAAGCGAGGCGCTGGCTAAATCCCCTTGGCTGGTTGTGTACGAAAGGGCATTGCCCGCCGCCTGGGCCTGGCGTTGGGTGCCGGCTAATTGGGTGTTGGTGTTTTTAATGGATGGGCTAAGGCGTTGAAATTCGCCGCGCATTTGTTTGCCGTCGGCGCTTATAATTACCTTATAATGCTGTTCGCTCATTTAAACCCCTTTACCCATGCAAACCCCATAAACTGTGCTAGACTTTGTTTATGGAAACTTTATTTTATTTTTACGTGGCTATTAGCCTAATCGCTGGGTGCTGCATACTTGGGTTTAAATTCATCGGCTTGTTTTTCAAGTAGTCGATTTAATAACCGTGTATTTTCTCGCGCCATCTCTTTTAAATATTTAAAATCGTCGGTTGTTGTTTTACGATCGCTTAAACTTTTATCGGCCACTATTTGTGGCAAATCCAATCCCAAACAAATACCGCTTTCGCTGTATTTATAACAATCTTGTGTTTCACAAAACCAAAGAGCCGCGGGCCAATTTTCCTCGTACACTTCTATGGTGTGTATGGGTTCATTGGTCGCGGCGTTAATGCTTACCTGGTCAAAACCAAAGGCCGCCATTTCGGCGGTGTAGTCTTGGGTTACCGGTGGTTGGGCATTAAAAAATGCCTCTACCACCGCTAGGCGTTTTTTGCGGCAAACCCCGCGGCGCAATCCATGTAGGCCTTTATTAACGAAGAACGTATAGCCGCGTTTTCTAAAACGGTTGGCAATAGCGCCGGTGCGAATGGCTGCTCTACCCCGTCTTCGTCTTCGATGGCCAGGCCGTCAATGTGTTTAACCACCCGCTTTAATATTTCGGGGTCGGCTAACATATTGGTTAACTGGGCGTCGTTTAAAATGTCTTCGTATTCTGAATTGTCAATAATAGTAAACGTTACGTCTAGTTCGACCGATTCTAGCCCGCCGCCGTTAGCGGCTTGGCTCATGGATACGGGCCAGGTTACGTGTCTATTTTTTTTAAGTACTAGCTTCATGGTGCGCCTTTTTATTATTTCAGGGTTAAAAAGAATTATTTAAACGTTAGGGTAAATTCGTCATCGCCCAAACCGCTTGGGCTAAGTAACCGCGCGGTCATTTCAATTTGTGCTACGCCGTCGGCGTCGCCTGGGGTTATTTCGGTTGGCTGTGCGCCCCCTGCCGATATTTCTATAATGTTGCCGGCTACCGTGCCATGGCGCGCATTAAATACGCTTGTGTCGGCCGACAATACCGCGGCAAACCAATCTTTATTAGCCACATTAGGGCGATCAAAATTTAATTTTAAACCGCTTTTACGGTCGGTTATGTTCACTTCTTCTAGGTTTACTAGGTTGCGGTAACCCACTGTATTGCCCACGGTTAGCTCGCATTGGCTTAGGGCTAATGTTTGGCCGTCTAGTGTCATTAGTTCGGTACTGGCTTTTGACACAGCCACCACGGGGGCGCTGGGTGCAAACGATGGGGTCGGCAATGCCCCTGCCACCACCGGCATGTAAATACCCGTAAAAGTAAATTTAATGGTGGGGCGATCGAGTTGGCGTAAATTAATGGTGCAATCGCCGCGGGCGCCTTTTATTTGGTGCAGGTCGCCGTCGTGATAATAAAACATGCTTAGGCTATCGGCGTTTTCACTGACCGGCTCGTACGCCACACTGACGCCGGCGTCTAAAGTTTCAGAAAAACCACAAGCCCGTAAAAATGGCCCAAACGCTGGGGCGGTACCCAATGTGCCCGAACCGGCTAAATCCATTTCAAACTCTAACGCGGCATTGGCGCCGGCATGGCTTACGCGGTCGTGGCCAAAGCCTGGTTTAATATTGGCGCTTTCAATTTTTGAGGTATTTAAAAACGTAGGCTTAACATTGGATACATTAACCGCAATGGTGGCGGCTTCGCCATTTGCGTAAGCACCTTCTACAATGGCGGTTAATATTTGGCGGTTAGTTTTCATGGCTAAGCCTCTTTGCTTGCTTTAGATTTTGCAGCGGGTTTTTTACCTGGTGCAACGTCGGTTTGTTGGTTGGTGTTTGGGTCGGCGGGCTTAGTGTTATGCACCAATGTTTTTACGCCGTTTTTTAAAATGTAAGTGCCGCCCTTTGCCATGTTTAAAACTCTCGCATTGATAACGTAAAAAATATTTCGGCGCGTTCTTTGTTTTGTTGCCCCGAAGCAGACCAATTTTTAACGATTGTGCCGCAAATGTCAGGGGGCAGTTCTGGCGAGTCTAAGGCCGCTATAAGTTGCGCCCGTAGGTTTAATTCTATTTGTTCTATTTGGGCTGTGTCATTTGTGGCGCAGCGTAAATTTTGCTGGGCCAATACCATTACGGTTACATCGTTGGGGGTGGGCATGGCAAAACTGCCATTGCCCATGGCGCGACCGCTGCCCACAATAATACTGATTACGGGTTGGTGGCCTATGGCAGGGTCGTTAAATAAATTTAAATTACGGGTTACCACCCATTCGGGGCGCTGGGTTTTTAGATAGTCTTTTAGGGTGTCGGCTTGTTGGTTAATGTCCACGATTAATCCTTGGCGTGTAGGCCGGTTTGTATGCCTTGGCTAATAAATAGATTTAGGCGCGGTATGGTTTGTTTTAAACCTGGTTGCATAAAGGGTTGGGCTTTGCTGCCGTTGGTTTGAATGCGGCGCTGAATTAAAAACGCGAGGCTTTCTAAATCCATGTCGGGGTCGTTGGGGGTTATGTGTTTTTGCTTTATCCAATCTAAAATCGATTGCACGGGGGCCATGCCACCGCCGGTGGTGCCCTCTTCTACCGCGGTGCCATAATTGGTGGCGGCGACTAATTCCCAGGTTAATGGGTTTATTTGATTTACTTGTATGGCGTTGGTTAAAAATGAACTGGCTTTAGGCGCAAGGGTTTGCATGTTGCGTTGGGTTTCTAGTACCCCCCTAAACATGTTTTGGCTTAGGTACCGTTCTACCCTGGCCGGTACTTTGGGCAGGGCAATTAAAAGCGAACGGCCGGTGTGTTCAATTTTGGCGTGCATGGTTTTTTACCCCATTGCCCAGGTGTTTAGCTCTTGCATTAGGGTGTTGTATGCCGACTGTGGGTTTAAGTTTTTAGACTGCTGATTTTTTAACGGGTCGCCGGCGCGGCTTGTTAATATGTTTAACATGGCGGCGGCGCGGCACGCTAAAATTACGCGGTCTAGGTTGCGATCGTCCACGGTGGTATTGTCGCCGTTTTCGGTAATTGTCCAGCGTTGGGCCACACTTAGTGGCATAAACGACCCCAGCGAATTTAATAACAAACTGCTTGGCGGTGGGTTTAATACCGCTTGGCCGGTGCTGCCGGCGTTGTCGTAACGCACATTGGGTATATTTTTTGGGTAACTGGGCTGCCAAGGTTTAAAGGCGACTAATTGCTGTTGGCCCCACTGGTGCGAAATAATATTTAATACGGTGTTGGGTAGGTCGTAGCGATTTTTGTTGGCAATTAAATTTAATATGACTTCGCCGCGCAAAGGCTTTAAGCCATTTAATATGGTTAGCCCCTGGCTAATAATTTGGTTTAGATTATTGTTGGTGGTTTGTTGCGCTTCGGCTTCGCCGTGAATTTCGGCACTGCCGGTAAAAAAACGGCTGGCTGTGCCCAGGGCGATTAAAACTTGTGCGCGTACAATTGGCAGCGTTAAGTTAGCCATTGTGTGCTACCCCGTCTTCGATTAATTTTTGTGATATAAATTTCAGTTGAGCACTCAACCCATCCAGTTTTATTTTTACTTCGCCGGCCACGCGCGATAAATCGTTGTCTTGTCGGTTGTCTCGCTCTACCTGGTGGATGCGCTGCGCGCCTACCAGGACTTCTAGGGTTAGTATGCGATCGGTGTTGCTTTTCCACTGCCAAACGCCAGCAAAAAACATACTGATTACGGTTAACCCTATGGCCATCATAGGTAAAAGTACTGTGTTATTTTGTTGTTGAGTGCTCATGCAAACCCCTTACAGGTTATTTTTCTAATGCAATAACGTTGGTGGGCTTATCTGGAAACAAAGCTTCTACCACGCCCATTACGGCCACGCTAACCGTTACCACGTGTTCAAGCTGTGCCGGTTCAATGGCCACCCCAACACTGGCCGCCACGGCAATTAAACCTAGGCGGGTGCTGCGCTCTTGTAGTCGGCTTATGGCGTAACGTACGGCCATTTTTATATATTTTCGTACCATGCTTTCGCACTCCCGTAATAAAAACGGTGCTGTGGCAATCCTGCCAAGTCGCGCCCGTCTATGTGTATGAACGTTTTTGCAATGCCTACGCTAAAGCCTAATAGTTCGGCTTTGGCCACAAAGTTTTTAATTTTTGCAATGCTCCAACCCCGTGTACCAATATCGTTGGCGCAAGCTTTTAATGCCTGCCCCGTACGGATATTTTTATGCACGGGGTTAATGGTTTGGTGCAAGCTGCGATAATGGGCTCCCTCTAACAGTTTGTTATAACTGGGCGTTCGCGCCCCACTGTTTACCGGCATGGAATGATCGACCATTACCCGCAATGTGGTTAGGCGGCATAAATAAATCGGTTCGTACTGGATTATTTTTGCCTTTGGGCACGCTAATTCGTCGGCGATAAAAAACGGCACCACTTCAAAATCGCCTTTTACGTCGCCTTGGTATTCGCCATTATTTAAAAAATATGGGTTAGTCATTTTTTGCATCGCCCAGTATGGCGTTTAAAATATCCAGCTTGCCGGCGTCGGCTTTTACGTCGTCGCTTTCAAGGTGGGCTGTAATATTTTCGGGTGTTTGGTTTGACCAGTGCGCCGCAAACGCTTCTAGTTCGGCCGCCCGTTGGTTGGCCTCGCTGTTTTCGTCTTTAAGGGCTAACAGTGATTTTTGCACCGCTTCGATTACCGACTTGCGGGCCTTGCCTTCGGTTTCTTCTACCAGTGCCGCGGCTAATTGTTCTTGGTTTAGTGTTTTAACCAGGGCCATAGATTTTGCCGCGTTAAGTTCGCCGAATATGGTGTCGAGCTTTGGGGCGTTTACCTGGGCCGCTTGTGTGTTAGGCATTAGGTTTTCGTCTACTGGGCGGGTTTGCCCTGCCGGTACTTTTACCGAACCAATCCATAAAACTTTTTTTGTGTTGTTGTAATACGGCTTAAACGCCATTGTATTTACTCCAATATTTGATATTTGAAAAAAGCCCCCACCGACTGCTTAACGGTGGGGGAAAATTTCGGCCTTACGAAATGGGGTTACAGTGCCGCGCGTTCTGTTGCACTGAATACGATGATCGCTTTATAACGATTACGGCTTGTTACGGGTGTGTCTAAACCGCTGTATTCGGTGCCGTAAGCGAGTTTTTCGCCCGTTGGCTGGCCTTCTGAGTTCACACAGTCGATAAGATTACCCGCCGCTGTAAATGGCTTGTTAAGCACAAACGCGGTGGTACCACGGACACCTAATTGCAAACGCTCTTCGCCCAATACCGAACCGGTGTTTGTGCGATACATAGGAATGGATTTGATTTTGTCCAGGTTACCCATGCTGTTTGTATTGGTGCCGGCTTGTGCATCTTGCGCGGTAAAGTTATCGGCTTCGGTAATTTCTTCGTGCAATGTGGCCGCACATAAACCGAAGTTAGGCTCGATGCCAATGTCTTGATACATACGCGCCTTAACTCGACCAATTAGGTTTACCAGGCCTTTTAAGTGCTTGCCTTTTTCGACTTCGGCCGCGTGGTCGGTGTCGAATTTTTCAACGTTTGTGGCGTGGCTGTATGAAATTGTCGCCGTGCTTTCGCTTGGTGTTAGCACTTGGCCTAATTCGTTTAAGAATGTAATTAAACCTAGGTTGTAATTACTGACAAAATAATACGTGCCTGACGCAATGTTTTTAGAGCCAATTGGAAACGCATTAATAACCGTTGCGCCAAACTTAACGACAATTTCGTTTTCAAAATTGCCAACCGCGTTGCCTTGCAAGTCTTTGCGCTGAAAAGCCGGTACCAGTGGAAAGTTAGCCAGCTTAACCATGCTGTTAGAACCGTCTAAACGGGCCGCTATGCTTTCGTCTTCGATGGTTACGGCGTTTTGTGCATCGTTAATGCGTTGGATTTCAAAGCTAATCCAGCGGGCTAGTTCGTCGCGCATTAATTGCGTATTGGCTGCGATTGTGCGCGCCCATGCATCCCAATTAACTTGGCCGCCGGCGTTGAAGTGTATTAATTCGTCGCTTAGCTTCATGGCCAATTTACGGGCCACTAGATACGCGGTGCCAATTTTAATGGCCACGCCACTGGTAGGAATGCCCGCGCCTTCTGGCACGATACCAAAATCATTTAGCGGGCCTGAGTCGCGTTCTTCGTAGCGGTACTGGGCAGTAGGGCCGCTGGTTGCATCGATTACCGTGTCGACCAATTCTAGGATTTTATGGTCTTCGACAATTTCGGTGATTACCTGGCGCGTAATTGACGCCGGTATGCTTGTGTCGCTTAGGGTGCCGTCTGAAAGCTGTTTTTCTTCGCTTAAAAGGCGTTGGTGGTTTTCAGTATCAAACGCGCCCAATACTTTTTTAGTGAACGGTTGCAGTTTTGCGTATTCGGTTAATTGCAAACCGCCGTTTGCGAATGTGTCGGTTTCGCCCAGTGCTTTACACGTAATGGCATGAATGCGCTGGCCCAATTGTACGGCGCCTTGGTTAATGCCTGCCGCACCGGCGATCGCTTGACCGTTAAAACCTTGTTCGCTTAACTTGCGGGCCGCGCTCATTTCTTCGGCGGCACTTAAATTAATGCTGGCCATGGCCGTTACCTGGTCGGCGTTCATGTTTGGCCCAATGACTTTTACGCCGTTGGCAATGACTTTTGTTTTTTCGGCTTCGCTTAACGATTTAGAACCGGTAATCGCGATTGTGTATTGCTCGGTTAATTTTGTTACCACGGCGGCGTCGGCTGTGGCTTTTGCGGCGGTGGCCGTTGCGGCTTCGCTTAATGCTGTTTGTACGGCGCTTGCGATTTCTTCTTTTGATGCGCCGGCTTGTGCGCCTGGTGCGGCTACATTAATCGATAATTCAATTGGTGTTTCGCTGCCGCTTTTTGCGATCGCTTCGGCTAATTGCGTGCCGCCGCTTGTGATTGCACCGGCCAAAGCTTCGGCTAATTCAGTGTTGTCTTCTTTGCCTTTCATTTTGGCGTCAAATTCGGCCAAGCAAATGGCAATATTTGCTTCGCTTAATTTTGTTAAACGTAATGCGGCTTCTAATTTTTTGCGTGCATTCATGGTATTTTCTTCCTGTAATTTTTTTGTTAGGTGCGGGTGTAATACAACGTGGGTGGGCTTGGTATTTGAACCGTCAGCGAGTGCATGAGGGTTTATATCTGCCATTCCTTTTACATGAGGTTTAAGCACTAACCCGCCGCCTGTTAATACGGCGCCAAAATTAGGCCTTTCCCCAGCTTCGTTATATTCGTTTGGTTTGTAATGTTCGTGGTATTCAATGGATAGGTAACGGCGGCCTTTTTCTTTTACCTGCTTGCGCCCTTCGTCTGTCCATTCTAAAAACACTTGCAAGCGGCTGCCGCTTACTTTTACGTCGAGAATTTCAGCGGCGGCGCCGTCTTCGGCTTTGTGCTGCACGTCAATAAATAATTTTTGGCCGTAGGTGTTGGCCTTAAAGTTGGCGACCATTTCGTTTAGGTGTTGCTTGGTTATTTCAAAATCGCCGTATTCTGGGTGATAAAACTTGCCCGTGCGGGTTAGGGTTTCCCATGTTTTAGGGGCGTCTTTGCCGGCGACTTCGGCCACCAATTGAATTATTTTTGAATCGCTGCCGCCGTCATTTAATTTTATAACGCGGCTTAAATTTGGCTTGGTTAATAAAGACATGTAAAAACCCTTTGGGCTGTTTGTTATTTACATGTTTATTTTCGTTTATTAGCGGGGGCGTTTGCAGGGCCATTGCTGGCGATTTTAAGTGGGTGAATATTCGCCCTATTCTTTGGGCGGCACATACACCAAAGGCACTAAATTAAATTCGCCACATTTTTTACATTTTGTTTCGGCGGTATTATTTGCATTAATGCGCACAAACTTTGTTTTTATGCCGTGTTCGTTAATGATTTGCGCGCCGCATTTACAGTTTTGTTTTTGGTGTGCCATGGGTTGCCTGTTTAGTTAGTTAAATGCATCTAGGTCGTAACCACGCTGCGCGTACCGGTCTTTTAGTATTCGCCACAGTGTGTTTATTTCGTTTTCTTTTAAGTAGCCCAGGCGCAATGCCAGGGCTTTGTTTTTACCGAGCACGCTGGCTTGTGCGGCGGCGGGTAATTTTTTTAACCAGGTTATGCGATCGGTTTTTGTTAGTTTGTCGCTTTGGGTCACTTCGTCGCTAAACACCACTTGCGTATAACTTATGGTACCTGGGTGGGCGGGCCATGGATTTTTACCAATGGGGTAAACCCCTGCCCCTAAGCCAAACCGGTTAACCTTGGCGTGCATGTCGCATATATCCGTTTTAGGGTGGTTAGGGCTTAACATAAACTTGGTGCCCACTGTGTCGGGGTGCATGGCTACGCTGGCTTCAAATGCGACGCCGTGGGCGCGGTTTATTTCGGTGGTAAATACCCGTTTCATGTTTTGGTATTCGGTGTCAAAAAATTCGCTTTTTATATCGGCGTAAACACTTTGTACTTTTTGTGCGTTGGCTTTGTTTTTTAATTCGTCGCTTACGGGGTTGCCCGCTATTAGCATTTGTAAGGCGGCTTCGCTGGCACTTTGGCCGGTTACTATGGCGGTGGTGATGCGTTTATTAAATACGGCTTTGGCGTCTTCTACTGACCCCCAAATGCGATCGCTTAATTGCAAACCGTCATTAGCTATAAAAGCTTTTACAATTTGTACGGTGCGTTCGGGTATGTCTTGGTTTGCTATGTACGCGGCAAATGGGGCGGCCCCTAATTGCGCGCTGTTTAATAAGCTGGTGCTTAATAAATTTAATTGCGCTTGGCCATGCTGGTTTAGCATGTTTTCGACGGTGGCTTTTATGCGTGCCAGGCGATCGGCACGTAATTGGCCGTCGGGTTCGGTTGACTGCATCAATACTATGTATATGTCGCGCAGTACTTCGCCCCATAATTCGCGCAATTGTTTGGCGCTGGTGCCGTCTAATTGCGTGGTGTTTTTTTGGGCGTTAATGGCGGCGCGTTTTATTATGGCTTGGGTTTTCATTTTGTGAATAACCAGTAGTCGTTTATTTTTGTTAGAAATTCGCGGCTTGGGTGCGGGTCATGAAAAAAACGCCCATCTTTAACTATTACACTGTGGCGTATTCCTCGCGGGCTAATACCATTTGCCATGGCGTAACCTTTAGGCGGGGTGTTATGCATAGTGTAATCAATATTGTTTTTATCAATCCAATCTATAAAATCACAGCCCCAGTTTTTCGACTCTTCAAAAGCGGGTATTTCTTTTAAAGGAATATCAAAAAGTGACGCTAAGCAAGCCGCAAAACAATTACCTTTTTGTTTTTCTGAATGCATTTTTGTTTGATTGGTCGGTGTCATAATTAATTACTTATGTCCGTGGCGCTTTCGTTTTTCTTGGCGTTTTTTTCGGTAATGGTTAGCGTGGGTTTATTGCCTACATTAGAATCGTGGGCGCCGTCGGGGTCGTTGTCTTTGTTTTGGGTTATGCCTTTTTTGCGTTCGTCGGCTAATAATTTTTGTTCGGCTTCGGCGTTTAGGCCCGCGGTTTTAAATACGGTTTTCATGCTGGCGCCCATGGCTTGCAGTTTTAAACCTAGGTCGGCTTTTTGGTTGCGGCTTTCGGTGCGCCGTTCCATAAATTTAACTTGGAATTCGTGCGCGGCTGGGTCTATGCCATGTAATAGCAGTTCTAAAATAAACCCTTGATGGTAGGCCACGGCGATGGTGTCTTGCAGTTCGTCGATTTCTTCGTAGTAGTCTTTTTTCAAGTCTTCTAATATGTCGCGGCTGGTTTCTTCGGTGTAACCGAATAACGATTTAGGGCCAGGGGCGCCGGCAAACACTGTATTTAACAAGTGGGATATGTCGCCGATTTGGTCTAGGTTGGCGTCGCCCCCCACACTGTGTACGGTGGCGTCGCTGTTGGTTGAGTAGTCGGCGGCTATGTCGCCCATTTTAGTCTTTAGTTGGTTGTCGAATTTTTCTAGGTGGTCTTCGTTGGCGCCTTTTAATGAAAATAAGTTTTTAAGGCCGGCACGCATTCGCCGGCGTATAACTAAATCCTCTTCTGTCATTTTTAATTGTTGCAGCGATGTTTCAACCGCGTCTAAATACGGGCGGCCCAGGCTGCCGGCGTCGTCGTAGTTGTCGGGGTCGAGTCGCACGATTGATAATTGCCATTGTGCAAAGGTGGCCAGTGTTTTACCGGTTATGGGGTCGACCTGAAAATACGCGGCTAATGGGCTGGCTATTTCGCCGGTGGTCGTGGTGTTGGGTACCAGGGTGTCGACCGGCATAGATAAACAACGGGCCACGCATTTTGCCACGGGGTCAAATACCCATTGCAAAGCTAAATTGCCTTGTACGCAAAATTGGCGCGCGTCGCTTTTTAATTTTGCAATGTCGTTTAATTTTAAACGGGTTTGAAAATCATCGTATAGGCGGTTTATTTTTTCGTGGTCTGGGCCACTCCAATCTAAAACCACCCCGCCGCGCACACAGTCGCGGGCCATTCGGTTGTGAATTTTTTTTACGCGGGTGTCGTCTTTATCCCATTGGCGTATGGCGCGTATTTTTTCGCGTAGGCTGTGGCTGGGTTGCATACTTAATCGCATGGTGTCGATTAGGTGGGCGTCGGACGGGTTACGGGTTGAGCCTAAAGGCCGCATGGCTTGGTTTGTATTTGCGCTGGCTTTGGTGCCCATTTTTGTGGCTAACCAATGCTTGACCGGTTCGTAGTATGCAAGCATGTTTAGCCCCTGTATTTGTTGAGTTGTTCCATTCTGGAACCTGGTAATAATATGGTTTGACGTTGTACCCCTGAGACTATCACCACCGGCGGCGGTGGCGCATGGCCAGCGGTGGCATGGCACCATGTGGCGGCCATTAGGGCGTCGAATAAATCGTCGCCTATTTCTTTTTTAATCATTTTATAGCTGTTGTAGCTGCCGCCTTTTACGGGGCTGGATTTGATGTTTTCTAACTGCTTTAACAGCAAGCCATAATCCGATATTAATTGTTCTTTGTGGGCGGCTTGGGCTTTGTATTTTAAGCCGGCGCCGTTTTTTATTGATCGGGTATCAAAGGCCTGGTCGCCCTCTTCTAGTTCGCGCACGTATGGAAACGCCCACGCCTTGGCGTTGATGCTTAGGGCCACGGCTTCGGCCATTTGGTGTTTTACCATGCCTTCAAAACGTATGGGGCTAAACACCCAGTTAGGCCACTGGCTGGCCGTGCTGTCGCCGCCACCGATCGCGTGGCGATCGATGCTTATGATGCCCTCTTTAAATAGCATGTCGTTTACCATGCCGATCATGGTGACGCCAAACGCATCGCCTATGCCGGCCGACGGTCTGAAATACCGCCAAAAACTCACTATGTCGCGGGCGACTACGGTTTCGTCGGTGCCTGGTGACCAGGTTTTTACATATATGGGGATTAGGTGGCCCCCTACTTTTTCGGTGACCACTAGGGCGTGTTTTGAGCTACTGCCGCTTTCGCCGTGGCCACTTGCATCGTAACCAAACTTTACGTCGCCCATGGCGTGGTACCGGCCCCCTGGGATGGGTTCTTGTAGTTCGAGGTTGGCTTCTAGGCCATTGCCGATACACGCGCGAATGCGTTTGCGCAATATAAAGCCGCCATCGGCGACGCGCTCGCATAGTAGCTGCCGGCAAAAATCGGCGGGGCTAAGGGCGCTTCGCATACTCTCGAAAAATTCGGCCTGTACAATGCCCATGGCGATGCCTAGGTGCATGTCGACTTTGGGCAATAGTATGTATTTGCCTTCGTCTAATAGCTGTTCGACGGTTTCGCCGCCTTTAAATACGCCGGTTACCCGTATGGTGGGGTCGTTTTTTGCGTTGGCGTCGGCACCTAGCCGCCTGGCACCGCCCAGCATTAGCAAAAAGTTAGAATTCAACCTATCCCACGGCATGTCGTCCACCTCTTCGATACTGGCGCACGTTAGGTCGCCCCCATCTACCTGGGAATGTATGCCGTAGCCGCTGGCTTTTGATCGGTTGTAAAACATAACCTGGCTATCGCTCATTTGCTTACGGCCATTTTTATACGACACGTAATGGCTTAGAGCTTCGCTTCGGCTTATGGCGTCGGTTATGTATGAAATATTGACTTTGGCTTGGTCGAGTCGTGGGGCCACTATGCCCAATTCTTGGTCGGCGTTGGTGGCCAATAGTTTGCAGTGGTACATCTCTTTTACGGCGGTTTTACCGGTACGCCGGCACGACACATCGATGGTAAATGGGTTGTTATCCATTTCGATGCATTTCAATATTTGTGACGGGTCTAAATCTACGTTGTGAATGTGCTTATGCCATAGGCCGTGATTGTCGGCAAAACGCATTATTTCGGCTTCGGCGGCGCGGGCATATTCGCCGCGCTTTTGGGCTGTTATGCGTTCGGCCATTAGTTATCGCCTTTTGTTTCGTCGAGTACCGCGATTAATGTTGGGTCGTTTTGGCGGTCTGTAGATGCGTTTTGGCTTAGGTTTTTAAACGCTTCTAATTGCTCGTTTTGCTTTCTTAATATGTCGGCCATGTCTTCGGGCGCGACGTCGCCCTTGGTGTAGCCGCCTAGAATTTTTTGCTCTTCTTGTAGTTTTGGCGTTAGGTTTAGGTCGGTTAATGTCATGCCGTTTTTATGTAAAAACTCCATGAATATTTTTAACAATGGGTTGGCTTTTACTTCGGTTATTACTTTTTCTACGCCGTCTTCGGTGTACTTTTGTGGAATAAATGAACCGGTATCTTTGTCGTACCACATTAATGGGGTTTCAATTAATGACCCCTTTTGCGTTATTTCTAGCATCATGGTATTTAAAATTGACATGGTGCCGGCCTGAAAATTGGCCATTAGCGGGCGTAGTACTTCGGGGTTTTGGGTTTCTTGCGCAACATGGTTTAGCAAAAAAACTTCGGTCTTTTTTAGGCACGCTTTGTGGGGCACGCAATCAGATTCGCTGGGGTGGTCTTCGTTAAAATGCGGGCATACTTTGCAGTCGGGGTACTTGCCTGGCTTGGCAGGAAACACGGTGGCGGTTTTTGCAAATACGCCGGATTGCATGGCGTTAAAACGGGTAATTACTTGCTGGTCTTTTGTTGGGTAACCTTCGAGATTTGATGCGCTGGCTATTTTGCCTTCGGCGGTTTTTGGGCCGGTTTGCAAACCCGCGGCACGCATTAAATTTACTTGCCAAGCGGCTTGGCTTGCCAGCTCACCACACGCGGGGCAGGTGGCCACTATGCGGCCGTCTTGCTCTTTTTCGGGTTCGGCTTCAAATCTAAAACCGCACGGTTTCACGTGATGAAATGCTAATTTTGTTTGATTATCCATAATTAAATAATCGCCCATTTATGGCGGGGCAATAAGGGGCAGGCATGGCACAAGGCCCGTGTTTACTGGGGGTTTGGGTTTTTGGGGGTAGGGTGTCCACTGGGTGGACAGTGCCGGATTATTGCTTGAAAGGGTAGGGTGTCCACTGGGTGGACAGTGCCGGATTATTGCTTGAAAGGGCAGGGTGTCCACTGGGTGGACAGGGTGTATTTTCTAATCATCAAAACTAATAAGTGTATAAGGCACAAGCCCTGGCAAATCCCAGAATTTAGAATTAGGCAGCCAAATACGAACACTATCTGCGACCTGATAATAAACAATACTATCGTCGGGTAAAATTGCAAAATGGGTGGCGCCATCTATTTTTTCAGGGGTAGATTGTACCGCTGGTTTTTTAATATATTCTTCGCCATTAATAATTACACTTATCATTTAGCTAACCTTTATAATTCCATTTAAAACCAATTAACTATTATGCCGTGCCAAATACCGTTTACAACCTAAATTAATTTCACGTCCTTTAACTAAATGTTTTTCGCACGCTTTAATTAAAATAAATTTTGCACGCTGGGCCATTTCATTTGTAGGCGGTGTTTTTTTTGGCTCTTCGCTTATACATGCAAATACAAGCAAACCTGAAATAAACACCGCCATTAAAATTAATGCTGATACTTTAGTTTTCATGCTGGGGCCGTAAAAACACTTGGGTAATTTTTGTATTATTTGTAATAGGCTTTTTATAAATGGTTTCCAGCTCTTGCCTAAGTTCACCAATATTTAAAAATCCGTCTAGGCGGGCGTCGAAGTGCGTTAAATTGCCAAACTTGGTTTTTCTAATTTTTGATACTTCGAGCTTATATAAATCTTGATGTTCGCCATCTTTTAAAATTGCGATCGGCCCAGGCTTAATATTTTTATTGCCTAGACGTATGGTGGTTTTTTTATTACCCAGAATAAACGACGTTAAATGGTCGGGCTTAAAATTCAATTCTTTTTTAACTCGCTTAACTACCAAACCAATTAACCAGGTTTTAAGCATTTGAACTAAGAAGGGCATAACGGTTACCAGGTGTATAAGTTAACCCGAACAATAAACCGTTAATTAACACATTGCTGGGCCTGCACTGGCAGGTAAACACTAGGCGGATTTATGGGAATATACCCCTACCTACAGGCAAAGTTCCCCTTAGACCAACTCAATGGCATTTGACCATTTACGTTAGTTTAAGCTTTGCCTCTAGGTCGGTGGTTTTCAACTATTCCCATTTTAAATAGTCGCCCCAGAGCAGGTATTTTGCCAGTTTGCTAGCGTCAACCATATACGCGATTATCGGGAGCATTCCCGACCCAACCCTGCTCGCGTAGGCGTTATTTTAATCCTAGCAATACTTCTTTAATGATGCCGCGCAGTTTTTAACGTGGTGCGGTTGGTAGACCCCTCGCCACATGCCCAGGGTAGGGCGTTTCTCATTAAATTGGTATTCCTCCACGGCTCCCACACCGATTGTAAAATATACCAGTTCCACAGGTGCCGACCATGTTGAGTTTCCTCCTTGTAAGTCGGCTTCGCCCATCTTGTAACCGCCCAAAGCATCTCGAATCCAAACGGTTAATGCCGCGCACTCGGTACCCCGTTTAAGTGCGTTTAAATAACGGGGCAGGACTTAACACACTGGGGTTACCGGTAAATCAGGGGCAAAAAAATACCCCACCGGTTAATCCAGTGCGCTTAAAACTGTGTACAAATGGGGAAGGGGTGCTAGACTTTGAGTTCTGACACAGCAAAGTGGCACTTCTAACTGATTTGTACACTTTCAAAAGGCCGCGCTTGCGGCCTTTTTTTTGGTCTGTACTACGTGATTAGTCGTTATCTATACGACATAACCCGCCTTTTTTATCGTTTTCATACCCTAAGAGTATATAAAACTCGCATTTTTGCAACGTTTTTTGTTTTTATGTTGTTTTTCGTTGCGTTATAGGGTTTCATTAACACCTAATCAATTGATAACGAATCAAACATTAAAGGAATCGGCTAAATGTCTATGTACGGACTGGATTTATTAAACGGGGTTATACAAAGGGCGGAGAATTTACTCGACGCTATAAAGACAACCGCCACATACCCGCACAACGAAAAAGTATTAAATAGGTTATGGAACGCCAAAGAAGTGGGCGACCTACTGGGTAAAAATAAAGCCACGGTCACACGAACGGCCGCAAACCTAATTAGCGCCGGCGATATGGGCGACTTTACCGACGATCAACGGCACCCAACATCGGGCGCGGTTATGGGTTACACATTAAAGCAATTAAACGCTTTGCGGGGCCATTACGGGTTAATGCCAACGCGCAACCAATTAATGGATGAGTGCTTATTGTGGGCTGTACAGGTTTTTAAAGGCGGTACTGGTAAATCTATTACCACGGCATATTTAGCCCAAAGTTTAGCGAGTAGGGGTTATAAGGGGCTTGTGGTTGATATGGATCCACAAAGCAGCTTGACCAGTTTATTTGGCTATATGCCTGATATAGAAATAGACCTTGAAGATACAATAACCCCATTTATAGAAGGGGACGAACCGGATTTAAAATATGCCGTGCGTGGTACGAATTGGGAAGGGTTAGACCTTATTCCTAGCCAACTATTAACAAATGACAATGATATTTTGATGGCCTTTAAAGCCGCTGAAATTGCCGACCCCGCCGACCGTATCCACCTAATGGTGAATAAATTAAAACGAGGCTTGGAGCCGCTAAGGGCTGAATATGATTTTATTTTGTTAGATTGCCCACCCGCATTAAATATGAGTACGTTAAATATTTTGTGCGCAGTTGACGCGGTGGTAATTCCTAGCCCGCCGGCCTTATTTGATTTTTCTAGTACCTTGCAATATTTACGAATGATTAAAACCGTAATAACCCGAATAGCCCCAGATAAACAATATAAATTCATTAAAATATTAAGGACTAAAAACGACAAGAAAAAAGCAAGCATGCAATTTAGCGACGCAATGGAAAAATCATTCGGTGATTATTTGTTGCCTTGTGAATTTCCATTGCTTACCGAAGTGTCAAACGCTACCACTGAATTTATGACCTTTTTAGAAGATCGTCGACCACAAAAAAAGGGGTTAGATATTATTGAGAATTTAACTGACCACATAGAATTAGAAATACTTAAAACATGGCCAAGCAAAGGCTTAGAAATTAAAGCATTAGAAGAGAAAATAAATAAAGGGGTTGAGCATGGCGAAGCGTAGGGGAATGGCCGAAGCGTTAACCGCGGATTTAGATAGGCCGCGCGCAGAACAAGCCGGCACTAGCGCCACAGTTGAAAATCTTGGTAAGGGTTATGTAAAACCTAAAATAAAAGAAAAAGTTATAAATTCAGTCGACCCAAAACGGTGCCGCCCTTGGAAGTTTGCCGACCGCAATAAACTTTGGTTTACCGAGGAAAATTGCGCCGATTTAATCCATGGGTTTAGAACACGCGGGCAAGATTTCCCAGGGCTAGGGCGCAGAATTACAGGCGACCCAGATTTTGATTTTGAAATTATTTTAGGTAACCGTCGCCGCTGGACTGCGGAATACACTGGCCTAACTTATGACCTGGAAATAACCACCGCAAGCGATGCTGAATGCTGCTTAAGAATGGATAGCGAAAACGACGACCACAAAGACATTAGCGATTTTGAACGGGCTGTAAGTTATAAGCGCATGCTAGATTCGGGCGTGTTTGCATCGGGCCGCCAATTAGCCGTAGAACGAAACGTTAGTAAATCGGCTATGGCCTATTTATTAAGTGCGGCAAAAATGAACGATACCCGTTTAATGGATTTATTCGGGGATTTGCGTGAACTGCCAATTAAACCCACTGCCAAGCTAATGGCCATCTGGGAACGCAGCGACGAAGAGCAGGGCGCTATTTTAGCTAAGGCCGCGCAATTAAAAAAAGAGGGCGTAACAACTTGGCCGACGGCCAAAATAATTAAAACGCTAATCGAGGCGCATAAAGATAAACCCGCCAAGCCAGCCAAAAAAGAATACTCCGACGCCGAAGGTAAAAAACGAGTGTCGGCCGAAGTTAAAAAAGGTGAGTTGGTTTTGACCGTTAACAAAGACGGGATTAATAAACGAGACTTGAAGAAATTAATAAATGAAGCGATCGCCGAATTTATTTAAATGTTTTATGGGTGTCCACTCAGTGGACACCCATAAAAAAAGCCGGTTTGCAGACCGGCTTTAACACCACAAAACTTTATAGGGATAGAGTCATGCAGCAACAACATAATAGCGCGAAATCATTAACACTTACAAACCCCATGCCCGAAGGCATGTTAGGCCTGGTATTAAACCTGGCTAACAGCTCGACCCAGCAAATAGGCCGCAAAGCCCAAATCGAACGCTGGGCCAGGGGCTTCGTACCTAAACCAACACAATTACGATTAATTAGTTGATCGGATAGCCCCTTTAAGATAACGGTATAAATACAACGGAGTAATAACACAGTGACAAATATTTCAATCGAAGCTTTATTAGCTTACGAAGAAAAGAAACGCGAAAAAGTTTTAAGCGAATATGACCGCGCCACCTCTGCCGAATTTTTGGCGTTAATGGCATTAGAGCATAACGGCCGCGGGGCTGAATGTGCGGCTAAATTGCTGCTAGCACTAGAAAACGAAACAAGTTTCGATTTTACCCTTTTATTGTCCCTTGATAGCGCAAACCGCGCACACGCCGATTTAGTTATATTGGGTTATAAAGCCCATGATATTTGGCCGTCTAAGTGGATGGTTAATACAGGCATTACCAATGGTGAGCAATTAATGGCCGACCTAAAAGAGAAGTGGGGGTAGCTTATATTAGCAACCCCTAATGAATTACCGATAATTCCTATTGTCGGTAATCCATATAAGCGTGTAATTCACGTGCGCCACACGCCAAAAACCCATTTTAATTATTTAGTAAAGCATCAACGCTATTAAGTAGCGTCCAATCTCGCGGGCAATCCGTAGCGGTTATCAATACGTCGCCTATATAAAATTCCACCTTGATTATGTCGGCGGTCTGATATTTCCAAATTTTATTATCATCATAAGGGCATTCGCGATAAATCATGGGGCTAGCTCGCATATATTTAAGCGGTAACTCTTTTGCGACCACGACCACGCCGTCGCGTTTATCGACGCTTAGGGTTTTAAATTTTTCACTTGGAAAATATAACGACGCTGAAATGGTCGCCTTGAATGCGAAGGCCGCCCCAGCGATCGCTAAAAGCGATGCGCCGGTAATACTGGCTATAAGTCGATTGTTCATTGGTGCGGTGTTTCCCTTTTGTTAAGGGTTACAATTTTGTCTCGCGATATATGGTGCGCTCGGAAACGTCCTTGTAACCTAGTTTTTTACATGCTGTTTGTATTTGTGCCGGCTTCAAACCCTGAGCCGCACACATTTTAATTACCTGGTTACGCTGTAATTTCGCCAAACTTTGTTTATTTGGCAAATCAATGCGCGCTCTGTCGCCCTCTCGCGGCGCGTACTGGTCGAGAATCTGCCAAAGCTCCAAGAACCCTTGCAAACCCAATTCGGCGGCCACACGTTGCCACACAGGCGCTAAATGAAGGTTGCGCAGTACTTCGGGCACTGGTTTAGCTCGCTGCCCAGGCATTGGCGTTAATATTTCGTCTAAATAGCGTTTGCCGTCTAAAGCTAGGAATAAATCCGCTTGCGGCAAATTTTTGCTAGCCCCTATAGGGCGGGTTTCATAATCATTACAATTATTTAGGTACATACCCCCCGCCTGGGGGTTTGTTGATTCCTTATGCCGAACCCCCACCCCTTCTAGTGCCTGGTTAGTGTCTGTGGTTGTAGTCTCTTTATCTTTCATGTGTGTCTATTCCTTTGGTTTAACCGCGCTTTACCTAGTACAGGGCAGTACTACAGACCCCATGCCTAGGCTAAGCAACATTAGTTAACCGCGCTTTATGTAATAAGACGCGGTAATAAACACATACACATTCTTTATATTGTTTTTATAGTTATTTGGTTTTGCTTGTTCTAATAGTGAGTTCTGGGCACACATGCAGCCTGCCCTAAACCCCGATGTATTCTAACATGTGGTAATAGTATGGGTACAGGATAGTGAAGTTCTAAGAGCCACCCCGAACCCTAAAGGGGTAAAGGGGGTGTCTTATTTTTTATAAAATAATTATTGAGAAATGCGGGCGGGGGCTTTACCCAGCATACCGGTAACGGCTGTGTGTATCTTGCCTAGTGGGTTGGCTTGATCTATTAGGCTGGTTTTCTTACGCATGGCCATGTGGGTGTAAACCCTAACGGTATCGACACTGCTATGGCCTAGGAAGTCGGCGCGGTTGGTGTCGTCTACGTCGTCTTCGGCTAACTCGGTGCCGAACAAATGCCTAAATGCGTGGGCGTGTAATTGGTCGGGTGGTATGCCGGCCTCTTCGCCGTAGGTTTTGATTAGTTCGTCTATTGAGCGGCTGCCTAGGCGTCGGGCTTCGCCGGTGTATTCCCATACCGGTACCGTACGGTTTGCGGTTGAAATCCATAAAACATTTTGTCCGTCGTGGGTTGTCCGGTCTACCTCTTGTAAATAGGGGTGGTTTAGATACGCGGTTAAAATTAATTGTAATTCCATGGGTATTGGCAGTATGCGTTCTTTATCGCCTTTTTCGATTACGCGAACGGCTAATCGATTGGTGCCGGCGGTATCCTGGTATTGGACAAACGATTCAACGTTTAAACTGACCACCCCCGAAATACGAAGCCCGGTACCGGCCAGGGTTGATAATATTGCCAGGTCGCGCAATCCGATAAACGTGGATAAATCAGGCTGGGCCATGATGCGTTCTAGGTTTTGTAACCCTAATGCGGTGGGAATTCGGCGGGGTAGTTTTGGGTATTCTAGTTTTTTGCCTGGGTCACTTAACGTATAACCAAATTCAAAGGCCCATTCGTAAAACGCCTTTACGGCGGCTATTACTGGCTTACGGGCTGCACTGTTTAGCTTTAACACGTGCCAACAATGTGCGCCGGTAAATTCGATTAAATCGTCTTGGGTGGCGTGGGTTATGGCCCGTTCTTTGGTGGCTAGAAACACCCCTAGGCGGTTTAAATTTTGGCTGTATTTAGTAACGGTGCCAGGCGATCGGCCCTTATTTACTAAATAATATTCGCCCCATTTTTGAATTAAACTCATTGTGCGCCCTTGATTGCATCCCCTAAAATCCCCGCGAATGGCTACAGGCCACTAAACATGCGGGGTTACACAAAGGGGCTTTATAATATTTATAAAACCCCCTTATCGTATTATCCACATGGAGCATTTAAGGGTTAGGCCATGTATGGCAAGGGTTGGCCAATATTTGGGGGGTGGGGTTTGAGAGCTGTTTTTTTTATGGTGCAAAACCCCCACCGTGTCCCCTATCCCCCCTGTCTCTTTATACACATCTGACGCTGCCGACGAAGAGGATAGTGTAGAGTTCGGTGGTCGCCGGATCACTAAAAAAAAATCAATAGGAAGCTACAACAGAGTACCAGATATAGATACCAAAGAAAGTATAACAAGAGAGATTGAATGGATAATAGGAGTCAAGAAGAGGACAGCATATTGAAGTTGATGAACACAGAACAACACAGGAAGATCATACATGAAAAGGACAGTGAGAAAACGGCGCA
>ERZ1027208.96-NODE-96-length-44333-cov-19.496138_pt1 | contig 44333 bp, 34 predicted proteins | sample MGYA00520867_ERZ1027208 | MGnify/ENA primary metagenome ERZ1027208 (study PRJEB33311, sample SAMEA4378413) | marine metagenome | biome: Marine biome; feature: Fjord; material: Water | collected 2014-07-20T08:00:00Z/2014-07-... | depth 75 m ... | reverse complement strand
TCTATCTCACCGCCACATATAGAAAAGCCGCTAATCGAAAGATTAGCGGCTTTTTGCTTTCTACGTTTTGTTATTTTCTATGAAATTAAAAATTAATTGAAACATTATTAAGGATCACTTTTTACGCATTGTTGACGTTAGAGTTTGCTTTGCTAACGGCAGCTCCAAGACTTAAAGCAGTAGTTAGCATCTTTGATGCGCTTATGATTTCAGCTCCGACAAAGTTGCCATGAATTAAATAATAAGTTTTTATAAATGTAATTTTTAAACTTGAAAAAGTAATACTCAAATTTGATTGAAAACTTCGAAAGCGGACATTAGATTACTAGGCATTGTAGGTATGAAAAAATAACTTTCTAACTCGCATTGGGGCACTTAACGCCTTAGAGTATTCACATTAATTTAGTTGTATTGCTTTAAAATTTAAATGTCTTTGATTTAAGTAGAGCGGTACACTCGACTTAAATCAAAGACATTTAAATAGGGCTTTATGAATTCAGTTAATATTAAAAAATCACTTATGCTAATGAGCTGTCTAACGCTTACTTCTTGTAGTATGTTAGACACTCACCAACTAGATGATAATGCCAATCATGTAAACATTTATGATGACTTTGAACAAGTGAAACATTGCCAATATTTGGGAGAGTTAGTTGGCTCGGAGGGTAAATGGTATACTTTCTTTTTTATCTCTAATACTGATTTAACCCTTGGAAGTATCGCTGACTTAAAAAACAAAGCCGTTGATATTGGGGCAAACAGTATTCATATTGAAGAGCACATGGGGTTTAATACCTCCGTGACTTTTTTAGGCCATGCTTATGAATGCCCTCAATCATAACTTGTATTAATCACCGTAATAGCTGATTAAATTAAAAGCAATGCCAGCTTCTCGCCTAAAGTCATTTAACTGATTGAATTCAATAAATGGCTCTACTTCAAAGTACATCCATGATTTATAAATAAGGTTACGATAACGTGTTGATAAAACGTAATTTTCATTCGATATATCAAGTTTGTTATTGCTTTTATTATATTGAACGCCTGTAACTAATAACTGCTCACGACCGGTACTTTTTATATGGAAAAACCCCACTTTTCGACGAGATCTTAACTCGTTTTGGATTTTTTGCCAACTTGCAGAAAAAGAAAAGTAACTCTTTTCAAGTGGGTAGTTAATAACGCCTTTAACGCTGGGTCCCCAACCATCTTGTAAGAAATAATCGAGTCGAGGTTGTAACCTAATAGCAATATCTTGCATTCTCCAGTTAAATTGCATTTCACTGCGTAGGTATAATTGTTTTCGGCTGACACCAATTCTGTTTTTTATTTGCCATTTATCATTAAATTGTTTTACGTATTGCAGTGCAACGTTTACACCGGACTGGTCCGCAGGGGAGTTATCGGTTTCATAATCGAGTAAGAGTTCATCTTCATCATCATTATCGATAACTAAAGCCAGCCTGTCGTTCCACTCAGGTAAATTAAAATAGACTTTAAATTTTGCATCCACATCATCTAAATCACCTGTTCGAGGTAACCATGATAATTGTAAATAGCCATTGGCAGAAGCGCTTTCATCGTTATTGGGTTTATTCTTATTGTCACGCTCAATATCGCTATCAATGTCACCAGTGTTCCTGTCGCCAATATTGTCTAACCACGAAGCGGTATTTTGCATCATAGCATTGAGTTTGCTCTGAAGAAGATCGGCTTTAGGACGCTCAGTAACCGTTGGCTCATCAGCAATACTGCACAAGGGGAATATGAGTAAACAGTAAATGAGCCACTTGAGTGATGCCATTGGATATTTGCTAGTTATGTAGATAGTTATATAGGCACTTATATAGATAATTATATTCGTTATTAAGCTCAACATATAATATCGCTATCAGCTTAACTGCCCATCACGTTATGGTGACATTGCACGTAAAGTGTATTGACATTGCTACCGCCATTTACGTTACCATAAAAGTCAGAGCTAGCAAAAATACCGGAACGATGATGTACAGACCAACCGACATAGCATTCTTTTAATTTAGGTACTTTAAATACGTCACCAATGCTGACATCAATACTCCAATCGATATAATTGAGGAATTTAGACGCTGAACGATTTTTTGCTTCAACATGCTCGCCTTCAACAAAGGGTACTTTAGCCGCGTAAGATACACCTTCTGCGATACCTATACGGGTTTTGATGGTGTCAGACCAAGGAAACTTGGAGAAGTACGCTTTAAAACCTAATACATATTCATTAAAATTATCTTGAAGTCCATTTTCAAAACGCCTTACGTAACCGCCAGTAACATAGGCTTCAAGCGGTAACCACATAAAGTTGTCCGCTATTTTTTTACCGACAAATACACTGGCCAATCCTGTGCCGCGCTCTTCAGGTTTAAACATATTTTGAAAACGCACGAGTTGATTAAAGGTTGTCTCGGTATGACGGCCCGCGGCTACTCGCCAATACCATTCACCTTTTGTTAAGTCTTTGGTGATACTGCCATTCACGTAAGGGTTGTCTTGGTAATCATTAAACTCATAGCGATAGGTAGCAAAGCTACTAAACTGGCCATTATCAATGACGATAGGGCTGTTAATTTTGGTGGAATCTAGCTCTGAATATTGCATATTGAAGCCAAAGTAGTGATGCTGAGCCACGCGATAACTCATATCAATACCGTACCGCATTTCTAGCGCGCTTTTCGTTTGATAAGCCGCTCTATCAGCGGTAGCTTCTTCAGGATTTACGCCGTAATAGTAATTACTGAGTTTTTGGTCTTCATAGGTAATGCCAATCCAGGGTCTAATACGATAATTACCGTGTACAAATAACTTCCCCCAACGTAAATCAACATCCCAGCCATTAGACGTGCCACTGATATCATGGCCGTAGTCTAGGGTGAAATTACCAAAGTCAGTACGGCGGGTAATAGCAAAACGACCATCGACACCGTCATCTCGGTCCATACCATCAAGCTCTATACCATCTTCTTCATTAAATCCGGCAAAACGATAAGAGGCATAAGTACCAATTAACCAATCTGAAGATTGATAAAGATGAAAGCCGGCTCGGGTACCGTCAATGAAGAAGGTTTCACCGTTATAAGTAATAAGAGGTAATAAATCATCCACGTCATCTTTACCGACATAAGGGAAGGTACCATTACGAAACCCCATGCCTAACGACCATAAACCACTGCCAGGCTCAAGATGAATCTGTGTAACATCTCTTGCTGCTTGAACGGGGGTGCTAAATGTACTTGTCATCATTATGGAAAAGGTAACTACACATATAAAGCGTAAGTGGCGGGAAATCATGATCAATCCTTAGGTCTTGATAACAAGTAGTAAGGGCTCTATCTGCTGGGACTGTGGGGAAGTGATAGAGCCGATGATTTAATGGATAGTTTAACGCGTTAGCGCTCTTTTTTCTAACGCCTCAATTCTATCTTCAATGGGTGGGTGAGAGGCCCATAAATGACTAAAGCCTTTCTTAGTTTTCTCACCAATACCAAATGCGGCTAATTGCTCTGGCAGTGCTTCCGGTTCTTTTTGTGCTAAACGTTTAAGCGCGCTTATCATATTTTGGTGTCCAGCTAAATCAGCGCCACCGGTATCGGCGATAAATTCACGTTTTCTTGAGAAATACATCACAATAGTACTTGCCAATATTGATAACACCACTTGTGAAATCATGACAGTAACAAAGTAGCCAATGCCATGGCCACGTTCATTTTTTAATATTACACGGTCAACAATATGACCAACGATGCGAGAGAGAAATACTACAAAAGTATTCACCACCCCTTGAATTAGTGTGAGCGTTACCATGTCTCCGTTAGCAATATGGCTCATTTCATGGCCAAGTACCGCTTCTATTTCGCCCTGTGACATGCTATCAAGTAAACCTTGAGATACTGCAACTAAGGCATTGTTTTTACTCGCGCCTGTGGCGAAAGCATTCATTTGATCTGAGGGGAATATAGCGACTTCAGGCATTTTGATACCGACTGTCTTTGCTTGTTTTTCTACCGTGTTGATTAACCATTTGTTGATGTTGGAAGTAGGCTCAGTAATAACTACTGCACCTGTCATGCGTTTTGCCATCCACTTAGATATAAATAAGGAGATAAAGGAACCACCAAAACCAATAACACCAGACAGTATCACTAACGACTGAATATTCAAGTCAGAGCCATTTTCGGCGAGTATGCTATCAACACCTAGTAACCTTAAGGTGATACTCAATACCAGCATAATGGCAATGTTGGTGATTAAAAATAAAAAAATTCGTTTCATTTTGATTCCTAGCTATTAAAATTTAGTCACATGCCACTTGGGTATAGAGTGCTGTAACAAATAAGATGGTAGTACTATACAAGACTATATAATTATTGATGTGTTAAATGATATCCTCAATGTGTGTAATGAGGTTCTTTAGAACTTATTTCAACGTTGGATTTATATTGACCAGGCAAACTGTAATAAACCATAACCATGCCAGCGTTTGTCATCAGTAAGGTATTCTTTAGAGTACACATTAAAGCTCCAGGTAACTGAACCACCTGAAAAGTAATAGGATAGTCCCGTTGAGGCGCTAGCTTGTTGTGGGCTAAATTCAACGTTGGATTCATAGGGCAAGCTGCCGTCAATAGTTAAATCATTAAACCGATAACCACCTTGTAGCCTTGTATAAAATAATAGGGATTGTGGCTTTGAACCATCAGTTAGGTTACCGACATGACCAAAGTGACTGCTTAATCTACCGAATGATTGTTCAAGGTTAGTGCCCCAACGCAAAGTGAGACCAGCATTTAGTTCACTACGAACATTACCTAGGGCATTATGACTAAAGGTACTCACTTCCCATTGGCTATTAAAAGGTGCAGGGTTTCTTAATAGTACATAATCAATTTCATAAGCGAGTTGAATGGTTGCTGTATTTTCAATTTGATGTTGCCAGCCTAAGGGCGTACTTGCTCCGATAATTTTATGTATAGAGCCTTGTAGTTGTTCGGTGCCTGAGGCTGGGCCGATAACCCCCAAAGCTAACCAAGCTTTTTGAGCGATAGCACTACCATACACTGCAGTATGTTGTTCAAATTCAAGAAAACCAGCATAAGGGCGATCGTTAGGCTGTGCCTCGGAAATTTTTATCTCATCGGGCGTCCACATACGTTGACTCACTTTTAGCCCCCATGTTTGAACGGCGTTATGTTGAGTGGGTAATAGGTTTTGTAGCCAATTATGTGCGCCAACTAAGTCATCTGGGTTGAAAGAGAGTGCTTTACTCTCCCAACCAAAAATCATGCCGTTACTGTAGTTACCATCTTCACCAAAGGTGACATCATTTTCTAATTGAAAATGAAATTGTGAAGCATTAACTGCAGGTACAGATAAAATACTAAATAGTAAACAAAAGAAAAAGCAAAAGCGAAGAGACATAATCATCCTTTGAAAGTAGCGTTGTACTAAATGGATTAATTGATCTTTATTTATCCACTATAAAGGTTACGCTTTGTATTAGCTGTGAGTAAAATGTAACTCGCGGGCTATTACTTGCTTATTCGGGTTCTTGTTTGTCGTGATTACTCAAAAGCACCAGCAGTACAAAGTACGCTGGCGCGGCTATTTATTTAACGTGTTTCATAAAATCAATCAGTAATTCATTTACCGCTTCCGGCGTTTCTTCTGGCGTTAAATGAGAAGCATCTGGGATCAAAACGTTTTTGTACAAGTTAGGTACATTTTCTTCTAATTTATCATAAACTGCTTTGCCATAGATGATGCCCGGGTCTTGGTCGCCAGCGATAAATAATGCCGGTTGTTGAACTTTAGCGCCCGCCAAAAATGACGTGTTTTTCCAACCTAGATCAACCGCTCTATACCAGTTTAATGCACCAGTGAAGCTTTCGAATTCGCTAACATAATATTCAAGTACCTGTGGCGTTAACCACTCAGGTAATTTTTTAGGTTCAACCATTATCTCTGATACTGCTTGACCTAGTTTCATAATAAATCCACCACGCTCATCAGGACCCGCTGTAGCACTTAATGAATTAAGGATGAAGCGCATAGAGTACGCAGAATCTTTATAATCAGTATCTTCTACACCAGGCGTTTGAAAGTAATCTTGATAGAAAACCATGCCGTTATCTCTAAATCTTGTTTTCCACAGTTCAGAAGGTAACTGGTCACTACGAGGTGCGTAAGGGCTACTGATCATAACCAAACCGCTAAATAAATCAGGACGTACCAACGCTGCCGTATAAGCAACTGGGCTACCCCAATCCCAACCAGCGATGACAGCGTCATCAACTTTTAAGTGGTTTAATAAGCCAACAACATCACCCGCCAGTGTGGTTAAGGTGTAATCTTCAATATTTTCAGGTGCTTCTGTTTGTCCGTAACCACGTTGAGTAGGTACAATCACGCGATAACCTGCTTCTACTAACGCAGGGATTTGATTTCTCCATGAATACCATGTCAAAGGAAAACCATGTAGAAGCACAATTGCTGGCCCTTCGCCTTCATCAACGTAATGCATTTTAATACCATTAATTTGAGCAAACTGATGATTAAACTGGCTGGCATCATCAGGGTTAGTAATTTTTCTCTCTGGTGCTTTTGTTAGGTTGTTAGTATCAGCGATGGCAGATGTGGTGAATAACCCGACAAATAATATTGATAAAAACGATGTGAATTTTTTCATGATAATTCCTTTATATTAATTAACTGTTTAATTTTTAAAGCGTTAGTGCTGTAAAGCTTGATTGATAGCTATTATAAATAAGTTATGAAAAATAGATGTGTGGTAATTATGTGTGAATGTGTGGTGTTATTTTTTACGTGTTATTTTTTACGTGTTATTGTTTACATGTAATATTGATTACATAGTCAGCTAAGTTATGCATATAAATAATATTGATAAAAACGATGTAAACTTGTTCATCATCTTGCTTCCACGCTAGTAAGTATAAAAAAAGGAAGCCTCCGAGGAAGCTCCCTTTATATTATCGTTTTTCCTGTCCGTGTTTTTCTGACTGAGTTTATTGCAATGCAGATGCAGGGATAAGCGCTGCTTTACTTGGATGAACTTGGTCGAACATACTAAAGAAGCTTGTCACTGCAGCTTTATCACTCACCTTAACGTCTTCACGAGTGACTAAAGCATCAAGGGTAATATCACCAACAAAGTAAGCAGCCCAAGCGTCCATAGACATCTTAATTGTTACATCAGATTTTTGTGGGTATTGACTAAGGTCTTGCACAAATTCTGAAACACCACTTCGTACATGTAAACCCATTACGCCAGAATCTTCACCCTCAATTTCAATCGCTAATAATTGATTTTTGCCATAGCTAACTTTAGGGTCAAGACGCACGCGATACTGTTCAATAGTGGTTGCAGCAGGGAAGCCTGTTACAGATTCCGGTCCACTAAACATAACAGTTGGAATATGTAGCTTGTTTTCCATCTCTAACGCCTTAGAAAGGTAGAACGAACGCGGGATGCTCGCCTCAGTGTTATAACCCATTTGACGTACAGCATCAGCCAATAATTGACGAGACTCTTGATCAGTAGGATCTACCTTAACAAGGTATCCCGCTAACTCTCCAGACCAAGCATATTGCTTGCTTGCTAGTGTCTTTTTAAGTTCAGCTTTTACAGCATCAACGCCACCAAAACCTTCAACAATTTTCTTCGCTTGATCATCAGGTGCGATACGGTTTAATACTTCTGTATCACGTCCAAACCAGCCTAACGCGTAGTTATAGATGTAAGATGGATAGTATGATAATTCACCATAGCCCATCTGATTGTTAGGTAGATCGGCAAGATCTTTAGGCATTTGCACCGAGTAACGTAATTCTTCTGGCGTTTGACCGTGAAGGATGCCACGCAATGTTTGGTCATAGAGATACATAATTGCATCGTAATAACCGTTCAGTGTGGTATTGATAAGCGCTTCGCCACTAATGTTCACTGAGTGTGTGTTAATTAGGTGTTTAGGTTTAAGGTCGCGGATCAATTTTATACCACCCGCCCAATCAGTAGGGTCACGGTATACTGAACCACGTAAGGTATAAACGTTAGGAAATGTTGGCCATAGGTGATTATTTAGTACAGTGCCAGATTCAGGTAGATGAACAATTGTTTGATCGTTGGTATCACTGTCAAAATCGGTATAAAAAACCATGTCAATACCATCAACCGTCATTGCTTGACCGTGAGTCACTGGTGTATTAATTGGCACAAAACCTTTTGTTTTACCTATTGGTGTCGTTGCACGAGCATCTGGTCCTTCTTCTGGTAAAAGGAAAGAAAATTGCTCAACAGTTCTTGCTAATAAAGCAGGGCTTAACTCAGGTATTGCCGCGCCCAAACCACCACTTTCAAGAATGTTTGCATTTAAGTCTGCGTGACCAATAATAGTAATATCGTCGCCATAAGCATCAACAATGGCTTGTGTACCAAAAGCATAATGGGCATGGCTATAAATAACGGTTGTGATCGGCTTATCACTAATGGTTTTAACTAGCTCGATAACTTCTAAGCCTTCCTCAACATCATCACCTGTATCATAAATGATTAAACCTTTTTCACCTTCAATTACCGCTTTATAACCCCAGTGGTAACCTATAACTGCCCAGATACCATCATCAATTTTTGTGATATATGGTTCTTCAGGTTGCGTTAATGCTAATTTTTCAATGGTACTCGCATTGACAATACCACCATTATCGAAAGTCGTATGCTTTACTACTTCACCATTGTATACGCCTTGCGGGTAGGTAAAGCGATCATCGCTATGATTATGGGAAAATGCTGTTGTTGCTGTTAATAAACTTGTTGCCACAACTGATAGGATAAATTTTTTCATGATAATTCCTTTATATTAATTTACTGTTTTGTTTGTTTAAGGCGTTAACCTGGCTAAGCCTTGATTGATAGTTATTTTAAAGAAATACTGAAGAATTGATGTGTGAAAGGAAGCGATGAATGTGTGTATTAAGGCAATGGACGTGTGAACTATCGTTAATATCCATTGATAATTTTCAATTAAGCGAGTTATTCAGTTACTCCATAAAAAAAACGCCCAATGTCTCCATTGAGCGTTTACAATTATTCGTTAACGTAATGCTAGTTAACGCGATAGTTATTTATATAGTTATTTATATAGTTACTTATATAGTTATGTAATAGTCTTACTTAATATATTTAATATCTATCTGATTAATTTTGCCATTAAAGTTAAACGGTGCGCGGTCTACATAATCTAAAGAGACGGGTGAGCCTAAATAAACACCAACATCAAAGGTTTCTGAAGCGGTATGCCCCGCAGGAACAGATCGTTCAATACGCCCTTGTGCCACTTTGGGTAATTGAAAGGTTGGCTACTTTTTAACTTGAATGTTTGATCAGGTTATAAACGCGAGAAAAAGTAGCGTTTTACAGGTCATAAAAACGTAAATAACCAAATGATTTGTGATTAGGTGTCAGGCATTATATTAGCCAGTAAAATCTCGTGATGCCTAAAGTATTATGGTAATAATGGTACAAAATTATAGTAATCACTAATGCCTGTTAGTATATTCGTAGTAGCAATAGCTGAAAGTATTAACCCCATTACACGGCTTATTAAACTCGCTCCACCACTTCCAATAAACCGGGTTATAAAGCCAGAAAACACCATTAATACATAAACTATGACTAAAACTGACAGCATAACAATACCGGTTTGCACTTGTTCCCAAAAACTAAACATTGCATTCTCTGTTAATAGTACAGCAGTTAAAATGGCTCCAGGGCTTGCAATTGAAGGTACTGCAATGGGGAAAATAGCCGTTTCTTTATGAGATTTATTTAAACGCTTAATCTCTTCTTCTGGTTTGCTATCACCAAATATCATCGTTAGCGCAAATAAAAATAAAACAATGCCACCTGATATTTGAAATGCAGGAAGTGGAATAGATAACGCTGTTAACATTAACTCCCCAACAACTAAAAAAAACATCAAAACGGAAGCCGCTATTATAGTGGCAAGAAAAGCGATGCGGTGCTTTGTTTTCTTGTCATATTTATCTGTTACTGCAACGAATACCGGTATCGTTCCTATAGGATCAATAACGGCAAAAAACGTTATGAAAATAGCCACGTAATCTATCATTTATTTCGCTGTCCATTTTTAATGGTTAAAATATTAAAGGGTTAATTGGTTGATACTAAGCGGTAAGGGCAAACTAATTGTCTGTTAGTTTTCTTCTATCGCTCTGCTTTATAAGAGAATAGCACCCGCCTAAAGCGATAATAATCCCTCCTAAACCTATTATTGCTATAGGATCATATTTCTCTAGATCTAATAAAATTACTTTCCGAGCAATAGCGATAACGGCGACTAGTAAGACTACCTCTGCGTGTATGACATTATCTTTGAAATACATTTCTACTGTCTCTATGAGTTCAAATCCAATCAGAATAATGAAAAAGAAGCCAAAAATTCTAAACAACTCATCAATTTCAAGAAAAAGTACACTATTTGAATCATCAAATAAATCGAGGTACAGCAGTATACCTAGCTCTACTATTGCAATACCCACGATGAGGGTCATTAAAATTAGTAAACAAAATGACATCCCCTTTTTTATTATATTTATAAACGATACTGCTTTATTGAGACTTTGATTCACTGCAATGTACTCCTATTTATATTTCAACTTCGTCGTCACATGTTTAAGTACAGTGACAACATAAAAAAACATTCCACTTGGTATAAATACCAAAGAAATTGTTGTAAAAATTAACGTTAAAGATAACCATTCGCTAGGTTATTTCATTAAAGGTGAGGAAATTATGAATTTTTATTTCGAGGTAAAGAGATATTCACAATATTGAAATGTTAAACATTAGGTTTTATCCTTTAAAAAATACTTAATTTCACCGAGTTAACTCAATATAATTAGATTCGCGATGCATAATTTATAAGCCATCATTATCAGTTTTACTGATTGGCAGTAATCGACAGACGTCGATAAAGTTCGCATGCATGTAAGTAGGAACTAATCGTTCAATACGCCCTTGAGCCACTTGGATAATTGAACGTTTGCATCAGGTAACAAATGCGAGAGCAAATAGTAGTAAGATGACGACAATAATAAAAAATGTGCCCGTATCAAATTTTTTCATGGCTTTTAGTACTTAATCGATAATATGAATGAAAGACAATTCGGTAAATCCTCTGTATTAAGACGAGTCTTTCAATACAGAGGTTTTCCATGATCACTAACTTAAGAAATGTTCTTGTGCATAAGCTGGATTCGGATACTTATAAAAACCTTCACCTGATTGCACCCCCATTTTTCCCTGTTTAATAAAGTGCTCGTCAATGTACTCTGCTCGGGCTAAACGTTGAGGGTCATTCAATAATTTCCCCCACATACTGTCTAGGTTATACATGGTTTGCATACCAATAATATCCATGGTGGCGAAAGGGCCCATTTTTACGCCAGTGCTAATCATCCAGGTTTTATCAATGGTTTCTGGTGTGGCAACGCCACCTACTAAAAGATCTCCAGCTGCGCTTAATAAAGGAATTAGCAATGAGTTGAGTACATAGCCATTTTGTTCTTTATGGATAGGAATTGGCACCATGCCAATCTCCTCGGCAAATTTTACCACTCGATCAAAGGTTTCTGTGGACGTATCAGCATGCCCCATGACCTCACCTACATTGGCATCCCAAATACCATTGGCAAAATGTAATGCAACAAACTTTTTAGGTCGGCCGGTATATTGTGCAAATTGGCTAGGTAATAAACTTGAGCTATTGGTGGTGAAAATGGTTTTTTTAGGGGCTACCTGAGATAACATTCTATAAAAGTCAGCTTTTACTTCAATGCTCTCTGGTACCGACTCGCTAATAATATCAGCATCATTTACTGCTTCAGCTAAATCCGTCGTGTAATTAATTCGGTTAAGTGCTGCTTCAACAGTTAGCTGACTCGCACCACGAGTTGTCAAAAACAATTCAGCAAACTGCTTATGCAATTCTTTACTTTTTTCAATACTATCTTTGCAAATGTCAAAAACAAACACGTTAAATCCGTGTAAAGCTGTTTGCCATGCTACTTGTGATCCAAGGACACCAGCCCCTGCAATCGTTACATTTTTTATAATCATATTTTTCTCCTTTGTCATTAATTAAAGTTGATTCAAGAATAATTGAAGAGCGCTTTAATTCATGCGTGATATCAACGTAAATTTGTGTGTTCTTTCGCGTTAACATCAGCGAACAGTGCCTTTCCTTCGTAGTTAGTCTTTAACTAGAGCGGCTATAAACATTTTCTTTTTCACGAGATTCATTCCTGCTTTAAGTTTTTGAATACGTGCTTTTATGTCGATTACTCTCAACTGGATTGGTGTTAATTGTGTGTTTTGATCCGTGATAGGATTAGTCATTGTTTTATTTTTCATAAGAGAGCCTTAAGTTTACAAAAAGTTGATAACACGAATTTTCATTAAAAAGCGTAGGTATAGGCTACCCAAGTTTCAGCTTTGTTGTCTTCATTGTGGTTTATGTGCAAGCGAACATTTTGATTGCCATTGAATCGATAGCCAGCAACAAATTCCATGTCGAAGCTGTTAATGCGTTGTTTTTCTAAGCCACCTTTCATTTCCATATCACTAAAACTTTGTGTGAGTATAGGAGTGAAGTTAGTCCAGATACTCTCAGTCCAATTGTGAATGAACATTGCTTGTAGCATCCATATATTCGTTCTTCCATGAGCAAAATCATTACTGGTATAACCTACACCAGCGATTGGAACAATCATGGTTTTTCCGTCATTAAAAGGTAATACCTGCATTGCATTGATCACTAAGGTTTCACTTTTACTGTCTTCAATATCTTTATGAAAATCGTTGTGCTTTATATAATCAATCATAAAGCCACTGCCAACGCTGTTTGATACTGCGGCTCCCCGAAGGCGAAGCATATCGGCATTCTCACGAAGCTCTAACTTACTTAAAAAAGCCCAGTTGTCACTCAATTCACCAGCGAGTGTTAAGCCAAGTGCAACACCATCTGTACCTGCATTAATATCAACAGCAGAATAAACAGAAGTAGGGTTTGAAAAATCAATGGCTTCTTCTGCGTCTTTAGCGCTGGCTTGCATTGAAAGTGTTAATAGTGAAAGGGATAGTACGAGTTTATGAAACATGGGTATTACCTTTTAAGTCTTTAGTTTGTGTAGTCAAAGTGGTTAAAAACTCACTCTACGTTGATGACAACAATATTAAAGAACAACAGGGTAAACGTATGTGTGCAATGTGAAGTCGTATGTGTGATTTTATTGTGTTATTTGTGATTATATTGGGATGTGAGGGCGCATGTTTTTAAGCAGGAAAGCCCCTGTAACAAAATCGGTCACAGGGGCTGTATTATTAATGATTTACTAGATTTAACTATGCGGAACAAACGCTGGCGGGATATATGATCCAATTGCACTTGGGTCTGCTTGATAAGCTCTGATCAATACAATCATTTTTCCACCAGGTGTATACAGCCAGTTTTTTGCGCCAGGTGTACTTGAAATATCAATGGTTAAGGAGCCATCTTTTTCAAAGTTTAGTTTGTCAGCGGTTAGTACGTAAGAGTCATGTTTGTTATGTTTAACATGGACATTTTCATCATGTACGGTAATAGACCAAAAGCCCATTTCTGTTAGCGGTGGTAATTCATCTTTAGTAAAAGAAATACTCCCTTCACCTTGTGTTGTTAACATAAAGTAATTCGCTTCTGCTTTAGAATTACCCCATAAACCAAAATATGCGCCCGTTGCTCTAGCTAAATAGTTACCATTTAAAAATTCGCGTGTACCAAAAACCTCGGTAGCACCAACATAACCATTGCCTATTTCTAAGTTAGCGCCTTCATTTTTAATACCGGTAAATGCTTTATCAATACCTGCTTGTATTTCTGCTTTTTGCTGTTTATTGAGTGTTACATCATTCATTACACCAATAGCGGCAAAACGTTTAAACATCTCAGTTTCTTGTGCAGGAACCTCTATCAGTAACTCGTTTAAGTACTCAACAAATGCTGGCGTCATTGCTTTTTCTGCATCATATGCTGGGTATTCACGGTTTTGCTCTGGCGCATCGATAATACGAATTGCTTGTTGAATTTGATGAACACGTTCTAATTCTGATGCATCTTTAATGTCAATTCTCACCGTAATAATGGCATGATCGCTTTCCATTAATACCGGTATTGCATCTGTCTTGGGTAACGTTTGTCCGGCACGGTAATAAATGAATTTTCCGGCATCGCCATTATCACTTGTTGTACCCATATAGTTAAAGTTATGGGTAAATACATCAATATTCTGATAAACAATATAACGGTCTTTTACTTCTGGAATTTCTAATGTTACCGGGCCATGAGAGATATCAATAAAAACACCACCGGTCATTGAGGTAAGGTTAGGCGCCACAATGGGCATACCTACGTTTTCGCTAGGTAACTTAGTATTCATTGCTACTTTATTTGGCTCCATGCCCATAAAAGTGAACATGCCATTTAGCGTTTTTACTTGCTCCATCATTGGGTAGGCGTAGATATAGGCGTCATAAGCAATATCTTCTAAGCTCTCCGTTTTTTTATGGTTATCAGCCAGTGCGGATGTTGTTAATAAACCAGCCATTATGGTAAATATATATTTAAATTTTTTCATTATACAGTCCTTTTTTATAAGATTTATATGTATGGGTTGTGTTTAATTTATGCAGTGATTTTAAGACAGCTATAAGGTAATTAATGTGTGTAAATAACAGGTGAATGTGTGACTACCGTTAAAAATCAAATTGCAGATAAACCGTATTGTAATTACTACCACCTTTAATTCGGCCGTACTGTGAAGCGGATTCAAAGATGGAAGAACGATGGTGAATACCATAACCAAGCCAAGTGCCTTTCAGGGCATTGGTATTAAAAACGTCACCTAAATTTACATCGACTGAAATATCGATAGCATTCATCAATTTACTTGGACGATAGCCTTTTTCATCCATCTCAGTTTTTTCTATGTAGGTAACATCAGAAATATAAGACAAACCTTCGGCGAAACCGATGCGCCACTTTACTGGCCAATCAATGGTGTAGTAGGCTTTAATAGAGAGTTGATACTCTTGTTCACTTTCTTGTACTTCAGATTTCCAATGCCATGCAATACCAGGAGTTAAATACAACTCAATGGGTAAGTTAAATAATTTATCTGTTAGTGGTAAACCATAAAAAATGGACGTTAGTTGATTGTTATGTTTATCTTTTAATGAGTCGCCGGCGATAATGTCACCAATATTGGATGGAGTCGCCCAACCATGAGCAACACGCAGGTAACTACCATTACTAATTGAAGACTTTTTAGCCTTTGTTTTATCATTGAATAAAGCAATGCCAAAGTAGGCTTCACCTTGCCATCGTTGATCAATAGCACTGCTTTGATAGGCATTATTATCTAATCCAGTAACGCCAAGTGACCCTACCAGGTATAAGTTTGATACCACATGGTAGCGTGATTCAATAGTTGCGTTTAAATCAAAACCAGCACCAATGCGTTGGTTTGAAATTTCTTCAAGTGCATAGTAATGACTATTAAATTCAGCGCTTTTGTAGCGTGCAGTGACCTTTGGCATAAACTCCCAGCTATTGTGCTGGTAATACCAACTACTGCTGAGGTTTACATAGGGTTTACCGTCAATGTCACTAAAAGCTTCTAGGTCAAAATAGTGATTGTTACTGGTGTTTTGTCGCCATTGAAAACCTAAGTCGAAGGTATCAGCTTGTGCTTGGTTTTGGTGTTCCGTTGGAATATCAACAAAACGCATGCGGGTCAGGATATTGAATTGGCCATCATTTTCTTTGAACAAATGGGCACCACCTTCAATCCCGCGTAGAAAGAAAGTCTCTCCCTCATAAAACATCATGGGTACAACGCTGCTGACTTTGTCATCTTCCACTGCAAATGGAATATCAGCACTTCTCATAACTAGGCCTAAACCCCATGGTTTTTCTTCTGTTTGAGGTTTTGCGACAATATTCAAGCTGAGTGATAACAAAAGCAATAACAGTATTAAGCGCATGATTAATTCTCAATGTTGGTTTGAAAGGTGTTCAATAAGTAGATGCAGTAATTTTAATGCGAAAAGCAGAGGATTAATGTGTGGAAAGACTTTAGTAGTGTGTGATTTGCTAAGTTTGTCTTGATTAGTAATAGATATTTTTATAATTCATTTTAAGTAAGCACTTTTAATGAATAACTTTTAAATTAATCCTTTTAAAATACAAAACACACTTTTACAGTAAAAAGTGACACATTAATGGAATGCATACCGCTCTACAATGTCGTTATTCGCTTAACCAAGTATTTAAAATACTTCAGGAAATCACTATGATACGGAATAACATGAAATACACATTGTTAGTGACAAGTTTATTATTATCTCAAGTCGCTTTAGCACAAGAAAAACATCATGAAGATCCAACCAAGATAGTTACTAGGGTAGGTCTTGGCTATAACGACGGTTCAACCCTTTCAGGCTCTATTGGCTTAGATGAAGTAAGAATGATCAATGCCAGTATAAATGACGATGCCAGTGAATGGCGACTAGGCGGCTCTTGGTTATTTGATATAGGTATTGTAAATTTTAGTTTTAGCCGTGTTGATTATGATAATGATGTTTATAAAAATAATTACAGCGTTGGAACTTTTATTCCGTTAAGTATTTTTGGTTTTACCCCGGGTGGTTGGCAAATATTTCCGATGGCGGGTTATAACTATAATGACGGTAATCAGTTAGTTGAGCAAAACCAAGCGTTATTTGATGTTAGTCAATTTAGCATGGATGACTTTATTCTGACTCGACTTCAAGCCATGGTGGTTACCTTGGCGCATTTGGCTTAAAGCCATTAACCAATAATATTTCGGTGATTGGCTTTACGGGCGGCATGCTGGGCTCGAATAGCTACTCGGGTTACTGGGGAGGAGGCGGCTTAAGCTATAAAATAAATCAACAACAATCTATTAATCTCTTCGGCATTATCTCGGATGATGATTATGGAACAAGAAATGACATCGCGGTGTCGTACTCATATCAGTTTAATTAAGCGAGCTTTATAAAAAAACTAGATACATTATATAAATCAATTACTTTTAAAAGGAAAAGATGATGATGACACTTTCACAATTAACAGAGTTACTCGGATGGGCTTCCGTTATTAATATTGGCTATTTGTTTATTGCTAGTATTACAATTATGTTCTCTAGAAATGCTGTATCTCGACTTCAAAGTAAGCTGTTTGGCATCGATGAAAAGGAATTAAGCGCTAAATACTTTACTTTTTTAAGCAATTATAAAGTAGCGACCTTAGTTTTTATTATTTCACCTTATATTGCTTTAAAAATCATGGGTAATTAGATCAAACAGCAGGGCTAATAATCACAGTTGAATTTTTAATCCTGTTTTTTCTAATACTTTATAAAGGCTGCGTTGCGTTTTAGTGGTGAAGCCTTTAGTTCCACCTTGCTCACGGATTTTCTTTCTCAACTCAAGCCACTCATCACTGCCCCAAAGATAAGATTGTGACTTTAATAGCTCAAACTCTGTATTTAACGCAGTTAATGTTTCATTGCCATGAATAAAATATCCTACTTCGCTATTAAAGAGCATTGATCTAAAGTCAAAATTACTGGTGCCAACAAAGGCAATGTCATCTGTAATAATGAATTTAGCATGAAGTTTACCGTAATATTTTGAACCGCCAAGTTTAACGGAATCAAGTTGTCCTAGTTGATAAAACTTGATTCTAGGATTGGCGATGAGTTTTTTCCATTGAGGTGAATTGATAAATTCAGGGTTATATTCGTTATTGTCTAAGTCACTTGATAACCATATTTTTTCTATTTCTTTTGGCAGCAGTAACTTGGGACCAGTATGCATATCAATAACAGCCTGCGTGAAGAAATTATCACTGGTTAATGCCGAGTTAGTTACTATTTCAAGGGTGCGCCTTGGATCAACATCAAGCCACTGTTGCGCTAAATTTACTTCTTGTTTAATTTCACCACTTTGCTTTTTTAAATACTCTTCTAGAAATAAGTAAGGTGATACTATTTTTAAGTGCGTTAAGTTAGGGGCTTCCTTTCCGATTTTTTTCAATATCGTCATGATTGAATTAGCATTAGATCTTTTATTTTCTGCATATTGTGAAACCACTGCTGAGCTACTTTTTAAGTTGCCTATTTCATGGGCTAATCTAACTTTTACTGGGGCTAAGTCCTCATGAATCGTTTGGTTTAAGGCATGATAAGCACTTTCAAATTTCGGGTAGGTGAACAATCGGCTTAAGCTTGCTTGTGCTTTCTGTTGTTGCCCATTATATGACCACCACGTAGTCAACTTCTTATTACCCTTATGAGAGAATAATATTGAATAATAGTATTCTATTACCTGAGAAACAGAGTCTTTATCTGTACTGTTTTTAAGTGGTTTTAACAATATTTCCATATCCTTAAAAACACTCAAATCATCATTTAAGTCATCATCGATACCGTAATAGTCATTTGATATATTTCTTCCGCCTGTTAATACCCATGCGTCATTAGCGTAAGCAGCATCGATAATTAATAACTTATCATGAGATCGTCTATTTATTCTGGCGGTATGACGTGTCAGCGCATTAAATACCACAGCTTGAATTGTGGCTTTTGTGGTTGTGACTAAACCTTCTTCGTTTATCCTAAAGCCTGCTTGTGCATTACAATTAAGTAGCGCTTTGAGCTCAGAATGACTGGTGTGATATGACCCCAAAGAATCGACCATGATACGAATATCCACACCTCGATGTGCTGCATTACAAAGCGCCCCTAAAATGGCATAACCAGATAGATCTCGCGTGAAAATATAGTAAGTTAAATCGATTGTGTACTTGGCATGATCAATAAGCCAAACCTTAGTAGCTAAGCTTTCTACTGCGCTGGCGTGCTCAGTGCCAATAATCTTTAATCGTGCCTCTTGGATTGGAATATCAGCCATCATGGCAAAATCTAAATAGTCTTTAGTGTGCTTGTCTGCGGGTAACCATTCCCTAGATTGTTGATGCTTTTTTACGTCTTCATCTAGGATGGCACCAATAGGTGGACAGTTTTCAATATTTTGTTGTATAGGTGTGCAGGGCGGTTGAGCAGGTCGACTGACACAGCCAGAAACTAACAGTAAAGCAAATAGCTGCAGCAGCAGCAATGTACATAAGCGCTTTCTATTGAAGAAATAACTAACGTTCACTAAGGCAATGCCTAATTCTATTGATTAAAAGGCTGGGACTAATAGGTTTTAAGACAAAGTCATAAGCCCCCAGAGATAGACCCTTTTCATAATCGTGCTCGTCATTATTACCGGTAACAAAAATAACGGGGATATGTGCTGTTGAAGGCTCTTCTTTTAAGGCGAGTAATACCTCTAAACCTGACATTTCGGGCATAAACATATCAAGTAAAATAACAGCGGTATCATGATGTTTTTGGGCTAGATCTACGGCCATTTTACCGGCTGTTGTAGCAATTACCGAGTATTCACCTTTGAGCATTTGTACGATCATTTGCAGGTTTTCTGGTTGATCATCAATAGCAATTACTTTTAGTTTTTTTTCATTCATATTGTCATTCATACTATGTGAGTCTTCTATTTTTGTAATGTCTTTAACCAAGCGAGAGATAAATATTTAACTTGCTCTGTATCAAAGCTATTCATCGCTTCCTCAATAGCGATGGCCTCAGTATCAGATGTACTAAGTAATCGCTCAATAAGGCTGATAGCTTCCGCGTGATCTTCATCTACTGCATGTACTAATGAATTAAGCCATTCAGTTAAAGTTTTATTGCTTATCGCTGAATGAGATGTTGTTTTTAAGTTACTTGGCGTGACACCCGTTAGAATATTTTCACAAGTGACTTTAATCAGGGTATTAAATGCTATTAACGTGCTCTCATCAATTTCTTTGGCTGATGTTATCTGTTGTTCAATAAATTTTGCCTGTTCACTGAGTTGGTTTGCACCTAAATTTGCGGCAGCACCTTTAATGCTGTGACTTAACTGTTTTAGTTGCGAGTCTGATTCTGTGTTTTTATCAATACCATGCTGATATTGCACGGCGAATTGGCGTAAGATTTTTTGATATAACTCAGCGTTGTTATTACAGCGTTGTAGCCCTGCATGGGTATCTATTTCAGGAATGGTCAGGGTAACTGGTGCCTGTTTCACTGATTCTTTGGGCTGTGCATGCTCGGCGTAAATGCTAGTTTGAATAACCTTTGTTTTCGAGAGCCAATGTTTTATTACATTAATAAGCACATTGGGCTCAATAGGCTTAGCAATATAATCACTCATGCCGGAGAGTAAATATTTTTTTCTGTCATCAATCAAGGCATGTGCGGTTAATGCAATTACAGGCATATCACTAAGGTGCTTAAAGCACGCTTGTTGTGTTAGTTTTTTAATCTCTATAAAGGCTTGTTCACCGCCCATTATCGGCATTTCAATATCCATCAATACTAGGTTGTACTGATTTACTTTAATGGCATTAAGCGCTTCAATACCATTACTTGCCGTATCAACGAACACACCAATACTTTGCAATAACTCGGTTACAATCTCTTGGTTTATCTCATCGTCATCAACTACTAATACATTTGTTTGTTGCTGTTCAGTATGAATAGTAGAGACAAGTTCCGTATAGTCATCTTTATTCTTTACTTGGTCTAAACGAGTGATAATTTCATCTATATGACGAGTGCTACTTGGACAGTTTAGTCGTTCCTTATAGCCCAATACACTTAACCAATGTGGGAAATCTTCATCTTGGCTAATATATGGGATTATTTTAAGTCTTTTAAAAGTAATGGTATTTTTCAATATTATATTTTGTTGTTGTAACGCGTGATCATCCGTAATCAAAATATCGATGTCTTTAAGTGCTACAGCATTTAATTCATCAATGGTGCAAGTAGACACGCCATGACCTAGTAATAACAGTTGCTGTTGAAGCGGTTTGTTTTCTGGTTCTGTAATTAATAGTAGCTGTTTAGTATCACTCTTTTTATGTTGTGAGGTTAATGAGGCAGGGAAACGGTGAGTAAAGGTAAACGTGGTTCCTTTTAAAGGAATAGAGTTAACCTTAAGTGTTCCTTGCATCAGTTTTGCTAATTTATGACACAACTTTAAACCAATGCCTAACTGAATTTCTTTGGTTTGTGGTGTATTAATTTCACCTTCAATAACATGCTTAGCAATACCATCTCCAGTATCCGAAATATCAAAACGTATGGCAATATTATCTGAACCTGAACCTGAACCGAAATCTGAATCAGAGTTTAAAACCAGATCTGAGTTTGAACTTAGTCTCGAACAAGCAATGACAGGGAATGACTTTATCGATAGTGTCACTTGACCTTGTTCAGTGTACTTAATAGCGTTAGTTAACAAATTAGATAAGAGCTGTTCCACTCTTAACGGATCGCCAATAAAAGCAGGTAAAACCTCCTCTGGAAACTCAACGTTGAACACAAGACCTTTTTCTTTTATTTGAGGTAAAACAATACCGACCAATTTATCGATAACATCATCAAGATAGAAGGTTTCTTGCGTTAAGCTCAGTTGATCTTTTTCAAGACGATCAATATCGAGCATATCATTAACAATGCCGTGCATGTAGTTAGCAACACGATGAATGCGATTTAATGGCGTATGACCACTTTTGTTATATTCTTGCTGCTGGGCAATGTAGCTTATGCCGAGAATGCTGTTGAGGTGTGTTCTAACTTCGTGACTAACACGCGCTAAAAATTCACTTTTTGCTAAATTAGCGGCTAGTGCTTCATCTTTAGCAAGCTCAACGTTTATGAGTGCCTGTTGTAAAGCCGACTCTGCTATTTTACGATGCTCTATTTCAGATTGCAGCTTGGTATTCCAAGCATTCATTTCTAGATTGATTTTTTCTTGGCTTGCGGCAAAAAATTGATAATCATCCTCGGGTAAATGTTTATCTTTGGCCCAATTTTGTGTTTCTGCTAACGATTGTGCAGGTAACAGCCATTGGTCGTCACTGCGATTTGATTGCAACCACAGGTTTAGTTTTTGTCCATAAGGTCGTCGGTTGTTCAGCTGTGCGTGTAACCAGTTTGAATCGAACACGGTTTGGTAAATGAGTGTGCGGCCATAAGCCTTATTATTTACCTTAGCAACTAATCCAGTAAGGTATAACCGGTTTAAGTCAGTAATATTATCTAACGCTATACCCTGTGATCCAGCCTCTAAAATGTGTAAATAGCTGCTGAGTAATTTAACGCTGTACTGCTCATCAAACAATAATCGGTCGCGAATGGTTTTTAGATGTTCTGGATTATCGTTACTTTCCCAATTATTAATAACCAATAGGTTTATTTGTTCATCAACCCAGGCTATCCAATCAGCTTTTTCCGTTATGATTTGTTCGCTGGCAAGTCGGGAGAATAGCTGACAAATTTTTTGCGTTAAGAAAGGTTGGCCATTACTCCAATGTAAAATCCGTTTTAATATGATTGCATTGGTAGCGCTAGGAAAATTTAAGCCTTGGGTGAGTGGGGTTGCTTCTTGGTAAGTAAACCCTTCTAAGCTGATGGCTTTGCCAATATTAAAGGGTGAGCGTTTCCCATCTCGAATGAGATCAGAAGGTAAGGCCACACCAAAAAAGGCAAAGGTTAATTGGTTAAAGCGCTTATCATCGGCTCTTTTATTATAAAAGGCGCGTAATAGTGAGAAGAAGTCATCTGCCGCAAAAGGCAGGCTTAATACACTGTCTATCTCATCGAAAAATAAGGTGAACTTTTGTTGAGGATGTTGCCCAACTAACTCTTCTTCTAAAAATAAGGTTAGCTTTTGTGATGGTGCTAAATCACCATGAGACTGCCACCACTCAATCATCGCTCTACCAGAGGCTAAGCCGAAACCTCGCCATAACTCAGAGACAATACCGGCATACCATTGCTGTTGCGTGATATTTACACTGCCGATACGGCTCATATCAATAAAGCAGCATTGCACACCTTCATTTTGTAAACGCTGCTTGGCACTGAGTAAGAGTGAGGATTTACCCATTTGGCGAGAGTTAAATACATAACAGAGCTCACCATCTTTTAAGTGTTGGTATAAGGCTTTATCAGCTTGTCTTTCAATGTACAGCGCATTATCTGCGGCAACACTACCACCAACTTGATAGCTAAGTGACATTATAAATTGTCACGCAAAAATGCGATTTGTATTTGACTAATAGCGACCGGCTCTTGGTCTGTTATTTGTACTAGCCCTAAACGCTCCAAAATATATAGCTCTAAACGCGTTAACGGGTCTTTATTGATGAATTTATTAAACGCCTCGATGGCTTTGGCATTAGTCGCTATATCTGCTAATAACTGACTGAGAAAGTCACCGAAAATTCCATTAGGTTTACTGGCTGAGATTAACAGCTCTTTTAATGCGTTTGATGGACTTTCGATGAAGTCAGACTTTGTCGCTAATTCGTATAAGGCAAGTTGTGTTAAATAAGGATGGCCACCTAATTTAGTTAACAATAAGGTGATCGGGCTGCTTAATGTGCCATCATGCTGAAAATGGAAGCCGTATACGTTAGAGAGCTTCTCCAGTTGTTCGCCGTTAAAAGGGGATAGTTCAATCGGTAAACCAACATTAAAAGGCGATAAATTGATATCGAGCTGCACATAAACTTCAGTGGAATAAATCAATACCTGCCTTAATTGTTTCATTTGATCATTATGTTTTGATTCTTCATGCCATGAACGCAACAAGGGTAAAAAATCTCGACTGACATCATCAAAGTCAAAGAGTAGATTAAGCTCGTTAAATACCAGTACAACCGGATTTTTACTTTCGGTTAAAATGTATTGTTGTAAATAAGTAGTACAGCTTAATTTGCTGCCGATGAGCTCATTCCAGAAGTCATCTATTTTTGATTCGAGTTGTAGCTGGTTGGTTATCTGCAAAAAAATCCAGCGTAATAGTTTCTCTAGATCATTAAGAATACTGCGGTCCGCAAGTTGAAAATCGATAATAACTTTGTTGTAACCTTCCACATCCGCCTGATCTAATACCCTTAACATCAATGAACTCTTGCCCATTTTACGAGGGCCTTTAATGCGGATAATACTACCTGGGTGCTGGAGTTCTTGATAAGCAGATGCTTCTTCTTGGGTACGTTCAAGATAAAAAGGTGAGCTGAACGATAATGAGCCACCGGGGTATTCTGGTGTTTGGTTGTTTAGCTTACCTTCAGTGATTAGTTGCTGCTCTAGTAAGGGGCGAAAATTTCGTTTGGTGATGGATATATTAAGTGCTTGAGAAAGCTCTTTCCATAAATCAGAGCCCGCCTTGCGAACATAATCATGATCATAGCCCGTTTCTTCAGCGATGATGTTATAGCCTTTACCTAACCAAGAAAGCCTAAATACTTCTATTTTTATTAAACTTAAAACGGATGTCGGCAATTTACGTTGCAGAATATCTTTCGCTTCTTGATGATTCACTTTTGCTCCAAAATATTGAAATAGTTTTCGAGTTTTGTCTATGTTTTATCCAAGTTCTCGTTTATTCAATTGCACATTGCGCATTGAATCTAATACGATAACTTTATACTATGAGGTTACTACAATATTGCGTTGTTATTCATTAGTTTTTTCACAATATTAGTCATTTAAGGTACGGTTTTAACTATGTCATCAAAATTCGAAATTTTTCGGTACACGATAAAACTATTTGCTTTGTTGGTGATGAGCTTAGGGCTTGTCGTTATGTATGGTTGGTTTAGCCATAATGCGGCACTTATTCAAGTAAACCTAGCTTTTGTTCCTATGCAGTTTAATACCGCGCTAGGTTTCTTATTGGCAGGTACTGGCTTATTTAGTTTGAGCGTTGAAAGGGCACAAAAAAAACGTATTTTACTTGCTACAGGAAGCACAACCTTCTTGTTGGGTTTATTAAGTTTGAGTCAGTATGTTTTTGGCATTGAGCTGTATATAGATCAATTATTTATGGAGCATTATATAAACCTAAATGTTTCACATCCGGGTCGTATGGCGCCTAATACAGGGTTTTGTTTTACCTTGTCAGGTCTCGGGTTGTTACTGAGTTGTGGCATTAAATCAAATAAACTAAAGCAAGCCTTGATAGGAAATTTGGGGGCAATAATTGGCTCTTTGGGCATTGTTGCCTTAACGGGTTACCTTACGGGTATTGAAGCCGCTTATGGTTGGGGAGCTTTAACCATTATGGCAGTGCATACCTCAATAGGTTTTATTCTTCTGGGTATGGGCTTGACAATTTACGCCGTTGTGCAATCAATGAAAGATCCACGGTTATCACTGTCTTGGTTATCGTGGACTACTGCTATTACTGGGTTGACCTTAACGGGGACAACTTGGCAAGCCATTAATAAATATGAAAAATCTTTATCCAATACCTTGGGTGATAACACCACCTTTTTTGCCTCTGAAAGTTTGTTATTTATCGGGCTATTAGCCACCTTGTTTTTAACGATATTAACAAAAAACACTACTTCAACGTTAAATAGCAAACAACAAATGAATGATAATCGAGTACCTTGGTTTGTTGCTATTTTAGGCCTTGCTTTATCGTTAACTTTATTCCAGATAATGCATGTCAATTTTAAAGCAAAAGTGAAGCTCAGTTTTGATGCGGCGGTATTAGATTATGGGAATTCATTACGTTTGAATGTAAACCCCTTTATCGATGCACTTTATGATATTCAAACCGCTCATACTTCATCACAGGACATAACGAGAGCAGAGTTCAAGACTTTTACTGACAGAGATATTCAACACTTGCCTGGGCTGATTTCTTTAGAATGGGCGCCTGTAGTTTATCATACAGATAGAGAGTCTATGGAGTTGAAAGAGTCTACCTCTTTAGGTTTTACTTTTAATTTTTTCCAGCAAAACAGTTATAATGAACTGATACCAGCACAAACTCGAGAGCTGTATTTCCCGCTTCAATATGTTGAACCCTTTGACATTAACAAAGCATCATTAGGTTACGATATAGCTTCAACCTCAGCTCGGCGAGATATATTGAAAACAGCGGTTAATAATAATCAGATCATGGCGACAGGGCGCTTAAAAGTGATTCAATCAAAGGGTTCTGGTTTTAGTGTTGCCCTTAATTTACCCGTTTATAAGCCCGGTTATGCTATTAAAACTGCCACACAACGCCACCTTGCCCTAAAAGGTTTTGCGGTTGCTGTTATTGATGTTGGTGAGTACATAGAACATGTACTCAAGCAAAACGATGTGCATTCAGGTATTAGTCTTAAGTTTGAAGATAACTCGGCTGCTAAAGAGCGAAATTTACTGTATCACTATCAACCGTTCTCTAAAAACCTCACCCTTGAGGAGCTTGATTTAACGGAAAGTTCAGACTTTAAATTTGCCGATAGAACTTGGCATATTACCGCTATTGCTTCTGACAGTCAGTCTTATCCAAGTTGGTCTTGGAGTACTACGGTACTGCCTTCATTTATTCTTATCTTAGTGTTGCTACTTTTCCTTTACTTAAGGAAGTCAGTACAAAGTAATAAAGAAAGATCGTTATTGTTAGAAGAAGTAGATGCTAAAAACAAGCATTTTACTACCTTGGTGGATACTATCCCAGGGACTGTGTATTCACATCGTTTGGATCAAAATAGAACGTTAGACTATGTTAGCGATGAAATTGTTAACTTAACAGGGTATCAGCCCAAAGAATTAATTAATAATCGTCACTTTAGCTTTAATAATTTTACTCATCCAGAAGACATTGACAATAATATGGCGATTATTGATCAAGCGGTAGCAAGTCATAGTGATTACAAAGTTGAATTTAGAGTGGTGCATAAAAATGGTGATATTCGATGGGTAATGGCGCGAGGAAAAGCGATTTATAACGCTTATGATGAAGCTGTTGTTATCCATGGTACAGCGCTAGATATTACTGCAAGAAAGCACTTAGAAGATGAGTTAATCAAAGAGAAGCTGAACGCAGAAGAAGCTACGTTAGCAAAAAGTGAATTTTTAGCGAATATGTCACATGAAATACGCACGCCGATAAACTCTGTTATGGGTATGTCGTACTTGGCATTGAAAACTGAGCTTAATCCAAAGCAGAAAAATTATATTGAAAAAGTTCATCGCTCGGCTGAATCATTGCTCGGTATTATCAATGATATTTTAGACTTTTCAAAAATTGAAGCCGGTAAACTCACTATAGAAAAAGTTGAATTTGAGTTAGGAGCTATTTTAGAGAACCTTGCCAGTATTGTCGGCTTAGCTGCTGAAGATAAGGGGCTAGAATTGTTATTTGATGTAAAGAGTAATGTGCCACAACACTTAGTTGGTGATCCGCTACGTTTAAGTCAAATACTGATTAATTTAACCAACAATGCCATTAAGTTTACTGAGCAGGGTGAAGTAACTGTTGTTATTGATGTGATAAAAATAATGAATGAAAATGTTGAGTTATCTTTTGCAATTAATGATACCGGTATGGGAATTTCTCAAGCACAGCAAGAAAAATTATTTCAGTCATTCAACCAAGCAGATTCTTCAACTACGCGTAAACATGGCGGTAGTGGATTAGGTTTAGCTATATCCAAACGCTTAACAGAATTAATGGGGGGTAATATCAACGTGAGCTCAACGCTTGGTCAAGGCGCTAGTTTTACTTTTGATTGTCCATTTACTCTGGGTGAGACAACAGCGACGACATCAAATTATCAAGAAGAAAACCTTGGCGCGCTAAAGGTTTTAGTGGTTGATGATAATGATGCCGCTAGAGAAATTTTAACCTCAATCTTAGTCAGTTTTGGCTTTGATGTTGATGCTTGTGTCAGCGGTAGCGAAGCTTTAGCTTTAGTTGATGGTGCCCAATTGATTGAGCCATATCAATTGGTGGTTATGGATTGGAAAATCCCTAAAATGGATGGTGTGCAAACCACTCAACATATTCAGTCCTTACCTAATAACCAACAATTACCCGTGTGCATTATGGTCACTGCCCATGGACGAGAAGAAGCGATTAAAGCTGCACAACATGTAGATATTAAAAGTTTCTTAACTAAACCGGTTACGCCTTCGTCCTTATTTGATGGCATTATGCAAGCAATGGATATTAAGGTACTTAATCCTAGCCGGCAGGTAAAATACCAACAAGAAAATGAAGTTTGGCAGCAACAACTTTATGGCGCCAAGGTATTACTTGTTGAAGATAATAAACTAAACCAAGAGTTAGCGCTGGAACTGCTCAGTATGAATGGCATTACTGTTGATATTGCCGAGAATGGCCAAGAAGCGATAGATAAAATACATGAAAATGATTACGACGGTGTGTTGATGGATTGCCAAATGCCAGTGATGGATGGTTACACTGCAACTGAAAAGCTCAGAGCTGAATCCCAATATAAAGCATTACCTATATTGGCAATGACAGCCAATGCCATGGTAGGGGATCGAGAGAAAGCCATAGCTGCAGGGATGAATGATCATATCGCTAAACCTATTATCCCTGAAAAAATGTTCAAAATTATGGCGCAATGGATTTCACCTAAAAAATCATCATCGACTGTTTTAGCAAACGATACACTAAGCACTGGGGCTAAAGATAATAAGGTTGATTCGTTAGCCAATTTAAGAGCAGAGCCGGATTTAAAGTCTGCAGACGTCATTCAAGGTCTACTACTTGATAACACGAATGAAATTGATATTGAAAAGGGCTTAATGCATTGTGGCGGTAACGTTGCACTTTATCGCAAGCTGTTGGGTAAATTTATTCAAAGCAATGATGATCTTTTACAGCAGTTTCAAGCATTGGGAGATGATCATGAGGCACAAAAACGATTCGCTCATAGTATTAAAGGTAATGCTGGCAGCTTAGGTCTGACACAGGTCTATCATTGTGCGGTATTATTAGAACAAGCTTGCATCACTAGCAGTGTTCTTAACGCTAGTGAGGTCGTTGAATCACTCGCAGTAGATCTTGATAGCACAGCGAAAATAGTAATTAAACAACTGAACAACCAGCTCTCTTCTACTGAAATCAGTGAAAGTGCATTGATTGAAATGACTTCAATGGAGGTAACGGAACACTTTACGGTATTACAACAAGCTATTGTTGATTACGATAGCAGTGCTATAAACACCTTAGAAACACTGCAACAGGTAAGTCGTTTACAACCGATAAAAGCAGAGCTGCAACGTTTAGCTGAGCATCTCGAACGCTTTGACTTTGATAGTGCTAATCAACTTATGGTGACTATTATTGAAGAGTTCAATTGAGTTTGACTTAATTGAGGCTAATTTAATAAAGCTCAGTATGAAAGCTATGAAAGGAACTAACTAAACGGGGTATATCAGCCTCGTTTTTTATGCTTTATCAAAAAGCAACAAAGTCTACCTCTATTCATTCTTCTATTGAGATTCATAAGCTAATCCCTCAAAAGAGTCGTAGAAAAGAACCTTTCACCTCATAACACACTTTACCTGCCAACTATTACACATCAATAATCTTAATCAATTTGTAAACTTACTTCATCGAAAATTAAATGGCATTACTCAAAAGGTAAAGCTTTTATAAGAGGCAATGATGAACAGAGTTAACGAAAATAAAGAAGTTATCGGCTTATGTGCTTGGGGCGCAATTTTGTTGTTTATTATCTTTGAAAAAAATATGCCGCTTATTTTATAAATAGACGTTTCTCCTTAACAAAGAGGAAATTTCGAATTATCACTCCATGCTATTTTTATCATTTAAAAGGAAATAATCATTATGTTGGCGTTTAAAAACATCCTCTATGTCTATAGCGATGCTGAAGATAACACTATGGCACTGACAAAGGCGGTATTATTTGCGAAAGAAAACCAGGCTAATTTAACAGTGCTATTTACACTTACGGAAGATTCATTCCCCAGTAATATAGGTTTCTCTAAGGCTGAAATAATTAATAGGCTTGATGTTTTAGACGTTGAAAGAGACAAGATGTTAAGGCAGTTTTCAAACTTCACTTCAATTCAACAAGAATGCATTCATAATGATTCCTTTATTGAAGTTATTAAGAAAGTTAATAAATATGGGTTTGATTTAGTCATTAAACCTTCTACAGATGAAGGCTTAACAGGAAAAATATTTGGCAGTAATGACATGGGATATCTTCGTCAATGCCCTTGTCCTGTTTGGTTGGTTAGCCCTGAATCAGAAGAGAATCAACCAAGCCGTTGTATTATTGCAGCGGTTGATGTAGATGATATCTATCCTGCTGAAGAACGCGTCACTAGAGACCAGCTCAACTTAGCGGTTGTTTCAGCAGCAGTAACACTCGCCATGGCTAAAGGTTATATTTTAAAAGTGGTATCGATTTGGTCTATACCATCAGAAAGTAGATTAAGGCATTCGTCTTTTGTTAAACACAGTGAAGAAGAAGTTAATACCTATGTTAAAGAAATAGAGGACTCCCACAAAGAAAACTTAAACAACTTTATGTTAAATGCATTACAGAACATTGATAAGGATGCATTTGAATTTCTTTCTCCTGAGAGTATTTCGATAAAAGGTCATCCTAGAGAAGCATTACCAGCGTATGCTAAAAAAATTAATGCCAATTTAGTCGTAATGGGAACCGTTTCACGCGTTGGTATAGCTGGGCTTATTATCGGCAATACCGCGGAAAATATTTTATATCGATTAAATCAATCTGTTTTAGCAATAAAACCCGAGGGATTTAAAACGTTAGTTGCTTAGATCAATCCCATTATAAATAAATTAAATCAGGTAGATAAAATTATGAATATTATTCAAAAAATTACAAAACGCTTTTTAAACAAAGAATTTAAAATTGTTAACCAGAGTAAAAAACAACAGTCTATTGTTTTACGTAATGAAAAGGTTATAAACCCTAATAAATTAACCGATGATTCAATTCAATTAGATGGTGAAAATGGTATTACCCACAAAGTGGTTTTAGCCATCAATGAAAAGCTGTCTGTATATGGGGTAGGGGAGATTTCTAGTTATGACTTTAATCGAAAAGGCGAGCTCATTATGGATTTATCTTTGTATGATAATAAAATTAGAATGAATGATTAATCCGATAACTTACACAAAGTATTGTGGCTAACTAACCTTGGTCACTAATATCTATCTCATAAAGGGGGCGAAAGCGAGTTAGAGTTTATAGTCTAATGTTAACTATCCTGAAGGTAGTGAACTCAAAGTCATTAACAAGCATCAGGTTATTCATTTTTATCGTTTTAAGTCTCGTTTATAGTTTAGCTTTTAAACCTTATTAAGGAGTCACAAACTTAATTACTGCAACAATTGTGGTTTTTTGTAGGATAAATGAATCTAGTCACAAACTTAATTTCGTTTTATCAAATGTAAGTAGTTGAAATTCTAATTGGGCTAGTCACAAACTTAATTACCTGTAGACATTTTCAAAAAATTCAAGCTTTAAATATAAAGGCGAACCAGAAATGGTTCGCTTTTTTTTGCAAATAGGAAATCTAATTCAACCTACTGTTGCATTAATGTGGCTATCACTCAAAGGGGCACAAAGCGCCCTAGAAGTTATGACCAATTTGAGCAGTGAATTTTAATTGCTATTTTTTATTGCACGAGAGCTTAGACTCTATATGCCCACTATCTTCTAGAGTTGCAGACATTAGCATATATCTAAGATGTAAATCGCCACTTGTCGCCAAAGCTATATGGTCTATCAATTTGAGTAGGGAATTTGAATACACAGTGTATGTCTATATCAGTTTCTGAAAAAGAGGCTTAAGTTCAAAAAGAACTATTTAATAGAACTAACAAGATAATCAAGAATACTCATAGGCTGATTATTTTTAATTTCTAAAGGAAATAATGAACATGGTTTAGTAATTAGGTCTCTATCTATCATTTCGGATATCACTGAAAAATCTAGCAAGCCTGTTTTCCCCACCAGCAAGTTTTCAATATCATCTGTTTTTCTAACATTGAGGATATCCCTAAAGCCTTTCAAATATAGATGATCTTTGGTAAAACCTCCTCCCCTATGAACTCTTGTTGTTAACGTAAATGCACTTGCAGAGCTAATACCGTAGTTAGTCATGAGTAATTGATAGGTTTTAGAAAAATCGCCATGTGCCAGCATATATTTTACAGCAATAACTCGTAAAGCAAGTGTTTTCAGCCTAGCTAATGTCAAATTGCCTGAACAATACTCACTAAATATAGCGAGCCCTTCTTGAGTATGTGTGTTGCCTGCTAGACCAATTGAAAAAACCTTTAGCTGTGACTCCTTAGCATTTATTGTAGTGAGCATATGTATACCTAATTCATGAAAAGCATATGCTTTTAGCTCTGAACTCGTAAAAAGCGCATCTTTATTAATCAACAATAATCGTTTGTCATTGTTAACCATCGCTTTAGCAACAAGTCGTGAAGATTTTTCTATTTTACATTTTAACTTCCACTTACTTGCCTGCTCTTTATAATAATTAACAGCATGGTCTGCAGTATAAATAGGCTCTTCAAACTCCCCTTCAATTTCTGGAGCACGTAAAATAAATTCTGCATTGGCTACATCTTGCCTATTAGGTTCACCGTAATAACGTAATGAATTATAGACAAAATCATCTGTACCAATTGATGTCAGCAAATCAATTTTATTCGCCAAGTTGTCGATAGTATGACGATATAATTGCTGAATATCGGCATCCATAATGTCATCGACAGGTAATTTATAAAGCTGCTCTCTAAATTGATAAGGGTCAATATTAAGCTGTTTATAATGGAAGTCTGGCGAACCTGTGTTTTTAATGGAAAGAAATTTTTTGCGTTCACTCGCAATGTTAATAGGATTAATAAAGTTTAACGTTTCTACATTTTTGCAAAGAGCTACAAGCCTTTTATCAACCGCAATGATCTCAGGTGCTAGTGTCGAAGATAACATATCAGCACTTTTTGCTGATTTTTGCTTATTATATTTCCGCATAAAAAAAGCAGATGTTTCGCTAATGGCCTGCTTTATTCCTGCTTTAAGCTCTTCTAAAACTAAAGGAAAAACCTCTCTGTTCGCTTCATCCATGAATACTTTTTTTACTTCAACAGGTAAGACTAATGTATTGTCAAAATGCGCACTAATATGGGTAATAAAGTAACCTCTTCCTTGAAAAACTTCATCAGCAGCAGCGTAAGCATCCATGTTAGGTAAGGCTATTTTATTAAGTTGTTGTTCAAATTTTTTAGCTATCGCCCCCCATCGTCCCATGTCGATTTGAGACGTACCAATATTAAATGTTGGCAAGGTCTTATTGATATGTTGGTAATTATAGGAGTGCACATCAAAAACGATTGTGTTTTTAAATTGTTTTTCTAGCTTGGTAATAAGTGCTTCTACTACATTATAAAACGACTGATGTTTCGCATGACTGATACTTCGTTGTTTTACTGTTAACGCTTTTTGCCAGACCTGTTTATTCATTGTGCTTTTAAAAGCGGTAGATAATGTTTTAGCTCGATTAAGGTCATATTCAAAGCGCGAATCATTCCCTATCAATACGATTGGAAATGATGATATTAAATCAGAGGTATAAGGTGATTCTTCCTTAAAACGTTCTTTTTCAGTCAATAAAAACGTTTTTTGCAAATCACTTCTTAGATTATTACCATTATGAATCGCTGCGCAAACTAATGGTACATACTCATCAATTTTTACAATAAAGGAGGCTGATTCAACTTCTGCGTGAAAACACTCACCTTTATTTATAAGGGAAATGCATTCTTTTTCAGATAACGTGAGCATCATCGATCGCCTTTCTAAATTCATTTTTACGTTGGGCTAATGCTTCTTTAGCATTTATAACACCTTCGGCAAAGTCGATAACCTTCTTCTGTAGCTTTACATTGTTAAGTTTATTAATACGCATTATTCCGCCAGGGCTTTGTACATTAACTTCAATTAACTTTTCGTTAATTACATCAATGCCGACAAAATATAAACCATCACGAACTAGTTTAGGTCCTATATGTTTACAAAGCGCTTTTTCAGTTTTTGTTAACGTATGCTTAACTACTGTGCCGCCAGCATGGACATTTGAACGAACTTCATTTGATGCTGGAACTCGCTTCATTGCACCAATAGGCTCACCATTCAACATTAAAATACGTACATCTCCAGAATCCGCACCTTCAACATATTCTTGTAATATGACGTAGTTTCCACCTTTGCCACTGTTAATATAAAACTCTAATAACGAGTGAAAACTCTTTTGTGCGTGTTTCTCCACTAAAATAACGCCTTGCCCACCATAACCGTCTAAGGGTTTCATGATCATTTTTCCAGAGATTGAGTCGTTTAATACATCAACTAAGTACTCAGGTGTTTTAGAAACGTGTGTAACGGGTATAAATTTATTCGTTGGGTCATCAAATGAGGCGGTATATAATTTAGTGTTTGCAATACGCAAACCATCAATATCATTCATGATAAATACATCTTCACGAACCGAATCTAGAAAATTTAAAGTGATAGGATCTAAAGGTGGGTTTGCGCGCATAATAATAATGTCGAAACCAGCAAGCGGTAATTGTGACTTTTTAAACTCAGCTTTTTTATAGAATGACACTATATTTGCAGGAACAACTGTGCCTTTTTTAAATACTTGGCAAAACGCACTCGACACAGAGTCCCTCATAGTTAAATTATGAGGGGTAGCAATAGCAACGGTATGATTGCGTGATACACTCTCATGAATAAGTCGTATCGTAGAGTCTGTCTCTGGGTCGATTTTATCCCAAGAGTACATTAAAAAAAGAATATTCATTTTTTGCCTTTAAATGTATTAAATTAAAAGTGATGTAATGTTAATTGGTCGTGTCAAAATCACATTGAAGAAACAATAATAGCCAGATTAAAATACTCCCCCATTATTAATAAGTATGCGTTATCGACTTAATTATTCCCAATCATCATAGTAATCTTCATCAAGTTTTTTAAGACGACGCTCTTCCTGCAATTGCTCAATTTTTTTCTTGGCTAAGAAGTTACGTTTATTATTATGCTTGGTACTTTTCTCTTCACTAGTACTGACATTTAACTCGAACTCAGCAATATTATTTTCAAGATCGCTTGAGGATTCCTCACTGTCAAAATCCGACTCATTTGAAGAGGGTAAGTCATAAGTATAATCAATGGTCATTTCTATCTCACCAAAATACAATCACGTTAAGAAGCGGATAATCTATGTTTTTGATGGGTAAGAAAAGCAAAATATTTTTAAGTTAACGATAAAAATATTTTACTTTAAAAAGTTGAGTAAAAATAGAGAGATAAGGTTGCTACTCAGTGTTACTAAGGTGACATGATAGCAGGAGCTTCAGGGTCATCTTTCCTTAGCAAATTTTTAATTGCAATAATACGCTCTTCATTTTCATTCTCTTTGTGAGAAGCGCTGAACAATTCACGTTCAAATACGGGTAAACTTTTTATTTCAAAGAGTATACTTTGCTCGATAAAAGGCTTAATTAACATATCAGGCAAATACGCACTACCACCACATTGAAGCATCAAATCTAAAGCTATCCTAGCAGTACTGGTTCTAATAGCAGGGATAGCTATACCTGGTACTTCTTTAGCATGCCAATTGATAAAACTCACTCCCCAATCAATCATAATATAACGCTTAACATCTGAGGGCGTATTTATCTCATTTTGAAAGGTGGTAACGGGTACTAAGTTGAACATATGCAAAGATTCTATTTTTAGCTCTTCAACTTTTGGTGGATCAAATAAAATAGCGACATCGAGTGTTCGTTCGAGTAACTGTCTGGTCAATTGTTCGCGGGATAATATTTCAGCAATTAAACTAATATGCGGCTGATTTAAATATATTTTTGAAATAGCGTCATGAATGTATACATCCCAAGTATTCGGCGTACCTGCAATAGATATTTGTGCAACTTGTTCAGTGGCTAATGCAACATCTTGTTTTGCCATTCTTAAAGTATTCAACATGCTCTCTGCATGCGGTACCAATCTTTCTCCTGCCAATGTTAGTTGAATATTATTTCTGGCTCGTTGAAATAAAGTAACACCAAAGTACTTTTCTAACTGCCTCACTCTAGTGCTAACTGCTGCCTGTGTCAGATAAAGATTTTCAGCTGCTTTACCAAAGTGTCGGCAATCTTTTACCTCTAAAAAAGTTTTAATTAACTCAATATCCATACTACTATCTCTTATCGATACGATAATTATTATTTGATTTACAGACTGGTTTAGTAGCCGCATAATCTGCCAAATTTTATATCCTGTCAAGCGAGATTAATATGACTTTAATACATGGTTTTGTTACAGAGAACCCATTCTATGACGATGAAAACTTTCCACGAGGTTTTAGTAAGTCAGGAGATTTCACGCTTGCTGAAGCTGAGTTATTAACGAGTATTGGAAAGCGTCTATTTATGTTAGAACAATCTCTTTGTGTCGCCGAAAATCAAGTTGAGAAGCAATTCGTTAAAATGTGTGCAACACAATTTCATGGGCAAACTAAAGCAGAGTTGTTATGGAAGAAATATAGAAAATTAACGCAACATAAGCCCTTTCATAGTTTAATTTAAACGAATAAATTCAACTAGTGAAATATAAGGCGAGAACATGAAATTTAATCGAGCAGTAATAAAAGTAGGCAGTGCCTTAATTGCATCAAATAAAGAAGGTTGTAGTGGAAAATATATTTTAGCAATATGCCAGTTTATTACTAAGTGCCAACAACAAGGCAAAGAAATTATTCTTGTGTCTTCAGGTTCTGTTGCAGCTGGTCGTGGCCATATCCATCATGGCTCAGCTGAATTATCTGTTGCCACTAAAAAAGCAATGGCTTCTGTTGGCCAAATGCAAATGATGGGAAATTGGCAACGTTTTTTTGATATCCCATGCAGCCAAATATTGATTACCCAAGAAGATTTCAAAGACAGAGAGCGGTTTATCAGCATTAAACACACTATCAAAATTCAATTAGCAAATGGTATTCTACCAATCGTTAATGAAAATGATACGGTTGCTAATAAAAATGCCACCGTGGGGGATAATGACAACCTTGCGGCTTTAGTTGCTCAAGTATGCGAGGCTGACACTCTGTTTATATTAAGTGATATTGATGGTGTTTTCTCTGCTGACCCTAAAATAAATAATGACGCTGTGCTGCTCCCTGAAATAAAAGAAATCACCGATGAAATATACGCCATGGCAGGTGTAAGCCGAAATACTTTTTCTACTGGTGGAATGAAAACAAAAATAGAAGCAGCCGAAAAAGCTGTTGAACATGGCATTAATACCTACATAATTAATGGTACACGTAGTGAGGTATTTGACCTTCTATTAGCAGAGGTGAATCCAGGTACCCATTTTATTGCCCATAAAGACATTATCACAGCGAGAAAACATTGGCTTAAGCATAGCTTGAAAAGCCAAGGTAAAATTTTCTTAGATGCAGGTGCTGTACACGCTTTATTAAACAAAGGCGCATCATTGCTCCCGACAGGAATAAAATCAGTTCAAAGTGCATTTCACCGAGGAGATACTGTAGATTTAGTTGATGAAAAAAGTAAAAAAGTTATAGCAAAAGGTATAAGTTTATATAGCCAGTACGACCTACAACGTATTATGGGTCAACATAGTGACAACATTGATAAGATATTAGGTTATGACCAAGGTGATGTCGTGGTCCATCGTGATGATATGGTTATTTTATAATCCAATACCAATTTCATTAAGTTTGTGATCTAGTTGTCTGTAGAAAAATAAATCAGGGCAATGCGCTCGATTGAGTAATAGCTGGCTATTGGGATTGAGAGCAACCAAGTGGCGCAGTATTTAACCAGCACAAGTGAGCAATAATTTAATGGAATTGGTATAACACTTAAATTTTGACTAAATTTTCCCCCTAGCTGATTTTTCCTTCAGTATAACGAGTTAATAAGTCACATATAAAGCGCCTAGTTAAGAGCAACTATCTACTTTGAATATCAATATTTTTTTATAATCTTTCTTGTGATTAGTAACATTCTGTTGTTATGCTGCGCCATTATAAACTACCTTTACATAATACCTACCTGAGCTATGAGTAACCGAATTCTCATAAAATGCTGTTTATAGTAAACGGACTAGCTTTTGAATCCGTTTATTATCCCTTAAATACCGTAGAAATTATCCATCAAATATAAAAAAGAGAGCTGCGTGTGATAACAACCCTCAAACCATTTATCCTATTGCTAACCAGTGGTTTTTTGTTAATGCTAGGTTATGGCTTAAGTAATATTTTACTGCCTGTACGCATGCAGAGCGATGGGGTGAGCCTAGATAATATGGGCATAGTGCTATCAATGTTGTCTGTGGGTTTTTTGTTGGGTGCTTATTATAGTCGTATCTTATTACAACGAGTTGGTCACATAAGAATATTTGCCATGTGCGGAAGTTTGACCTCTGTCGCAATTTTACTGTCAGGCCTCTACCCTGAGCCTATAGTACTTGCTGCTATGAGGATTGTTACAGGATTTTGTATTGTTTGCACCAATGCCACACTTGATAGTTGGTTAAGCCATAGCGCCACTGAAAAAAATAGGGGGCGCATACTTTCCATTAATCAAATGATGATAATGACAGCCTTATTTTCTGGCCAGTTTTTATTAAATGTCGCGCCAATTGGTGATATTACCCTGTTTGTTATTTGTGGCATTCTATTTAGCTTGTCCATTACCCCCATTGTTATAAGCAGACAAAAAGGCCCACAAATAGAAGATAGCCAATCCATGTCTTTAATAACTGTTTTCAAACTCTCCCCTTTAGGCGTAGTGAGTTGCTTTTATTGTGGGGTTTTGTATGCTGGTTTAATCAATATGTTGCCTATTTTTGCCAAGCAAAATGGTATTACAGATTTTGATTTATCCATTTTTATGGGCTCAGCGATTTCGGGCGCGATTATTTTACAATTCCCTATTGCCTATTTTTCAGATAATTTTGACCGGCGTAAAGTCATGCTCTCTATGGTAGCAACGCTCATTTTACTGTGCTTTTCTGTGCCTATACTCCTGTCCGAAGATATGTTCAAATTAAGCTTATTTGCCATTGCGCTAATTACTGGTTTGGTTGCCTGTCTTTACCCAATGAGCATGTCAGAAACTTTTGATAAAGTGCTAAAAGAGCAAATTTTACCTGCGATGAGTTCATTATTATTGATCTATTCCTTAGGTAGTATTTTAGGTCCATATCTTGCCTCAGTGGTGATGGACTCCTTTGGTAGCAGCGCTTTATTTAGTTTTATGAATGTTGTTGCCTTAACATTATTACTTTTTATCAGTCTTCGCATGAAACTACGACAAGCTTTACCGCTTGATGAGCAAGAAAGCTTTATCATGCAAACCCCCAGTGGCGTAGTCTCTGAGCTTGATCCTCGTACGCACTATGCAGAAGCTCAATTTGAATCAACTGCGGAAGTTGAAGTGGCGATTAGCTTAGCCAATAAGAATCCATCCGCTGCGGTGAATATGGTTAAAGCACTCGTGCAAAGAGATCCAAACAATGCATCAAACTTAGCTGCTGCCTTAAGTACCATCGAAGCTATAGATATTGGTAAATTATATGCCGCCATCACGTCTGCAGCCCCCGAAATGAGTATTCATATTGCAGAAGCCTTAGCCAATGCCTCACCTGAACAAGCAGATCAATTAGTTGATTGGATCACTTCTGAATATCCCGATCAATTTACCAACATTGTTGTGGCGATTGCGAATGCGATGCCTGATAACGGTATCGATTTAATGGAATTAGCGGCTGAAAATATGGCCGAAGAATACCCCAGCGAACTTTTAGAAATGACTGAAGAGTACATGACAAACCTATCGGATTCTTTAGATTCAATGCGGCCGGTCGATAGAGTCGCGGCTGCCTCAGAAAATACAGCAACAGAGCTTTATAATCGTTTAACGGATGTCTCACCCGAGCAGTCTGCTGAGCTTGCTTTTACCGTATCAGAATCCCTACCTGAATCATCAAATGATGTAGCCGAAGCCTATGTTCAGAACTTAATAGACAGTGAAAGTGAAAATGGATGTCAAAGCGAGAGTGAAAGTGAGCAAAGTTTCTCAGAAGATGCGTTAGATAATATTGAGTCTGCCGCAAATAGCTACATTAATCATATCGTTGAGAATATCCCTGAGCATGCAGTAGAGGTTGCTAGTACATTTGTAGATTCTTTCCCTGAAGTCGCATCTGATGTGCTCGAAATATTACAAGATTCGGACGATATTGATGACAGCGATTTATCGACTTCTATTGATGACAAACCGTTATAAAGCAAGGTACGTCACTGCAAACATTTTACTTCATACTTCTAAGGCTGTATGGGGAACTTAACGACATAGAGTTTCAAACCTGATGTTTGGTTGCTCAATTTGCCTAATCAAGTGAAAAATCAAAGTCTATAAAGATCAAGACAAAGCTATGGGCGACATTAATAAGCTAACAAGAAAAAATCACATTAAAGTAACGCAATCACTTACAGAGTTTAATGAAATTTAATTTCGTATAGGTATTATTATTATTTTATGGCGACTCCAGTGATTATAGACGCTTGAGTTAAATATAGGCATTCAGAAGCCTTTATAAAATGACGACAATTTTCAATTTCTAAGAAGGTTTTAATTAACACAATACCCATGATACAACCTCTTATCGTGTCGATAATTATTAGTTGATTTACAGTTTGGTTTGTTAGTCGCATAATCCGTAAAAATCCAAATACAGCCAACAGAGGTTACAATGATTTTAACTCACGGATTTAAGACTGAAAGCCCCTTTTACGATGATGTTCATTTTCCGCGTGGTTTTAATAAGTCAGGAGATTTTACTATAGCGGAAGCTGAAATACTGACTGATATTGGAAGGCGTTTACATATGTTAGAGCAAGAGGTGTGTACGCCAACTAGCGAAGTAGAAAAACAATTTTCTCAAATGTGCAAGGAACAAAGTGAGGGGCAAACCCGAATAGAGTTGCTATGGCAAAAATATAAAAGGTTAACAGTATACAAGCCCTTTCATAATTTAAACGGAGGGAGAGCGGCTTAAACTTTAATAACACATAGAATGTTATATATTTGTACATAGAAAAATGTGCTTTCATCGTTAAGTGTTTGATAAGTAAGTCTTTATTATCGCAAGGCGGATGTCCTCTTGTTATCGTGCTAGTATCAATAATAGGAGGACATTTTTGCTGTTAATTTTATTTGGTTTTTAACTTAGAAGGTTGCAGTGGTGCTTTTTCTTTGCGCTGAAAAGTTAGCCAATTAACCCAACCAAACACTATACACATCAACCACGTAAAATAATCAATCAGCAGCAATTCATTTCTTTCTATCCCCACGTTTCGTATTAATGCCGACCATTTAAAGAAACCGTTACCTTGCTTAAATTTAAAGACTCTATCATCTTGCAATGCCCACAAGTAGTTATATTGAAAACAAAAATCATGCAAAATAACGGGAATTAATAATAATCCTGTAGGAGAATAAAAAAGCCAAACAATCGCAGGATATGAACTACCATCAAAAACAAAACCCTTTGGAATGATAATGACTCTTTGGTTTGGTAGCGTATAGTGCCAGTCTTCAATTAATTGCCATTGGCGCTTTCTAACAAGTAATCTCCATAACTTAGAGACAAATGAAAATTGTTGCGTTTTTATTGCATAAGGTAGTAGTTTTGGCATTTCCATAACGTTTATAATTTAATTAATAGTGAATGTAATGATTCTATAGTTAAATGGGGGTATAGATAAAACGCAAAATTTTACTTGCTCTAATCCAAAAAATTTATCAATCCCGCCTCTTAGGAAAAATTATGTCTTTAGACTTATTAACTGAATACATTGAAAAAGCTGATGAGCTCTTTGATGATGAATTGAATTTACAGGATATCGCGCTAGAAATCGAAAGGGATCTCTTGCCAGAGCATATAGCCATCTTGTTAGAAGCTTTTCCTCTTGAGCAACGATTAAGTTTATGGAAATTATTTAGCAGTGACTCACAACAACTTATTTTTCTAGAAATGAAAAATGAATCTAGACAAATGATATTAAATGCCTTAGATGATGATGCATGTTTTCCTTTATTTGATCGTTTAGATGCTAATAGTTTACTTGAACTTACTGAAGGTCTAAGTGAACGCTTTATTGAATATGCTGTAACTCAAATGACAGCGAAACAAAAAGAGCATTTCAAAAAATCACAAGATTACGCTGATGATGAAGTGGGCCGTTGGCAAAGTTTTGATGAAATCAACGTATCACAAAAGTTAAAAGTATCAGCAGCAAAGAAGCTTTGTGCACAAGAACAGCCAATGTTAACTGATATTATTTATATAATAGATCATCAATCGAAACTCTTAGGTGGAATACCAATAAATCAATTATTACTCTTGGATGATGGTAAGCCACTAGCGGAAGTTCTTTGCCACGAAACATTAGCTATTAATGCAAGTAAAAATATAGGAGAAGCCGCTGATGAAGTGATACTTTCAGGAAAAGCTGCATTACCTATAATTGACGATGAAGGCTGTTTAACGGGCCGTTTGGATTTACATTCTGCTTTTAGATTTAAAGAACAACAAACCGATAGTCAAATAATTCAAGCAGCAGGTTTAAGTGAAGAAGAAGATTTATTTGCAAGTGTTTGGTTGAGTAGTAAAAACCGAGCAATTTGGTTAGGTATTAATTTGATAACCGCTTTTTTAGCCTCATGGTTTATTGGCTTATTCGAAGCTACGTTGCAGCAAGTTGTCGCATTAGCCGTACTGATGCCAGTGGTTGCCTCAATGGGCGGTATATCAGGTAGTCAAACATTAACCTTAATTATTAGAGGATTAGCATTAGGGCAAATCACTGATGCAAACAGACAATCCATTGTGAATAAAGAACTTAAGGTAGGCGCAATCAACGGTATATTATGGGCAACAGTAATAGGGTTAATTACTTTATACTGGTTTGAAAGCCCTATGTTGTCCGTTACTATTTGTATTGCCATTTTAGGTAACATTCTTGTCGCTTCTCTTTCTGGTGTTTGGGTGCCTTGGGTATTAAATCGATTAAATATAGACCCCGCATTATCCGGGGCTGTGATACTAACAACGGTCACTGATATCTTTGGCTTTATTGCTTTCCTTGGCTGCGGCACTTTATTATTACTTTAGAAGTTTATTTTAAATGAATATTATTGAATTATTGTTGAGGTGTGTATGAAGCAAACAGAGTTTATTTATGGTTATTATTTTACACAAGATGATCAAGTAAATAAAATTACATCACTAGAAAATATTGATGTATGCAAGCCACATTGGCTTCATTTTGATTATACATTGCCGTCAACAAAGCTTTGGCTTGAAAAACATAGTCAACTACCCACGGTTGTTTCCAGTGCTTTACTAGATGAAGAAACTCGACCAAGGGCTACACCACTCAATGATGGTGTTCTAATATCGTTAAGAGGTGTTAATTTATCACCTAATAGTGACCCTGAAGATATGGTATCAATTCGTCTTTGGTTTACTAAAAATAAAGTGATTAGTACGAGACGAAGAACATTACTGTCTACTAAAGATATTGCATCCGACTTTGACAATGGATGCGGTCCAAAAACTTCATCAGAGTTTATATCGGTATTAACTGAACGCTTGATTTCAAGAATGAGCAATACGGTTTATGAAATTGAAGAGAACATATCTAATATCGAAGAAAAAATATTAATCTCTAGTACGCACAGCCTAAGAAATGAGCTTTCAGCTACTCGTCGACAAATTATATCTTTAAGGCGTTACTTATCTCCTCAAAGAGAAGCTATGGCGCAATTACTGAGTGATAAAATTACATTGTTTACATCGGAAGAAAAAATTCAATTAAGAGAGGCAACTGATCAAATAACACGCTTTATTGAAGATTTAGATTCTATAAAAGACCGAGCAATTGTTTGTCAAGAAGAGTTAAATAATACCTTAGCTGAACAAATGAATAATCGTATGTTTGTTTTGTCAGTTGTTGCCGCTTTATTTCTTCCTTTGGGTTTTCTTACTGGGTTATTAGGTATAAATGTTGGCGGCATTCCTGGTGCTGAAAACAGCAACGCGTTTGGTATTTTTATTATTATTTTAATT
>ERZ1027208.95-NODE-95-length-44389-cov-44.169937_pt1 | contig 44389 bp, 44 predicted proteins | sample MGYA00520867_ERZ1027208 | MGnify/ENA primary metagenome ERZ1027208 (study PRJEB33311, sample SAMEA4378413) | marine metagenome | biome: Marine biome; feature: Fjord; material: Water | collected 2014-07-20T08:00:00Z/2014-07-... | depth 75 m ... | reverse complement strand
ATTTATCATTGTTTAACTCAAGAATTATCATGGAATATTTGGATGAGCGATTCCCGCACCCTCCACTTTATCCGATAGACCCAGTATCAAGAGCTCGGTCTCGTTTACTCATTCACCGAATTGACCATGACTGGTACAGTTTGCTTGATGATGTGATCAACGCTGGGGAAAAAAAAGCTGCTAAGGCTAAAAAATTACTGAGAGAAAATTTAATTGCAGCTATTCCTCTTTTCTCAGCAAATAAGTATTTCTTAAGTGACGATTTCACTTTGGTTGATGGTGTACTAGCCCCGTTATTATGGCGTCTGCCATTCCATGGTATTGAATTACCAAAAGAAGCAAAAGTTATTAATGATTACATTACTCGAATCACTGAGCGAGAGGCTTTTCAAATTAGTTTAAGCCCCGAAGAGCGAGACATGATGGAAAGCCATGCGCTGATGGGGTCATAAAAAAATATGACACCACTCAAACCATATCTAGTCCGCTCAATTTATGAGTGGATCATTGATAATGGCTTAACGCCTTATTTGTTGGTTGATGCCACTGCTGAAGGTGTTATCGTGCCATTGGCGCATGTGGCCGATGATAAAATCATTCTTAATGCTCACCCTGATGCTGTTCAAAACTGGCTGCTAGGTAATGATGCATTATCCTTTTCTGCTAGGTTTTCGGGTCACTCCGAAAACCTGTATATCCCAATTTCGGCCATTTTAGCGTCATATGCCAAAGAAAATGGTAAAGGGATGATGTTTGATGAGCGATTTGATGATGAGCTTCCTCCTGAACCAACACCCCCTAAAAAAGCAACGCAACCCTTTCTTAAGGTCGTGAAATAAACGAATTAGAAGCCTACTACCGACCCCCGACAAACCATTTATTAAATAGCATGTCGGACCATGTTGTCAGTGGGAATATTCTCCCATTAAGAGTTGCCTCATACAGTAATTGTTAAATATCTAACAAATTTATAGACTCAAGTACTGTTTGCCCTTTGCTTTACGTCTGGTAAACGTATAAAACGTAGCTGAGATATGGTGAGTTCCCCAATGAAAAATGACAATAGTTTAAGCGCTGCCTTTAATGCTGCCGCGTTAATGTATGCCAATAAAACAGCCATTGAGTCGAATGGTGTGGCCTATACATTCTTAGACGTTAAAAACACATCTGATAAATTTGCTTGTAACCTAATTGAAAGGGGTGTGATAAAAGGCGATCGCGTGGCCTTATACAGTGTGAATTGTTACGAATTTGCAGTGGCCTATATTGGTATTGTCAAAGCGGGTGCTGTTGTTGTCCCCATCAATACGTTGCAAAAGCCTGATGAGATTCAATATGTGTTGAAAAACGCATCAGTTAAGGGGGTGGTTTATCACCTTAATTTAGATAAACAAATTCAGCAAATTCGAAAAAAGTTCACCGAGCCACTGTTCTTTATCCCAATGTCGAATAGTGAAAAGACCTCATTACTATGGGATAGATGTTTTAACAATAGCGGCGACTTGGTGATGCCTGACATAACCCCAGCAACAGATTTGGCAGCTATTTTATATACCTCTGGAACAACCGGTGAGCCAAAAGGTGCAATGCTAACGCATCAAAATTTGGTCACTAACACTAACAGTGTTTTTAAAGCCATGAAGTGGACGGCTGGAAAAGACACCATAGTGCTCGTTTTACCTATGTTTCATGCATTTGCCGCCACGGTTGGTATGTTGACGCCACTAACTAATGGATGTTGTTTTGTGACGGTTGAGAAATTCGAGATCAATAAACTATTACTTTCAATAGAACAAACACAATCAACTGTTTTTTTAGGTGTGCCAAGTATGTATAACATCCTCCTTGGTATCAAGCCTGAACAGGCCTCTATGTTGCAGTCTATAACCCAATGTATCTCGGGTGGTGCATCAATGCCGGTTGATGTACTTAAACAATTTGAAGAAAAATTTTCAGTACCTATTTACGAAGGAGATGGGCCAACAGAGTGTTCACCTGTCACGTGTGTTAATCCAATAGGTGGTGTTCGTAAAATTGGAACGGTTGGCTTACCAGTGCCTAATGTTCAGATGAAAATCATCAATGAAATAGGTGAAGAGCTCCCTAACGGTGAAATTGGTGAAATAGCTGTTCGTGGTAGGAGTGTTATGAAGGGCTATTGGAGACGCCCAAAGGAAACAGAGGCAGCGTTTGATAAAGGCTGGTTTTTAACAGGGGATTTAGGAACAGAAGATACGGATGGTTATTTTAGTATTTTAGACCGTAAAAAAGACATGGTTATTGTGAATGGAATGAATGTCTACCCACGGATCATTGAAGAAGTGCTGTATAAACACCCGGCAATTCATGAGGTTGCTGTGATAGGTGCGATCGATAAGCGACATGGTGAAATCCCAGTTGCTTACGTAGTGCTTATCGAAGAGACAGCAGCTACCGAATTAGATATTAAGAAATGGTGCCGACAGTTCCTTGGTAATTATGAAGTTCCTAAAAAAATTATTTTTATGAGTAACTTACCAAAAAATGCAGCGGGTAAAATTGTTAAGCGTGTTCTCAATAAAAGCGGTGAAATAGAACGAGGTGTCACTTAATGTTTTGCCTTAACTCCAAGGTGTTAAAGGAATCAAAAAAATGAGTGGTGATAAATCTGAGCAGCTCTTTCACATTGATGTTGCATGGGGAGACTCAGATGTTTTAGGGCACACAAATAATGTACAGTTTATTCGTTATTTGGAATCGGCTCGAGTGGCTTACTGTGAAGAAGTAATGGGCTTGTCACTTGAGATTGGAATGTCAGCGGGCTGGGTTTTAGCTGATATGCAGTGCAGTTATTTACAACAAGTACACTACCCAGCTCATTTAGAAGTGCATTCAAAAATTTCTAGAATAGGCCAAAAAAGCGTCACATTAATGGCTGATATTTTCCGAACAGAAGAGGGTGAGCCGGTGGTATCCAGTCAAGCCGTTATGGTCTGGTTCGACTTCGGTGCAAAAAAATCAGCAACCATCCCTGATCAGATACGGAAATTAATTATTGACCATGAAGAAGTGGTCGAGCAAACATAAAATAACCGAGCTAATAGTTGGCAGCTTATCTAAAGTATCAGTCTTAACGTGCTACTTAAGTAATGCTATACCCTCAATAAGGAATAAATAATGAAACAGTGGCCCTTAGTGTTTGATAATAAGTTTGTTCAAGACTTACCAGTCGATCCAATAGTTGAAAACTACCCTAGACAAGTACGAGAAGCCTGCTTTTCTTGGGTGAGACCACAGAAGGTGCCTATGCCATCATTGTTGGCCTATTCTAAGGAAGCGGCTGAGTTGATTGACCTATCAGAGAGTCACTGTCAAACAAGTCACTTTACCGACGTTTTTTCGGGGAATACCCAGATTGAGGGTATGCAGCCATATGCCAGTAGTTACGGCGGTCATCAATTTGGCAACTGGGCTGGTCAGCTGGGCGATGGTAGAGCGATCAATTTAGGTGAGGTATGTAATCAAAAAGGCCAGCGTTGGGCAATACAGTTAAAAGGGGCTGGGCCAACACCCTATTCTAGGACAGCAGATGGTTTGGCTGTCTTACGCTCATCGTTAAGGGAGTTCTTATGCAGTGAAGCCATGTACCACCTTGGCATTCCAACGACTCGTGCGTTAAGTCTGATGACAACAGGCGAGCAAGTGATGCGAGACGTGCTGTACAACGGTGATCCACAGTTAGAGCCGGGTGCCGTCGTGTGTCGCCTAGCACCTTCGTTCACACGGTTTGGACATATTCAGTATTACGCTCAACAAAATGAGGCATTACTTAAGCAGTTTGTAGATCATACTTTGAGTGTTGATTTTCCACATTTAGGCGTCCCAAGCCCCTCTGTCTATCTGCAGTTTTTTGAAGAAGTTTGCTTAACGTCTTGCACCATGGTGATCGACTGGATGAGAGTCGGTTTTGTGCACGGGGTCATGAATACAGATAATATGTCCATCTTAGGCTTAACGATTGATTATGGGCCTTATGGTTGGCTTGAAGCCTTTGATATAAATTGGACGCCAAATACAACCGATAAGGATTTCAAACGTTATGCGTATGGTGAGCAAGGAAAAATTGTACATTGGAATCTATACCAATTAGCTAATGCGTTGTACCCGCTAATTAAAGATGCAAAACCTCTAGAAAAATTATTACATGACTACACTGATAATTATGCCAGCCAATGGCTGCTAATGATGATGGAGAAGCTGGGGTTTAGTTCGGTTATCACTGGATCAGATAGTGATCTGATCCAACAGTTAGTTGACTTCTTTAAACTACACGAAACAGATATGACAATATTTTTTAGGCGTTTAGCTGATTTGACATTTGATCAAGAAACTTTTGATGTTGTGGCGGCTGTGAAACACTTAACCCCAGCTTTTTACCCTGAATCTTTTGAAGGGGAAACAGAAGGGCTACTTATTAGTTGGCTAAATAATTATGCCGAAAGGTGCAGGGCTGATGCATTGACACCGGCTGAGCGGAAAAAGCTAATGAATCGTGTCAACCCGAAGTTTGTTCTGCGTAATTATCTTGCACAACAAGCGATAGAGCGGTCTGAGAAAGGTGATCAGCGCCTACTTAACGAATTGTTGGACGTGCTTAGAAAACCTTATGATGAACAACCTAGTAAAGAACACTTTAATCAAAAAAGGCCAGAGTGGGCTAAACATAAGGTGGGCTGTTCCATGTTGTCTTGTAGTTCATAAGATTACTTCACAGACTAAAAGGAAAAATATCTTTCAATCAAAGCCTAATAGGCATCGGTTAAGCACCCTATATTTATGGCAATAAACTCAACAATTCATAAAGTATCTTTAGATATTGCAGATATGGATAGGCATTACTATCACCAACATGAACTGACGCTTGCCCAGCACCCGTCCGAAAATGATTACAGGTTCATGATTCGCTTGGTCGCATTTATACTCAATGCACATGAGCGGCTGAGTTTTACAAAAGGATTATCTACTGACACAGAACCCGAATTGTGGCAGAAAACCCTTACCGATGAAATAGACCTATGGATTGAGTTAGGGCAAGTTGATGAAAAGCGAGTCGGTAGAGCTTGTGGAAGGTCAAAGAACGTTATTATTTATACTTATCATGACGGTAAGGCAAGTGTTTGGTGGAGCCAGCAGGGTAAAAAGTTAGCCCGATTTAAAAACTTAAAAGTGGTCCACTTAAAAGCAAATAACCTGGAAGAGCTGGTAGGTCGAACAATGAACTTACAGTGCAGTATTCAAGATGGAGAGGTTTACCTAAGTGATGGTGATCTTACCTGCACTATTTACCAACAACCTCACTAGGTTATTGAATTAATGTGGGTTATTAATGAGTGTTTGTAACTCACGTTTACGTTAGCTAATAAAAAGGAAAAAATGAAACAGTTAAATTATGTCGTGTGCGCGCTTTATCACTTTGTACGCCTACCTGATTATAGGTCTCTTAAACAGCCTCTGATTAAATTGATGAATGCTCAAGGGATTAAAGGCACATTATTGCTGGCAGAAGAAGGCATCAATGGTACGGTGGCGGGCAAACGTGACGCAATAGATGCACTATTAAAGTGGTTGCAAGATAAGCCGGACTTCAAAAAAGTAGTCTATAAAGAATCATATGTAGGTACCCAACCCTTTAGCCGTACAAAGGTTAAATTAAAAAAAGAGATTGTCACAATGGGTGTCAACAATATTGATCCAAACGATATCGTTGGAACCTATGTTAAGCCAAAAGATTGGAATGCCTTGATTTCAGACCCCTCTGTATTATTGGTCGATACCCGTAATAGTTATGAAGTGGCCATTGGTACTTTTAAAGGTGCGCTGGATCCAGAAACGAGTACCTTCCGCGAGTTTCCAGAATACGTGGAGAAAAACTTAGACCGCCAACAACATAAAAAAGTAGCCATGTTTTGTACGGGCGGAATTCGCTGTGAAAAATCAACGGCTTACCTTAAGCAGCAAGGTTTTAATGAGGTCTATCACCTAGAAGGGGGGATTTTAAAGTACTTAGAAGAGGTACCCCAAGAAGAAACCCTATGGGAAGGTGAATGTTTTGTGTTTGATAACCGGGTGTCAGTTGATCACCAATTGGCTCAAGGTCAATATGACCAATGTTTTGGTTGTAGAATGCCAATTACCGAGCAAGATAAACAACATAAGCATTACCAAAAAGGGATTAGTTGCCACCATTGCTTTGACAAAAAAGATGATAAGCAGACAGCTCGTTATATTGAACGGCAACACCAAATAGAACTAGCCAAGGGGCGTGGTGAAAAGCATATTGGCGCCGATGTAAAAGAGTTTACAGACCTGCATAAGCAAGAGAAAGCAGCCAGAAAAAAACAAAATAATAAAAAAGGGGAGGAGTAATGAAATATATTTTTATACTACTTTTGTTGGTATCGACAGGGTACTTCGCCAGTGACTACCAACCCTTAAAAGGCGCGACAGGCGAAAAAACGTACAGTGACGCTTGTGCAGCGTGCCATGGAGAGACAGGAAAAGGAAAGTTTGGTATTTTCTTTGATCTGCCAACCTCCACCATGGCCAGTGGCCAGATGAAAGTATTGATCCAAAATGGTGGTTCATTAATGCCTGCATTTCCAAATATTAAAGGGACTGAGTTAATAGTCCTTCTTGAACATGTTCAGTCGTTTTCATCCTTAGCCACCGTTGAGTAAAAGATATTTAATCACTTATGTTAATAGACATTGAAAAAGACCCCATTGGCTCAGCTTTATTGGACTTCTACCAGCAAGGGGAAGATACGGCTATTTCTGTTAATTTAGATATAGCGGATGAAGATAGCTTAATGCCGAGTTATTTTTTTAGACGGTATGAAGCGTTTCCTGAGTTAGAGCAAGAAGCTATGCAGCAATGTAGGGGAAAAGTGTTGGATGTAGGGGCTGGAGCCGGTTCTCATAGCTTGTACTTACAAAGTCAAGGCTTTGATGTAACCGCGCTGGACGTTTCACCAAAGTCGGTTGATGTCATGAAGGCACGAGGACTTAATAGCGTTCAATTGGTAGATTTCTTTGAGTATAAAGAAGGCTCGTTTGAAACTATTTTGTTTTTAATGAACGGTATTGGTTTGGTGAAAAACCTAGAGGGATTTACACGGTTTTTTAAGCATGTGAAAAGCCTATTGGCTCCTAATGGGCAAATTATTCTAGATAGCTCAGATTTGATTTATATGTTTGAGCAGGAAGACGGCTCTTACTTGATAGATATTAATGAGGCATACCATGGTGAGGTTGAGTTTCATTTAAGCTACAAAAATATCAAGGGTGAGCCGTTTAACTGGTTATATGTTTCTGAAGAACTGTTGCAAGATGCAGCCGAAGAAAATGGTTTTAGTTGTGACATTATTCAGCAGGGTGCTCATTATGACTACCTAGCAAAACTATCACTTAAAAAACCTTAAAGCTTAACGTATATGAAATAAAGCAAAGCCTAGCTGTAATTGGAGCTAGGCTTTGCTGAGTCTTATCCTATTAAAATTCCCCAGCGACACTAACGCCATCCGGAATGCTTGAACTATCAATAAAGCCAATCATATTAGGGTTGTTTGTAACAAGCTCCAACATGGTGGCAGGTGAGACTGTCTTGGGAGGGTTTGCTTTGCCAGTAAACACTAATTTAGACCAATAAGACTTTAGCTGACTTGATGACTTTCCAAGTAGTTTTGTATTAAACTCATCCGTTGTGGCATCATCTAAAACAAGAGCGACGGCCGAACTTCCATCGGGAAAGGTTTTTTTCTTACCCAGGAAAATAGCTGTAATGTCGGCTTTACTAAGGCTATTTCCATTGGATGGGTGAGTAATAACTGCCACCTCAGCCTGGGCTAAGCAAGTGAAACTGATGGTTAGAAATAGTGCAAAAATAAGTAAATTTTTCATTATATATTCTCCCTTAAAAAACAAAGTCTATTGCAAGACGGACGGTGTCAGAGACATCTTCAATGTGGAAGGCATCTGACGATTGAGACTGGTATTCTGCTTTGAGTGCAACGTTAGGCATGAGCTCGTAACGCCCACCAATGGCCCATGCGGTGGTGTCAGATGCACCAAAACCTTGAGCGAGTGATGTGTCAAGAGCGGGTATACCCGTTAATTGCAAATCCCCCGCAGAATCATTGTTTTTCATGAGCGTGAGATACGGCGTAAATTTTTCTGTTGCTTGGTAAAGACCACTAATGTATGCGCGCTTTTGGTGTGGGAAAACACTGGTGTGCCACTCCAGTTGATTAAGTTCAGCAATAATGGTCAGCTTGTCGAACTCAGCTTTAAGGGCTAAACCACTAAAACTACCACGGTGTCCTTCGCTGGTGGTATTGGCAATCATTTTATTAGGTGCACCAACAGCAATTAGGGTTGAGTGAATTAGCTCTACATCATCAGAATAAATGTCTATATCGCCTTCATTGTAGGTGTAGCGAACCATTAACCAATCATTATAGGTAGTAGCATAATTAAAGCCAAAGGCATCAACCTCTGTTCCTAGAGCCTGAGCTTCATACTTGTTTTGGGTATCATCAATGTGACCAATCCAAGCTTCAATGACGTGCTCAAATTGTCCACGACTGAAATTTCCAATAAGGTTGATGCCATCAATTGCGTCAACGGGTACTACATATGCATTACGAGGGGGGCTAATCCATGGCAGCGCGTAACCAACATCCTGATAATCAGAATAAAGATAGTAAGGGGCCTTTAAGCGCCCTATTTTTAGCTGAAGATTGTCATTAATATTGTAACCGATATACGCCCATGGGAGTTCAGGACGCCAGTTATAGGCACCCCTTGTAATAACTTGAACATTGGCATACAGCTTATCTGTTATATCTGCACGAAACTGTAGTCCAAAATGGCTCTCAGCATCTAAAGAGAACGATTCATCATACTTTCCACCACCATATTTAACATGCGAGCGAAACTCATTTTGATCAGTCGTTAAACCGCCAATTAAGGAACCAAAACCTTTTACGCTAAAGTCAGTCGCGTGAGAGGGGAGGGGGGTCGCTGCTAATAGAGCAGCAGCAAAAATAGTTTTTTTCATACCTACTCCTTTAAATTATTGAGAAGCTAGGTAGTCGCATAAAAGTAAATGTGTCCTAGCTGTTATTAAGTGTAGAAGGTTAAATCGGCTTTACAAGTTTTTTTTGGATAAAATGATAATCTTGTTGTTTTAAAGTTACTCTGATAATGATTAATGAAGCTGTAGGGAAGTGTTTATGTCAAGAAGAGGGTGAATGAGCAAACAAAATCAACCGACGGTGCTATGGGGTCAGGCCAGGATGCACTTTTAGGTTGCTGATTACCCATGAAAGCATTTTTTTAGCAGACTTGGAGCAGCATAAATATTATTTAACGGAAATAACCCTAGGCATAGCAAAGCAAAGAGTTTGAGTTGGGGGTGGCAGAGAAGGTATGAGCTTGGTAGGTTTTAAAATGACTTGGTTTACTGTTGTTCGAATGCAACATAATTAGCATTTTAAACGGGGTGTTAAAATAAATTTAGACTTGAGCGCTAAGACACTGCGGGACTCTCTTCATTGTTTTACTTAATCATATATAGAGGGTTTCTGCATTAACAGACTTTTGATTTATAAAGTGGTTGAAGAGCATTCAATTGTGTAGTTACTCAGAAAGTACCTGTTGAGAAAATTACTCAACAGCCCCTTAGCTTAGGTAAGCCTAATGATTAGCAACTGGTAATGTAGTGTTACATTTTCTCCTTGACCAAATAAAAAGATGGTGTTCATATATAAGGCTAACTTATGGTGTTAAATAGCCATGAGATTTTTAATGTTAAAAATAATGTGAGGAGCGAGTAAATGAAAATTGAAGCTGCAGTGGTTAGAGAAGGTAAAGGGGACTTTAAAATAGAAACCCTTGAACTAGCCGAACCATCAGATGATCAAATTTTAATCAAAATAGTTGGTGTGGGCTTATGCCACACTGATTTAACCTGCCGTGACCAACTATACCCAGTTCCGCTCCCAATGGTTTTTGGCCATGAGGGTTCTGGTATTGTTGAAAAAATTGGTAAAAATGTTACTAAAGTAGAGCCAGGTGACCATGTTGTTTTAACCTTTTACACTTGCGGAAAATGTGATGCATGTTTGAGTGGCGACCCAACAAGTTGTGCCAACTCATTCGGACCAAATTTTATGGGGCGTGCTATTGATGGCAGTTGCACCATTCATGATCACTCTGGTGCTGAAGTTGGTTGTAGTTTCTTTGGGCAATCATCGTTTGCCTCACACGCATTAGCTTATGAGCGCAATACGGTTAAGGTGTCTAAAACAGCTCCTCTTGAACTATTAGGCCCATTAGGTTGTGGTGTTCAAACAGGTGCAGGTTCTGTACTGAATGCATTAAACCCACCAGCAGGTAGTGCGATTGCAATTTTTGGAGCAGGAGCGGTAGGCTTGTCAGCAGCAATGGGTGCAGTGGTGGCTAACTGTACAACGATTATTGTTATTGATGTTAAAGAGAACAGGCTAGAGCTAGCGAGGGAGTTAGGTGCTACGCATACTATTAATGCAGCCGAACTTGATCCGATTGAAGAGATTCAAAAGCTGACCGGTGGTGCAGGCATTGGATACGTGTTGGAAACAAGTGGTGTGCCACCAGTACTGAAACAAGCGATCATGTCATCTTGTGTAGGTGGGGAAATTGGTATTGTAGGTGCTCCAGCTATGGGTGCGACAGTTGATTTAGACATTAACCATATGCTATTTAACCGCAAATTACGCGGTATTGTAGAAGGTGAGTCAAACTCAGATATTTTCATTCCAAGGTTAATTAGTTTATATGAGCAAGGTAAATTTCCGTTCGATAAATTGATTAAGTTCTATGACCTTGATCAAATTAATGAAGCAGCGGCTGACTCAGAGAAAGGTACAACACTTAAAGCGATTATGCGCCTTAAGTAAGCAGCCTTAGTACGCAAGAAGCCAGAGCAAACTGCTCTGGCTTTTTTATGCCTTGTTATTTAACAGTCTGAGCTAAATTTTGGGATGAAGCTTATTTAAATAGTCCTAGCTTCGCATACTGTAAAAGCATAATGGTTTTCCCATCTTGAATATCGCCTGAGTGTATCATTTCAAAGGCCTTATCAAAATCAACCTCTAATACCTCAATATCTTCTTGCTCGTGTTCTAAGCCGCCACCGTCACTTTTTTTCATATGCGGTTGATATTCAGCAATAAAAAAGTGAATGATTTCGGTGACAGCTCCGGGAGACATATAAGCTTGAAAAACCTTTTTGACAGGACCAAGCTGATAGCCAGTCTCTTCTTCGCTTTCTTTTCTAATGCAGTCCTCTGGTGTGTCACCGTCTAAAAGCCCTGCGCAGGTTTCAATCATCATGCCACTGGGGTTGCCATTAATATAGGTGGGTAAACGAAACTGCTGAGTTAAGATTAGGGAGCGTTTCTCTAGGTTGTATAAAAGAACCGTAGCGCCATTTCCACGGTCATAAGCCTCACGTTGTTGGGCTTGCCATTCGCCATTTTTTTGTTGATATTGAAAGCTGTATTGATAAAGTTTATACCAGTTTCCAGATAACAGTTTTTTAGTTAAATTTCTAATATAAGGATTCATGGTTTTTTTTGAGTCGACGAGGTCTTCATGGGGGTGAAAATTAGCGGACTTTCAGCCTTGTTTGAATGACGAGGTGACTCGGAAATGAATGTTTTTTCACCATGAATAATGGCGGATATATCGTTATTACGGCCTTTGTACTCTAACCAAATAACGTTGATGATATGCGCTAAAGACAGGGCCAGTAAAGTATTTGACCAAAAAAGGTGAACAGACGGCATATAAAAACCCAGCAGGTGAACATCATCAGGCATCATTAAGCCACTCATAACTTGAAGGCTAATGATTATGTAAAAAGCTAGGTATATTAGCTTCCACAAAGGGTTTTGCGCATACCACTTTGGCAGAGGAGCTTTACCGAACAAGAGGTAGAAGCGTAACATCTCGCGAATACTGCGTAACTCACTAGGTTTAGGTATCAGGTTTCCAAAGCGCTCTTGTGGCAGCCCTTTAACCATCAGTGCAAATCTAATCAATAGTCCTGCTGCTAGAAAGCCGCTGGCGTAATGGTGTAGGTCGAAGATGGATGCGGCATTGAACGGGGTGTAAGTTATTAAACTGCCAGTTGCCAATAAGACACAGACGCTTCCGCCGATAAATAAATGGCTTAGGCGGAACCAACCGCTCCAGATAAGAACCCTCGTAATATGTTTGCTCATAGGCAATAAGGATACAGAGTTTTAAGGGACAGTGCAGACATTGAATACCTAAACTCAAATGAGACGCATAGTATAACCTTGATAAAATAAACAGGTTAAAATCTCTGGGGCTTTATCGGCTAATTGTTAGTATGGGGGAAGGGAGTATAAAATGGCGGACCGGACGGGACTCGAACCCGCGACCTCCGGCGTGACAGGCCGGCATTCTAACCAGCTGAACTACCGGTCCGTTATTTTATAAGTAAAACTTGCTTCTAAAATCTCAACAACATTGGTGGGTGAAGAGGGGATCGAACCCCCGACATTCGCCTTGTAAGGGCGACGCTCTCCCAGCTGAGCTATTCACCCTTGCTGTAGAAGGCGGTATCATAAGGGATATTTTTTTTAGGTCAATCATTTAATGCTATTTAATTAATGCTGGTCACCATTAATGACTTTTTTATACGTTAAGTAGAGGGGGCAGCATTTAAATGTTTTCCATAAGGAAGTTAACTGACAGTTTTCTTTATGACAGCAAGCCGAGGAAGTGTCGGTGGTTTTAAGCCATAAAAGTGTGTATCAAGGGGATAGAAGCGGGGTTAGGAAAGGCCATATGTTTTCAACGATAATGGGCTGTGCTTGGCCGTTAGGGTGTAAACCATCAGCTTGCATTAAATGTTGGTTTATAGCGATTTTGTCTAAAATAAAGGGCACAACGTGCACATTCATCTCTTCGGCTAAGTCAGAGTAGTTTTCATAAAATAAATCAGTATAACGTTTGCCATAATTAGTGGGGATACGCATACTAAGTAGCGCGACATTTGCGCCAGCGTTTTGGGACTTTTTAACCAGTTCACGTAGGTTTTTTTTGATCAGTAAAGGGGGATGGCCTCGTAAGCCATCATTAGCACCTAATTCAATTAAAATAATAGTAGGTTGGTGCTTTTTTAGCACGGAATCAATACGGGCTAAGCCACCATGTGTAGTATCACCACTGATGCTTTCATTAATGACTTGGTATGAATAGTTCTCTTGAATTAGCTTCTTTTGTAACAAATTAACCCAAGCCTTTTCGAGACTCATGCCGTAGCCTGCACTGATGCTATCACCTAAGACGACAATGGATTGACCCACCGATAGGGTTGAGAAAATAGTAATTGATACGAATAATAAGAGTCTTAACATGTTAAATAATAAATTGATGATTGAGGCAGATCAGCTGGGTAAAACCGTGCCGACTGCAAATGGGGAGTTAGTTATTTTATCCTCGGTTAATTTAGCCGTCAAACCTGGGGAAAGTATAGCGATAATTGGTTCATCAGGTTCTGGTAAATCAACCTTACTAGGCTTGCTTGCGGGTCTAGATAGCCCGAGTACGGGGCGGGTAGCACTCAATGGTAACGCCTTGACCTCATTAGACGAAGATGGGCGAGCCGCTATACGTAATGAACTGGTTGGTTTTGTTTTTCAGTCATTTCAGTTATTACCACGCTTAACTGCCCTAGAGAATGTCATGTTACCGCTGGAGTTGCGAGCAGATAAAAAAGCAAAAATAGCAGCAATGGCGTTACTAAAACGGGTGGGGTTGGCGCATCGTTTACATCATACGCCTATGCAGCTTTCTGGTGGTGAGCAGCAGCGAGTAGCTCTGGCGAGAGCCTTTGTGACGGAGCCAAGCATTCTATTTGCCGATGAACCAACGGGGAACTTAGACAGTAAGACGGGGCTTAAAATTATTGAGCTGTTGTTTGAGTTAAATAAAGAAAAAAATACCACCTTAGTGTTGGTCACTCATGATGATATGCTGGCGGAGCGTTGTGAAACAACGGTTCGTTTAGAGGCTGGGCATATGCTATGAATCAACTAAAAATGTCCATGCGGCTTTTATGGCGTGATGTGCGAAGTGGTGAGTTGACATTGTTGTTTTTAGCATTGGTTTTGGCTGTGAGTAGCTCAACTTCGATTAGCTTATTTGCCGATCGATTGCAGCGCACAATGAACTTGCAAGCTGCTGCATTTCTAGCGGCAGATTTGGTGGTAAGCAGTCCAAATACAGTCCCTTTAGAATGGCTGGATAAAGCTCAAGGGATGGGTTTAAAGCAAGCCAGAACAGTGGAGTTTTCAACAGTCCTGATTGAAAAAGATGGCATACTACTCACCAGTGTTAAGGCCGTTTCTCAATCATACCCATTGCGTGGTGAATTAAAGACAAGGGGTGTGGATGACCATCAAGAAACCGTAAGGACGCATGGTCCTAATTCTGCTGAAGTTTGGTTGGATAAACGTATTGTCTCAACCTTAAATCTGGCGCTCGGTGATCAGGTAAAGGTGGGCGAACGTAGCCTTGCCTTCACTCAGTTGATTACGTATGAACCAGATAAGCGTGGTGACTTATATAGCCTGACGCCGAGAGTGATGATCAATGAAGATGATTTAGCAGCCACACAAGTGCTTCAACCAGGTAGTCGCGCTCAGTACTTTTATCAATTTAGCGGTAACCCATCAACGATTAAGTTATTTAACAGCTGGTTAGAACCACGCTTAATGCCTTCTCAACGTGTTATGGATATACATGAAGATCGCCCAGAAGTGGGTGGTGCGCTGACACGAGCGCAACGCTATTTAGGGTTATCTAGCATTATTGTGATTTTAATTGCGGGTGTAGCCATCGCCATGTCGACTCAGCGATACAGTGAGCGGCACTTGAATACGACGGCCATTTTTCGTTGTCTAGGCTGTCAGCAACGTGACATATTGAAACTATACCTATATCAATTTCTGGTACTAGGTTTAGTGGCCTGCTCGATGGGGTCAATTATTGGTTGGCTTACTCAGCAAAGCTTATTTCACTTGTTGCAAGACCTACTACCATCAACAACAGCGGCCCCGAGTTTTATGGCTGTTATCTTGGGCTTTGTGACGGGCTTTGCGATTTTAATTGGCTTTGCCTTGCCACCTTTGCTGCGTTTACATAAAGTACCTCCCTTGCGTGTATTACGACGGGACGCGGTACCAGCATCTACCAGTAGTTGGCTTGTTTATAGTTTGGTTTTGACACTGCTTTCAGTCCTGATTTGGCAGTATGTCCAAGACACTAAACTAATGCTGACTTTGGTGGTTGGTGGTTTAGCGGTGATAGCAGTATCAAGTGTTTGCCTGCATAGTCTGTTAGGGCAATTACGAAAAATACTGCCCTCTCTAACATTGAATACGCGTATGGGCTTGCAAGGTCTAACACGTGCGCCAAATGCCAGTGTTAATCAAGTGCTGGCATTTAGCCTGACGCTATTAGCCATGTTACTGAGTCTAACAGTTCGTAATGATATGCTAGCTGATTGGCAAGAGCAATTACCCGATAAAGCGCCCAATTATTTTGCCATTAATATATTTTCCGCCCAGGTTCCGTTGCTTAAAGAGCGTTTCAAACAAGCGGGTTTATCCGTAGAGACTTTTCACCCTATTGTAAGAGGCCGCTTAATTGGCATTAATGGTAAAGGGGTCGAGGCGCTAGTAACTCCAGATTCACAAGGGGAGCGTGCAGTTAAGCGAGACCTTAGTTTAACGTGGGAGGAGCAATTACCCAGCGACAATAGAACAGTGGCTGGGGAGTGGACCGCGGATGATCAGCAAACGGTCTCTATTGAAAGCCAATTGGCGGATAGTCTACAAGTGACACTGGGAGATGTTCTAAGCTTTAGCATAGGCAGCGAAAAACTGGATGTGACGGTGTCACATATACGTAGCGTGCAGTGGGAAACAATGAAGCCAAACTTTTACATGCTTTTTCATGAAAAGGCATTAGCAGGTTTTCCAATCAGTTACATGACCAGCTTTTATTTGCCTGAAAACAGTCAACCTGTCCTAAATGATTTATTGAAAGAGTTTAGTGGTTTAACGGTACTGGAAGTGGAGGCAATGCTTAAGCAGTTCAAATTAATTTTAACTCAATTGACCGCTGCCATTAATTATTTACTGTACTTTGCTCTAGCTGCTGGGTTTGTTGTCTTGTTTACCGCCGTACAGTCTACACTAGATAGCCGTATATCAGAGGCGGCATTAATGCGAGCGTTAGGTGCGAGCAGAGCCCTACTAAGGCGAGCTCAGATCATTGAATTTGCCAGTTTAGGAGGGCTTTCGGGGCTATTGGCCGTTGTTATGTCCGAACTTATTACCTATGGCTTATATACGTTTGTTATGCATATGGATTATAGGGCTAATATTCTATTGTGGGTATGGGTGCCTTTGTTATCAGCTGTGTCAGTGACATTGGCGGGTTTATGGGGTGTTAAAGATGCCATTAATCAGCCACCGATGCATGTTCTAGTTGAGCAATAACAGGTAGAATGCGCGCTATAACTTCTTACGTGAACATTAGTTAATACGTGTTCAAATTGACTAAACGAGCCTTTTATACCCTCATATTATGAAAAATATCTCCTTACAAGATCAGTTGTTGAACGCCGGTTTAACCACTAAATCAAAAGCCAATAAAGTAAAAATTGTTAAGCGAAAAAAAACTCAACAGAAGCAAAAAAATAAAATAGAACCACAAAATCAAGCGGGTTTTTGGGCGCAGAAAGCGAGAGCTGAGCAACTAGAAAAAGACCGATTGCTCAATGAGAAGCGTCAACGAAAAATTGAAAGAAGGGAAACTTATGCGCAAATAGCCCAACTAGTTAACGCGAATAAGCTGGCAAAAGATGATGAAGGTAATGCCTTTAATTTTAGTGATAAAAATAAAATAAAAACAATTTATATCGCTGATGATTTACGTCAGAAGATTGTTTCTGGTCAGGCGGTAGTGATTAATTTGGGTAAAAGTTACGAAGTCGTCTTGCGTGATGTGGCTGATAAAGTTGCCGAGAGAGACCCGCAGCGTGTGATTGACTTAAGTGAAAAAAAATCGGCCGCTGTTGATGATGAGTATGCTGATTTTGCTGTCCCTGATGACCTTGTTTGGTAAGTACCTTTATGGATAAAGGCATTATTATTAACCAAACTCGGCAATGGGTTGAAGAGGTTATTGTTGGGTTTAACTTTTGTCCATTTGCGAAACCAGTGGTTGATACTGGTGGTGTGGCTTATGAGGTTATTAATGAGACGTCTTTAGAAAGGTGCTTGGAAGGATTGGCTGAACAGCTGAAGAAACTGCAGCAACAACCTGAGATTGAGACATGCCTGGTTATTTTCCCAGTAGGTTATGAGGCTTTTGATCAATACTTAGACCTGTTAGCATGGAGTGAGGAGCTAGTTGAGGATATGGGCTTCGAGGGGGTGTTTCAGCTAGCCAGCTTTCACCCAGATTATTGCTTTGAAGGCGCAGAGCTTGATGATGCCGCCAATTATACTAATCGCTCGCCTTACCCTATGCTGCACCTCATACGAGAGAAGAGCATAGAAGTAGCCTTGAAGACAGTCAAGGAGCCAGAGAAAATACCGCTTAGAAACATTGAGTTTGCCCGTGAAAAAGGACGGGTTGAAATGGCAAAACACTTAGCTAAATGCCTGAAATAACTTAGGGTTATTGCTGAGCAAGGCTTGCAGTAATAGGTTAAGCCTTGCTCATTAATATAACTAAGTCTAGCCGTTAGTTTCGATATGTTGACTGTGCAAGTACTCATCATATGTGCCACGGAAGTCAACGATGCCTTCGGATTTAATTTCAATAACCCGAGTGGCTAAAGAACCAACAAACTCTCGGTCATGACTAACGAAAACCAAGGTACCATCATAGTTATCTAAGGCTAAGTTAAGGGCCTCAATCGACTCCATATCTAAATGATTGGTTGGTTCATCCATGATTAAAACATTCGTTTCACCAAGCGTGAGCTTGCCAAATAATAAGCGGTTTTTTTCACCACCTGAGCAAACGGCAACTTTCTTATTAAAATCCTCAGAAGAAAATAATAAGCGCCCTAGTGTCATGCGAACGACTTGGTCGTCATGTTTAGGTTTTCGCCATTGGCTCATCCAATCATATAATGTCATGTCCACATTAAAGTCGTCGTTAGAGTCCTGAGGGCAATACCCCAAGGTGGCATTTTCAGCCCATCGAATATGTCCCTGGTTTGGGGATAATTGATCGATTAAGCAACGAAGAAAGGTTGTTTTACCTGCACCGTTTTCACCAATAACCGCTAGACGAGTACCTGCTTCTAAAATGAAATTAGCACCTTCAAATAAAGGGCCTTCATCGAAGCCATGGCCTAACTCTTCTACCGTGGCAGCTTCTCGGTGTAATTTTTTGATTTGAGTGAAACGAATAAAGGGGCTAACCCGAGAAGATGGCTTAATGTCAGCTAATTCAATTTTTTCAAGCTTCTTTGCCCGAGAGGTTGCTTGCTTAGCCTTGGAGGCATTTGCAGAGAAACGACTCACAAACTGTTGTAGTTCAGCAATTTGAGTTTTCTTTTTAGCATTCTCAGATTGCAAAAGTTCACGCGCTTGCGTTGATGCCATCATGAAATCGTCGTAGTTGCCAGGGTAAATACGTAACTCACCGTAGTCAATATCAGCCATATGCGTACAGACAGCATTTAAAAAATGCCGATCATGCGAGATGATGATCATCGTGCTTTTAGACTCTTTAATAATAGTTTCTAACCAACGAATAGTATTAATGTCTAAGTTATTGGTTGGCTCATCTAATAACAGTATGTCTGGCTCAGAAAATAGTGCCTGGGCTAGTAGAACACGAAGTTTCCACCCAGGAGCAACAGCGCTCATTAGCCCGTAATGAAACGATTGTTCAATACCGGCACTCATCAGTAACTCTTCTGCTCTGCTTTCTGCGCTATACCCATCCAATTCGGCAAACTCAACCTCAAGCTCAGCGACCTTCATGCCTTCATCTTCGCTCATCTCTGGCAGGGCATAAATTCGATCACGTTCTTGTTTAATGCTCCATAACTCTTCATGCCCCATAATGACCGTGTCAACGACACTGTACTGTTCAAAGGCGAACTGATCTTGGCCAAGTGTGCCGATTCGCTCACCTTGCTCTTTTGAGATGTTGCCGGCTGTGGGTTCAAGTTCACCACTAAGGATCTTCATATAAGTTGATTTGCCACAACCATTGGCACCGATAAGGCCATAGCGATGGCCGTTACCAAATTTAGCTGAAACGTTTTCAAATAATGGCTTGGCGCCAAATTGCATGGTGATGTTGGAACTGATTAGCATGGTGACTGTCCGTATATAGTGTTTAAATTAAAGCGCTTGGTTTAACGATTTCCGAAGTTATCTGGGCGTGGAGAAGATGTGTTTTGACGCTTTTTAGCCGTGTTTGAACGAGGCTTCGGTGCCGCTTTCCTTGCTTTAGAAGGCGGGTTTCCACTGCGTGGTTTTGAGGAACGATTTTGATTATTTCGCCCCTGCCTTATTGGTTCGGCTTTAATGGTAGGGTCTGGCTCAAAGCCCTCAATGGTCACCTTAGGTATTGATTCTTTAGTGAGACGCTCGATATCTCTTAAAAGCTTAAGTTCATCAACGCAAACTAAGGACATGGCCTCACCCTCAGTGCCTGCACGGCCAGTTCGGCCAATACGGTGAACGTAGTCTTCTGGAATATTAGGTAGTTCAAAATTAACAACATGGGGGAGCAGGTCTATGTCCAGTCCACGTGCGGCAATATCGGTGGCAACAAGGACTTGAATTTGGTTTGACTTGAAATTAGCCAGGGCCTTGGTACGTGCACCTTGGCTTTTGTTGCCATGGATAGCGGCCGAGGTGATGCCATCTTTATTTAACTGTTCAGTTAGTTTGTTGGCGCCATGTTTTGTTCGAGTAAATACCAGGACTTGTTTCCAGTTATTTGAGCCAATAAGAAAGGATAGTAACTCTCTTTTTCGAGACTTATCGACACGGTGAATAACTTGGGTGACAAGCGAGGATGTTGTATTTTCCTTGGCGACCTCAATCAATGAAGGTTGCTGAAGTAAGCTGGTTGAGAGTTTTTTTATGTCAGCTGAAAAGGTAGCTGAAAAAAGCAAGGTTTGCTTTTGCTTTGGCAGTAACGCGAGCACTTTACGAATATCTCTAATAAAGCCCATGTCGAGCATGCGATCAGCCTCATCTAGAACCAAAATCTCAACTGCAGATAGGTCGACAGTGTGTTGGTTCACGTGATCAAGTAAGCGCCCAGGTGTCGCGATCAAAACATCGACGCCTTTACGAAGCTTTTGTTTTTGAGGGTTGATACTAACGCCACCAAAAATAACAAAGGAAGACAAGGGTAAGTGGCGACCATAATCACGCACACTTTCGGCCACTTGGGCCGCCAGCTCACGAGTAGGCGTTAAAATTAACGCACGTACTTTTGAGGGTGCATTATTGGGGCTTCCTTGGTCCATAAGGCGCTGCAGGATGGGTAAAGTAAAGCTGGCTGTTTTGCCTGTACCTGTTTGTGCGCCACCCATAATATCCTTACCTTCAAGAATGAGAGGAATGGATTGTTGCTGAATAGACGTAGGTTCAGTGTAGCCTTTTTCTTCAACAGCACGGCATAATTCGGCTCTAAGGCCAAGAGAGTTAAATGACATATAAGTTTTCTCCGTGAATCCAGCCGCCAAATTAAAAACCTGGCACGGTCGAGGTGGAAACAAGATTGTGTTTTCTGATGAGCTTTTAATATAAAGAGCCATCACTTTAGGATGGGTGTAGACCGATTAGTACACCACTTTAAGTGCGGGTATTGTACCCGATGATGACGGAAAATTGTAAATAGTGTGTATTTAAGGTGGATTAAATAGTGTTTTTTATTTTTTTTTGCGTTAGAATTCTAGCTGCTACATTCTCTACCGGCTTTTTGTAAGACCTGTTCTTGTTAATTTCCCCGTAAGATGTGTAACACAACATTAATTTTAATTTATATTTGAGGTAATTATCATGGCAACAGGAACCGTTAAGTGGTTTAACGAATCAAAAGGCTTCGGCTTCATCACACCAGAAGATGGCAGCAAAGATGTATTCGTACATTTCTCTGCAATCGCAAGCGAAGGCTTTCGTACTTTAAACGAAGGTCAGCAAGTGAATTTTGATGTAGAAGACGGCCCTAAAGGCCCACAAGCTGTTAATGTAACTGCTTAGTCTTTTACGTATTCAAAAAGAAGCCCGCTTTATTGCGGGCTTTTTTTTGCCATGAAAAAGAAGCATCAATTTGACGGTGAGTCAAAAAAGGTGACGAATTTAAAAGTGTATTCAGGAGTAGAGTATGGACGGTGACATAGTCAGTCAGATAAATGCAGCGCTGCTACCCAGTGCGTTTATTATCTTAATGGGTTACTTTTTAAAGCGTTTTCAACTTGGTGGGCTGACGTTGGTAGAGACTCGTCGAGTCATCAGTACGTTGGTGATAAACCTTTTCTACCCTGCGCTTATTTTCTCGGTTATTCCAACGGTTCAATTAACCGGTAATATTTTCAGTTCACCGTTGGTTTCTAACATTGGAATAACAGCTGGTATGCTTAGTTGTTGGCTGTTCTACCCTTGGCTTAAAAGGCATGGTTGGGGGAAACCTGAGTTGGGCGCTTTGATGCTTGTCTGTGGATTAGGTAATATTATTTCTTTAGGCGTGCCGCTGCTACAGGCTATACAGGGTGAGTCAGCAGCACGTTTTGCTATATATGTGGATATTATGGCGATTACTCCAATGCTTTGGGTTGTTGGTTTATGGTTGGCAATAGAGTGGGGCGATAATGATCAGCCTGCACAAACCGTCGGGGGGTTTATTAAAAGCCTATTAAGCTTGCCGCCTATCTGGGCATTTATTATGTCGATTGCACTGAATATAATGGGTATTAGTTTGCCTGGTTTTATTCAAAAGGCGGTTAGCATGCTAGGCAATGTCACCATGTCAGGAATGCTGTTGATCGTTGGGATGTCCTTGTCATTTGCGAGTTTAAATAAATATAAGGGCATCGCCATATTGGCCTCGCTTATTAAGCTTATGCTTGTACCAGCGGTGGTTTATTTTGCATCAGGTATGCTGATTGATGACTGGGATACGCTTCAAGCAACCGTGTTAATGGCAGCCACTCCATCAATGATGGCAGCGATGATTCTAAGTGAGCGCTATGGGTTAAATACCGAGTTGTTATCGACGGTTTTAGTGGTGAGTACAGCACTCTTTTTCATTACTTTGCCTGTTTGGTTGATGGTGCTGGGCTAGGTTTTTCTGAGTGGGGCGTTTGCTGAATGCTGTCATTAAGCTCCGTCACAGCCTCGTTGATTTGACTATCAGCGCTATGGAGGGATATGTTTAGTTTGTTTTCTAGGCTATCAGCTTGTTGTTGAATAGATTGTTTAAGTTCTTCCATACGCACTTGTTCATCAACTTGGTGTTTAACAGTTTTAACTAGCCCTTGGATCTTCCCCATCCAGAGCCCCGTTGTTCGGGCAACTTTAGGAAGCTTTTCAGGCCCAATCACTAATAAGGCGATAACCCCAATAAGACAGACTTCAAAAAAACCAATATCAAACATAAATGTTTAGTTAACTTAAATATAGAACGTGGATTTTAGGCTTCCGTGGTGAAAAAGTGAAGCTGGTATAGCGATAAAATTATTAATCTAGCCGGTATGAATAGATGCCTATTTGTATGATAGGGACTTGATTAAATGAGAATCATTCCCCATATCGTGGGTGAAAGGTTTGTTTTTAGTGGCTCAACATGACGATGAGTTGGCTGAGACAACGAAACAAAATGAAGAGGTTAATATGTCAGTAACGATAACAGAGAGCGCAGCAAAGCAAGTTAAAACGCAGCTAGAAAAAAGAGGCGAAGGGTTGGGGTTACGCTTAGGTGTTCGGGAGTCCGGATGTTCAGGCTATTCATATGTGATTGATTTTGCCGATGAAGTAAAAGAAGGTGATACGGTTATTGAAGCCTTTGGCATTAAAGTTGTGGTGGATGCAGGGGACTTGCAGTACTTGTCGGGCATGGAGCTTGATTTTGCAAGAGAAGGTATTAACTCGGCCTTTAAATTTAATAACCCAAATGTTACCGATGCTTGTGGCTGCGGTGAAAGCTTTACAGTTGATTAGATGAGCGTCCTGCTTAGCTAAAAGCAATCATTACATGATTGCCAGTGAATGCTGCAATCTGTAAACTACACACAATGATGGTAGCAATTTAACCAGATGACCTAATGCCGTGAATTTTCACGGTTTTTTCTAAAATATTTTATTATTGGAGTAATACTATGGCGCTTGAGCGTACTTTTTCTATTGTTAAGCCGGACGCGGTTTCAAAAAATGTTATTGGCCAAATTTATGCGCGTTTTGAATCTGCTGGCTTAAGCATTGTAGCGTCAAAAATGTTACACCTGACACGCGAGCAAGCAGAAGGGTTTTATGGTGTGCACAGTGAGCGTCCTTTCTTTAAAGACTTAGTGTCATTTATGATCTCAGGGCCAGTAATGGTTCAAGTGCTTGAGGGCGAAGGTGCTATTTTAAAAAACCGTGAAGTAATGGGTGCAACTAACCCTGCAGAAGCGGATGCAGGTACTATTCGTGCTGACTTTGCTGATAGCATTGATGAAAATGCAGTTCATGGTTCGGATGCACCAGAAACAGCCGCAGAAGAAATTAAGTTTTTCTTTAGCGATGACGAGTTGTGTAAGCGTACACGCTAGTTAACGGCATGAGCTCAAAACAAAATCTGCTGGATTTAGACCGTTTAGGTCTAGAGAGTTTTTTTGCCGAAATGGGTGAAAAGCCTTTTCGCGCAACGCAGGTATTAAAGTGGATGCATCAAATGGGTGTGTCCGATTTTGAGCAAATGACAAATCTCAGTAAGGCGCTAAGAGTTCGCCTTGCTGAGGTTGCTGAGGTACGCCTCCCTGAGGTTGTTTTTGAACAAAAGTCTGCTGATGGAACGTATAAATGGGTTCTTGAGTTAGATGGAAAGAACCGCATTGAAACGGTCTTTATTCCTGAGGAAGGGCGGGGTACTTTATGCGTGTCTTCCCAAGTAGGCTGTGCACTCGAATGTCCTTTTTGCTCAACAGCTCAGCAAGGTTTTAACCGCAACCTATCGACTGCTGAAATTATCGGACAAGTTTGGGTGGCGGTAAGGGCATTAGAGGGTGAGGCCCGATTAACCAATGTGGTTATGATGGGTATGGGTGAACCTTTACTTAACTTTAACAATACCGTGTCATCTTTAAACTTAATGATGGATGACTTTGCGTATGGGCTAGCAAAACGACGAGTAACAGTGAGCACATCTGGTGTGGTGCCAGCGTTATTACGCCTAGCAGACGTGAGTGACGCCAGTTTGGCTATTTCCTTGCATGCACCCACAGATGCTTTACGGGATGAATTGGTCCCCATCAATAAAAAATACCCGATTGCTGAGCTTTTAGAAGCTTGCAAATATTACATTAAGGATGAAGCTCGACGTAAAATTACGTTTGAATACGTGATGCTAAGCGGTGTGAACGACTCCGTGGAGCAGGCGCATCAACTGAGTAAGTTGCTAGAGGGGATTCCTGCTAAAGTGAATTTAATTCCTTTTAATCCATTTCCTAGTGCGAACTATAAGCGGTCAAGCAATAATGCAATACACCGTTTCACTGCTGTTTTAAAAGAAGCGGGACTGGTGACCACAACGCGTAAGACGCGAGGTGATGATATAGATGCTGCCTGCGGCCAGTTAGTGGGTAAAGTAAAAGACAAAACAAAGCGGCAATTGAAACTACAGCAGGTGGATTAGTCATGGAGAAAAAGGTGTTTCGTTTGGTGTTAGTGTGCTTGACGCTGCTGCTTTGTGCGTGTCAAGGCCAACAGATTAAAGAGGAAACCCAAGTTTTAAAAGGCACAGAGAAAAGCCCCGCTGACGTTTATGTTTCATTGGGCGTTGAGTACATGAAAAGAGGTATGTATGACGTCGCCTTAGAGAAGTTGAACTTGGCACTTCGCACGGACTCTTCATCCAGTAATGCTCATAATGTTATTGCAGTCCTCTATGATCAGCTAGGTGAAAAGGCACTGGCTGGGCGGCATTATGAAAAAGCCGTTGCTTTAACGCCAAGTAACTCGTCGGCAAATAATAATTATGCACGCTATTTGTGTGCTCAAGATGAATTTTTGTTAGCAGAAAAACACTTTGCAAAAGCATTAGAAAACCCGCTATATAGGTCACGTTTAATGGCCCTTACAAATGCGGGAACCTGTGCTTGGCGAGCCGGTGAGTTGGATAAGGCGGAGAATTACTACCGAACTGCTTTGCAGCGCAATAAACAATACCCAGGTGCTGTGTTACAAATGGCCAAGCTAAAGTTTGAAAGAAAAAACTACCTTTCTGCTAGGGGGTATTTGAAACGCCTGAAGGCCATTAAAAAGAGTAACTCCGCCTCTTTATGGTTAGGTATTCAAGTTGAGGATAAGCTAAATAATCAAAATGCTGTTAGCAGTTACGTTCTAGAATTAAGGCAACTTTTCCCTGATTCTCATGAAATGACGTTGCTAGAAAAAAGTAAATTTAACCGATAATTAGTAGTTTTAATACATGAGTAAAAAGTTACAAGCTATTCGCGGAATGCATGATGTGCTTCCAGATAAAACACCGGTATGGCAACGTCTTGAAAAAGCGATGTTTGAGGTGTGTCAACAATATGGTTATTCTGAAATTCGAATGCCCCTAGTAGAAAGTACCGACCTATTTTGTCGCTCGATTGGTGAAGTAACTGATATTGTCGAAAAGGAAATGTACACGTTTGAAGACCGAAATGGTGATTCTTTAAGCCTGCGGCCTGAAGGGACAGCCAGTTGTGTGAGGGCGGGTTTGGAACATGGCCTGTTCTACAATCAAACTCAACGACTATGGTATCAGGGGCCAATGTTTCGCCATGAACGCCCGCAAAAAGGTCGTTACCGACAATTTCATCAAATTGGTATCGAATGTTTTGGTATGGCAGGTGCGGAAATTGAGGCTGAGATTATCCTCATGTCATACCGGTTATGGAAAAAACTGGGTTTGAGCACAGAGCTTGCTTTAGAGATTAATTCACTGGGCACAAGTGATGAGCGCTTAAGGTATAAAGAAGTACTCGTCGAGTTTTTTAATCAGCATATTGATCAGTTAGATGAAGACAGCAAGCGCCGCCTGACATCAAACCCATTGCGGATACTGGATAGTAAAAACCCCGCTATGCAGGCGCTAATAGAGTCAGCCCCTCAATTAATAAACTCTATTGGGGAGGCTTCACGCCTACACTTTGAAAAGCTACAAAGATATCTAACCGATGCAGGTGTTAGCTTTGTTCACAACCCGCGCCTAGTGAGAGGGCTGGATTACTATTCACACACTGTGTTTGAATGGGTGACGAGTTCATTGGGAGCGCAAGGGACTGTCTGTGCCGGTGGACGTTACGATGGGCTTATTGAGCAGCTTGGTGGAAAACAAACGCCGGCTGTTGGACTAGCTATGGGGGTTGAGAGACTCGTACTATTGTTAGAGCAACACGAGTTACCGTTAATGGCCCCTTTGGCATATATCGTTCACCAGGGAGCAGCAGGTGAGGCATACAGTTTGCAATTAGCCGAAAAGCTTCGTGACCAATTACCCGATGAAGGTATTGTTTTACACTGTGGTGATGCTAGCTTAAAGAGTCAATTTAAGAAGGCCGATAAAACGGGCGCTAAGCTTGCGATTATTATCGGAGAGCAAGAAATTGAGCAAAACCAAGTGGCTATCAAGTTTTTGCGAGAGAGAAAGGAACAGTTGCAACTGCCTCAAGAGCAATTGATTAGTTTTTTAAAAAATAATCCTTAAAGTAGGACAAATAATGGACGATTACCAAACAGAAGAAGAGCAAGTCGAAAGCATTAAGAAATGGTGGCGTGAAAATTCGCGGGCCATCATTGTTGGTGTAACCATCGGTTTAGTGGGAATATTTAGCTGGCAGTCATGGCAAGATTACACTTATCAACATGCTGAGGAAGCATCCGATTTTTACCAGCAGGTGATTGAACTGTCGGTAGACAACGGGCAGGAAGCGATTGAGTTAATTAATGAGATTGAACTTAATTACAACGATACTGTCTACGCTGCTTTAGCCGGGCTACAAAAAGCAAAGCTTCAACTGATAGATGGTAAGCCTGCAGAGGCTACGGTGACACTGGATAATGTGTTTGCTAACAGCAGCAATAGCTCGCTTGCTCATATAGCACACTTACGAGCACTCAGACTTAAAGTGGGTAGTGGTGAAAGAGAGACTGTTATTACTACGGTGTCTCAAGTTCTTGATGGTGAATTGGGGATTGCTGCTGGTTCATTCGCTGCCCAATATCATGAACTCCATGGAGATGTTTATCGACTCATGGGTGATCTAGCCAAGGCGAGAGTCTCCTACCAACAGGCCTTATTAGCCGCACGAGAAAAAAACCAATTAACGCAGTTGAAGTTGGATGATTTAGGTGGGGAAGACCTTGGTTTTAAAAGTGTTTCAGAGCCAGCTGACACAGTAGAAGGTACAAAATGATCCGAATAACATGGTTATTATTAGCTTGCATGGGGCTAACGGCTTGCTCCGGCCTAGTCGAGTCGACCAAGTCGGCAAGTAGAAGCCTTGAGGCAAGCATTATCAATACAATGTCAGCATCGGGTGATGATGAAAACTTTGTGCCTAAACCGCTGGAGGAGCTGACTAATACCGTGTCTCTTCAAGTACGTTGGCAGACAAAAGTAACAGAAGGCTTAGGTAATAGTTTATTGAAACTTGAAATGGCCCTTTCAGAAGGCCGGTTGTTTGTGGCAAGCCAAGATGGCCTAGTGGTTGCGTTAGAACAAAGCAGTGGTGAAAAACTGTGGCTTGTTGACACAAAATTACCCATTGCCGGTGGTATAGAAGTGGGGTCTGACAACTTGTTTTTTGGAACAAGTGATGCCGAAGTTGTTGCACTGAAACTGGCTGACGGTGAAACGTCTTGGACAACCATGGTTTCTAGTGAAGTGCTTTCTATGCCACGTTATGACGATGGTTTTGTGGTGGTTCGAAGCATTGATGGTGCCATTAATGCGTTGGAAGCGACAGATGGGAAAGAAATTTGGTCTTATATTAGAGATGTTCCTGCATTAAGTTTACGTGGAACAAGTTCACCGGTATTAAAAAGCGGTGGTGTCATCAGTGGTTATGCTAATGGCAAATTAGTGGTCTTGCGCTTGCGTGATGGCTTGCAGATATGGGAAACAAGTGTGGCTGTGCCAAGGGGGCGTGACGCCTTATCACGGATGGTTGATGTGGATGCTGATCCATTAGCCGGTGAGCGTTTTATTTATGCTGCAACTTATAGTGGTGGTGTGGCGGCGTTGGATGTTAAATCAGGGCAAATTGCCTGGCGGCGTTCAGAGATGTCATCGTTCAAAAAAATGGCCGAAGACTGGGTGTCTATTTTTGTGGTAGATGTTAATAATGTCATCTGGTCTGCTGATAAAACAGATGGCTCTATTAATTGGCAACAAGATAAGTTAGAGAATCGTCGCTTGACTCCACTGGTCAAATTAGGGGAATACTTAGTAACAGCAGATTTTGAAGGGTATTTGCATGTCTTATCAACATCAGATGGGCATTTAGTCGGACGCTATAAAGTCAGTGACGTGGCGATAACAAACACGCCTGTTGTTGATGGAGACTTAATTTATATTCAAGATGTTAATGGTGAAATAACCTCACTTCAGTTAACTGATGATGTATCAACTGGTGGAGAAGGTTAAGCGATGTTACCTGTTATAGCCTTAGTAGGTCGGCCTAATGTCGGGAAATCAACGTTATTTAATTACTTAACGCGCACACGTGATGCGCTAGTAGCCGATTACCCGGGGTTAACTCGGGATCGACAATACGGACTGATAAAACGAGGCGACATTAAAGGTCTGGTTGTCGACACAGGTGGTATTACCGCAACATCTGAAGGAATAGATGGGGTTGCAGTTGAGCAAGTGCAACGCGCCCTTGAAGAAGCAGATATTGTTTTATTCATGGTTGATACGCGACATGGTACGCACCCCATTGACGAGGAAATTGCCCAGAATCTCCGTAAACTGGGTAAAAAGGTGGTATTGGTTGCCAATAAAGTTGATGGCTTAGACGCTAATACTCATATTGCGGAGTTTCATAAAATGGGCTTTGAAAAGCCTTGGCCAATCGCGGCGACACATGGCCGAGGGGTAACGGAATTATTAAATTATATTGTCGGTACGCTGCCTAAAATTGAATCATTTGACGACACCTTGGCAGGTGGTGGCATAAGAGTGGCAGTGATTGGCCGACCAAATGTTGGCAAGTCAACACTCATCAATCGTTTGTTAGGAGAGGAAAGGGTGGTTGTTTTTGACCAGCCAGGAACGACGCGTGATAGTGTTTTTATACCATTTGAACGTGCAGGCCAGGCATACACATTAATTGATACTGCAGGCGTGAGAAGGCGTTCAAAGGTTTCTGAAGCAGTAGAGAAGTTTAGTATCGTCAAAACACTTCGAGCGATTGATGATACGCATGTTGTTATTTATTTGATTGATGCCAGTGAAGGGGTTACTGACCAAGATGCAAGCCTATTGGGCATGGTGTTAGAAACAGGTCGAGCATTGGTTATAGGCTTAAATAAATGGGATGGGCTGACTGAAGATCAGCGTGACAAAGTTAGGCGGCAGATTGATGTAAAATTAAGCTTTTTAGAATATGCAGAGCGTTATTTTATTTCAGCACTTCATGGCAGCGGGGTGGGTAAACTGTTTGAATCCATTGGTGCGTTATACCGTTCGGCTATGATTGATATGGCGACACCCAGATTAACTGAAATTCTTGAACATGCTATTAGTGCCCACCAGCCACCCTTGGTCGGTGGACGCAGGATTAAACTTAAATTTGCTCATCAAGGTGGGCAAAACCCACCCGTTGTCGTTATTCATGGTAATCAAACCGTGGCCGTTCCTGGTAGTTACAAGCGATACTTGATGAACGCCTTCAGAGAAAAGCTAGGCCTAGTTGGTACGCCGGTACGTATTGAATTTAAGTCACCGGATAATCCGTATGCGAAGAAGACAAGAAAATCAGCCACCAATATTGCAAAAGGGCAAACCAGTAAGACAAAAGACAAGAAGCGTCTCAAGCCCAGTAAACACCGTTAGTATTTACCCTTAAATAAACTAGGCTCTGGCGCAGCACGCTCCTCAAGTAAAATGTGGTCGCCAGGAGCTTTAAGTGTTTTAAGTTCGGGGTATTGCTTGGTTCTTTTCTTTAAGCTATGACGAATTGAACGAATTAAAAACCGAGTGTCAGTATCCCAAGGCATGATGAAGGTATTCTGGCAATGGGAACAGGTGAATGTTGCCTCCTTACTATCATGTTCAATCACGGTAATGGTCCAATGGTGGCAATGCGTACAAAGGTCTATAATTTGCATATCAGTAGCTCGAGCTATTTTAGGTGATGCGTATAGTCGCTAATAAAATAGGCGGGGTCAACCTTGGTCTTGTTTAAATATACATTCCAATGTAAATGTGGGCCCGTTGCGCGCCCTGTAGAGCCAACTTCTGCAATTTTTTGCCCCTGTGAAACAGAGTCGCCAATGTTGATAAATACCTTGTGTAAATGAAAATAGCCACTAATTAAGCCTTGCCCGTGATCAATTAAGACGGTATTGCCATTAAAAAAGTACCCCCCTGTATCAATGACGATGCCATCAGCGGGAGCAATAACCGGTGAGCCTTGAGGGGCTGCAATATCTAAACCACTATGCGGCTTCCTTGCTTGTTGGTTAAAAAAGCGCTTTAACCCAAAAGGGCTGCTTAACCGCCCCTGAACCGGCAGGACAAAATCAAGGCTAGGCAGGCGATTTGACCAAGTAGATAACGCTAAAGACAACCTTTCTTTTTCACGAATAATCCTTTTCATATCTAAGGGATTAGGGTTTATTAAGCGTTTATTCTTATCCGTTTTAGGTAAGGTGATGTATTGAGCAGGGTAGTCTTTTTGAAAGACCGAGAAAGTCTCTAATAAGAGACGATTATTTTTAGTGATCGGTTGCGGGCCTGCCTGAGTAGACAAAGGGATACCAATGATGGCTAGCCACTTAGAATTTTTCTTAATGGTCATTACCGGTGAATCTAAATAACGAATAGATGGTTTAGTAGTATCAACGAAGGGGATAATGGCAATGCCACCCGGGACAAGCTGCTGCTGTGGAAATGCAGCAATGGGCGCTGAAAAAAGAGAACAGCACAGCATGAGTAATTTTAACGGTTGGTTAAAACTTACCATCGTGAGGCTACTGAATAAATTGTTTAGGGGGTTAATGTTCATGAATTTCTTCTACGTTAGCGAGCAATGAGCCGCAAGATAATTTGATGTTAATAGATTCCCCTACGCTGACTTGTTGAGCGCTAACTAGAAAGCTACCATCAGATGCTCGTTGGCTAATGCTGTAGCCTCTAGAAAGCGTTGCGAGAGGACTAAGGGTATTGAGTGCTTCGTGAGCTCTTTTGAAGCGTAGTTGGGTTGAGCTAGCTTGCTGAGTAATAGAGGCCGTTAAGCGGTGCTGCAAGGATGTTAAGTGTTGCCGATAAAGGTGTATCTTTTGAGTGGCCTGCTGAGACAGTAATTGAGAGTGCTGCTTGGATAAACGTGCTTTTTTTTGTTCAATTGTTTTGCTTAATATAAACTGTAGCCGTAAATGGTAGTCATCTAATCGTTGAGCATGCATCTGTAATTGCATACCAGGGTGTGCACGATTAAGTGCCCTCTCAAGTTGGTTTAAATGCACTTGTCCTGCCGTACTGGTGTTTGTGTGTAGGGCAATCAGTCTAGCTTTTTGCTGTTTAAGTTGAGATAAATACTCAATTTGGTCTGGACTGACCATTTCAGCGGCAGCTGAAGGGGTGGGCGCGCGGCAGTCGGCAACAAAATCGGCAATTGTAAAATCAACTTCATGTCCAATGGCACTAACAATAGGGATGTTAGATTGATAGATGGCTCTGGCAACCTCTTCCTCATTAAACGCCTGAAGATCCTCAAGAGAGCCACCACCACGGGCAAGAATAATAACATCGCAGTCTTTACGCTGGTTAGCGATGGAAAGGGTGTCAATAATCTCTTGTTTAGCCAGTTCGCCTTGCACAGTAACAGGGTATATCAATACATCTAAAAGAGGGAAACGTGCTTTTAGAACGCTGAGAATATCATGGATCGCGGCTCCGCTTGCTGATGTAATGACGCCAACCCGAGAAGCCAACCGGGGTAAAGGTTTTTTATGCGTATCATCATATAAGCCTTCGTTATTAAGTTTCCTTTTAAGGGTCTCAAACTGTTGACGCAGCAAACCGTCACCTGCCGCTTCCATTTGTTCGATAATAAGTTGAAAATTTCCTCGTGCCTCATAAAGACTGACACGCGCCTTTATTTGTACTTGCAGGCCATTAGAAGGTTTAAAGCCTAATTTGCGTCGTTGAACACGAAACATAGCACACTGAACTTGAGCAGATTGATCTTTCAATGTGAAGTAAATATGCCCAGAAGCAGGACAAGAAAGGTTAGAAATTTCGCCTTCAATATTAAGGGTTAAAAAGTGCCCTTCAAGCATGAGACGTGTTTCACGGCAAAGTTGGGACACAGAATAAATTTTCACGTGATCATGCATGGTTTAGTCAGAAAACAATCAATTAGATGATAATTAGTGGAGCATACCTTATAATGACTTGCTTTTTCTACGACAAGCCCCTGAAATATGCGATTTGAACAAGAAGCGTTAACATTTGATGATGTTTTGTTGGTACCAGCTCATTCTACGGTACTCCCTCGAGATGTCAGTCTTAAAACTCAGCTTACCCGAGGAATATCACTTAATATTCCCATTCTGTCTGCAGCGATGGATACAGTGACCGAAGCACGTCTTGCGATTGCCTTGGCTCAAGAAGGTGGTATCGGTATTATTCATAAAAACATGACCGGTGAAGAGCAAGCCAGTGAAGTTTCTAAAGTAAAACGATTTGAAAGTGGGGTTATTAAGGACCCTATCACCGTTTCCCCGGGTGTTACTATTCGAGAGGTTATGGGCTTGACGCAGTTACATAATATTTCAGGCGTTCCTGTCGTTGATGGTAATGACTTAGTAGGGATTGTGACCAGTAGAGATTTGCGTTTTGAGACCCATTTAGATGCACCTATCGAAACGGCCATGACCACTAAAGGAAACTTAGTGACTGTGATGGAAGGGGCGAGTAAGGAAGAAGTGATCGGCTTACTACATGAACACCGTATTGAAAAAGTTCTAGTGGTTAATAAGGCATTTGAATTGTGCGGCATGATTACCGTTAAAGATATTCAAAAAGCCAAAGATTACCCACAAGCTTGTAAAGATGACCAAGGACGACTTAGGGTTGGTGCAGCGGTTGGTACGGGTGCAGGTACTGAGGAGCGTGTTGCTCAATTGGTGGCAGCGGGGGTAGATGTGGTTATTGTCGACACAGCTCACGGGCACTCTCAAGGCGTACTGGAACGGGTTAAGTGGGTTAAGGATACATACCCTGATCTTCAAGTTATTGGTGGAAACATTGCAACGGCCGAGGCTGCGTTAGCGTTAGTTGAAGCAGGTGCTGATGCTGTTAAAGTGGGTATCGGCCCAGGGTCAATTTGCACCACGCGTATTATTGCCGGTGTTGGGGTGCCTCAGATCACGGCAGTAGATAATGCAGTGCAAGCCCTTAAAGGAACAGGTGTCCCAGTTATTTCAGATGGGGGCGTTCGTTTTTCAGGTGATGTTGCAAAAGTGATTGCTGCAGGTGCAAGCTCTGTGATGTTAGGCAGTCTATTGGCTGGTACCGAAGAAGCGCCGGGTGAGGTTGAACTGTTTCAGGGTCGCTCATACAAAAGCTACCGAGGCATGGGCTCATTAGGGGCCATGTCTCAACAGGAAGGTTCAAGTGACCGTTATTTTCAAGAGAGCAGTGATACAGAGAAGTTAGTTCCTGAAGGCATAGAAGGTCGTGTGGCTTATAAAGGGACGATGATTAGTATCATTCATCAATTAATCGGCGGGCTTCGCTCAAGCATGGGCTATACCGGCTGCGAAAGCATAGAAGTAATGCGTCATAAGGCGAAGTTTGTTCGGGTGACCAGTGCTGGTATGCGCGAAAGCCATGTGCATGATGTCACCATTACCAAAGAAGCGCCTAATTACCGTATAGAACGCTAGGTTAACAAACCCTTTAACAATGGATAACGCTGTGGCTACTAAAAAAAGCAGCAGCGAAGAACGCCGTTTAGTTAGTACCCAATAGCCTTGAGTATCATCGGGCATATGTTTTTAATAGCCCCAAAATATAGAGAGAGTTAGTTTGAACACACAAACACACGAAGATATCCATACACATAAAATCCTAATTCTAGATTTTGGCTCACAATACACTCAGTTAATCGCTAGGCGCGTAAGAGAAATAGGTGTTTATTGTGAAATATACCCATACGATGTTGAAGAGCAAGCGATTGCTGACTTTAAGCCAAACGGGATTGTTTTATCCGGCGGGCCAGAAACGGTCACAGAAGGAGGGTCTCCACTAGCTCCCAGCCTTGTATTTCAATTAGGCATACCCGTTTTAGGAATTTGTTATGGCATGCAAACCATGGCCGCACAGATGGGGGGACGAGTCGAAGCATCTGAGCATAAAGAATTTGGTTATGCGAGCATCCGCGCACGAGGGCATAGTCAATTATTAACAGATATCGAGGACCATGTTACCGAAGAAGGCTACGGCATTCTTGATGTATGGATGAGTCATGGTGATAAGGTGGTTGAGTTACCAGAAGGCTTTAAGTTAATGGCCAGCACAGACAGTGCTCCTATTGCTGGGATGGCTAATGAAGAAAAACATTTTTACGGTCTTCAGTTCCACCCCGAAGTGACACACACTAAACAAGGCGGGCGAATTTTAAGTCGTTTTGTGCTCGATATTTGCCAATGTGAGGCTCGCTGGACGTCAAAAAATATTATTGACAGTAGTATTACCGCCGTTAGGGAGCAAGTCGGTGAGGAACAAGTTATTCTAGGCCTGTCAGGTGGTGTTGACTCATCTGTTGTCGCTGCGATGCTTCATAAAGCCATCGGTGAACAGCTTATCTGTGTATTTGTGGACACGGGTTTGTTGCGCTTGAATGAAGGTGATCAGGTCATGTCGATGTTTGCTGAGCATATGGGGGTGAACGTTATCCGTGTTAATGCAGAACAACGCTACCTTGACGCACTTGAAGGGATCTCTGATCCAGAAAAGAAACGTAAAATCATTGGTAACTTATTCATAGAGATTTTTGATGAAGAATCAGCGAAACTTAGCAGTGCAAAATGGTTGGCGCAGGGAACGATTTACCCAGATGTCATCGAGTCTGCTGGTTCGAAAACAGGAAAGGCACACCTTATAAAATCGCACCATAATGTAGGTGGTTTACCTAAGGATATGAAGCTTAAGCTGGTTGAGCCTCTGCGTGAATTATTTAAGGACGAGGTTCGTCAAATTGGAGTGGAACTTGGCTTGCCGGCGGATATGGTGTATCGGCACCCATTCCCAGGCCCTGGTTTGGGCGTGCGTATTTTAGGTGAAGTGAAAAAGCAGTACGCTGATTTACTTCGCCTTGCCGATAATATCTTTATTAGTGAATTATACAAACACGATTTATACCAAAAAACTAGCCAAGCATTTGCTGTGTTTTTACCGATCAAATCTGTAGGTGTTACCGGAGATGGTCGTCGCTATGAGTACGTGATCGCTTTAAGAGCTGTAGAAACAATTGATTTCATGACGGCACGTTGGGCTCACCTTCCGTACGACTTTTTAGGGCATGTATCGAATCGTATCATTAATGAAATATCGGGTATTTCCCGTGTCACATATGATATATCTGGAAAGCCACCGGCCACTATCGAGTGGGAGTAAGTTCCCCCCCCAGTGTTATAGGCGATGAAGAGTGGATGCGCCGTGCAATAGCAAGGGCACATGAAGCTGAATCTTATGGGGAAGTACCAGTTGGTGCTCTTATCGTTAAAGATGGCGTATGTCTAGCGGAAGGCTATAACCTACCAATAAAAAATAGCGACCCAACGGCACATGCTGAAATAGTCGCTATGCGGGCGGCCAGCCAGCAGATAAAAAACTATCGCTTAGTCGGTTGCACGTTATATGTGACACTTGAACCGTGTGTTATGTGCATGGGAGCGATTCAACACGCGCGTATTAAGCGAGTGGTTTTTGGCGCTTTTGATAAAAAAAGGGGAGCGGTTTGTAGCGCGCTTTCCTTAGCAAGTGCAGATTATTCAAATCACCACATAGATTGGACGGGCGGTGTTTTAGAGACAGAGTGCTCGTTGCTCTTATCACAGTTTTTTAAAAAACGTCGTTAAGAAAGCATTTTTTATAGTGGCAGAAATCTATAAGACCTAAAGAAAAATTGAATCAGTAATGCATTACTTAAAGGGCGGGTAAATTTAGTTTAAAGGTGTCCTCAATACTACCATCTAGGTTAGGCTGATGCGCGAGGAGTTGAAGAAGTAACTGATAATACTGCCTGATGTTGCGAACATAAGTAACCGCCTCATGCCCACGTGCATAGCCATGCCGAGTTTTTTTATACCATGCTTCTTTGGTCAGTAGTGGTAGGCGTTTTTTAACGTCAAGCCATTTATCAGGGTCTGCACCCTGCAGTTGAGTTAGAATTCGCGCATCTTCTAAGTGCCCAAAGCCAATATTGTAGGATGCTAGAGCCATCCAGATTTTATCGGGCTCTAAAATACGTGTAGGAATTTTATCAATGCGCGTCCTTAAATAATGCCCACCGCCATCAATGCTTTGCTGAGGGTCTAACCGGTTAGAAACACCCATTTGACGGGCCGTTGATTTAGTAAGCATCATAATGCCTTTTACACCCGTAGGTGATACAGCTTGAGCACTCCAGTGGGACTCTTGATAGGCAACAGCAGCGAGTAACATCCAGTCTATTTGGTATTTTTTAGCAGCCAGTTTAAAAAAGGGTTTTAAGGCTGGAAGTCTATGCTTTAAGTGCTGCCTAAATGTACAAAGGCTAACGTAATTAAGGGACTTAGAATAACCAAAGTGTTTGTCCTTTAGTTGCTCCAATGTTCCATCTTGCTTTATCTCCTCAATAAACTTAACCGCTTCGTCATATAAGCTTGTGTCGTTGCTCTTTGGGAAAGCCCATGCAATCGACTCCGGTGATGAAATATCAAAAGCTATATTTAATTCGGGAAACTGACCACGAACCCCCTCAAACTGGTTAGAGTCGGCAATGGTATAGTCTAAAACGCCTTCATTGACTAGGCTTAATAGCTCCAAGACATTTGCTGTTTCACTTTCTTGCCAACTTAGTGATGGGTTTAATGGTTTTAATAACCGAAGGTTTTCAGCATGACTAGAACCTTTTATAACCTCAAAAAAGCCACTGTTTAACTGTGCTATGTTTTTAGGTCGGCGTGTTCGGTAGTGGTAAATAAGTTGCTGATGAACTTCATAATAAGGTGGGGTGAACATTAAGAATTTTTGACGTTCCTGAGTCACGGTTAAACTAGCTGCCGAAAAATCCGCCTCATGTTCAGGTGTTATTTGAAGAATATGCAGGAAGCTTTTAGTCGGGAGAAAGCGAACGCTAACGCCTATTTTTTTTGAAAACCGATTAATTAACTCATACTCAAACTCATCTGCGGCAGGTTTTCCTTTCGTGCTTGGCACTGGCTCGACCTGTGTTAGAACAATCAATTGCCCACGATTAATAACACGCTCCAATGCATTGGGAGGTTCTGAGCAGCTTGACAAGAAAAATGAAGCTAAAAGAAGCAGGGTAAAGCTTGAGGTAGTTGAACTAAACATATGGTATAGGTTAGTTTATTTGCCAAATTTAACTGGGTTATTTACCGCAATTGGTAAATGCTGGGCATGGGTTTGATGTTGAAAGGGTATTCGACTCAGCGTTATTCTTGTTCTAAACAAGGGTTATATGACTAAGCATAAGTGATAGAAGGTATCAACTGTGGATCTAAAGGATTTTGGCGCTCAAAAGATACACTATAAACCAATGTCTTTAAACGATTGGTTTATAGTGCAGTATCAGTGATAGAGTAATGGTGGTCTAAAAGAAAATACTCACGTTGTTGGCCAAAAGCATGGCCTGGTCAAGCATCATATGGCGTTTAGCAATAACCCAGCCTAATCTGTTGTCACTTCGGCGAATTAAATCTCGTCGAGCCCCAACAAAAATATCCGTTTGCTTTTCTAACCTATTACGATAAACAATAAAGCAGCATTCCACCTCATATTCGCCATCGATATCAGTGTTCTTAATACTTACATTACTGACGATGTGGCGTGTTCTGGAGGCGGGTTCTTCTGCCCATGCGACACCCGTTGCTAAGCGACGAACTCTAAGTCCCATACTGGCTTTGTCTTCATCAAAAAGAGCGGCTTCGTCAAATTTAGAGACTTCCTTGTTGGCTTCACGGCGATTAGTGGTGTAACGAATAGGTAAGTAATAATGAATATCGTCTGCGAGTAACTCATACCAATCATTAAACTCACGGTTATCGAGCATCATCCCTTCAGTATACATAAACTGTTCAATTTCTTGCTGCAGCTCGGGAGTTGTGATTATTTGGTTGGCAGAGGCAACGCTTGGTAATAATTTAAGCACGGCTAGACTCCTCATTGTTGTTAATGTCTGACCAGGTGTCGGCCATCATCATTTGTTTCCATCGTCCATAAAACCCTCGAGCTGCAGTTTCTGCATACACATAAGCTGTTTTACCCGGTAAGCCATCAGCATCAACTTTGTCATTGCCCATGCCCATTTGGATGTTAAACGGTCTTTGTTTGGCAATATGCCCGCGAAGGATCGGTTGGATTTCTACCCAGTTTTCACCATCGTCTTGCTCTAAAACCCCACAGCCACTAAAGGTTCTAAGGATAGCTTTTCGGTAAGCTTCTTTAATGGCAAGAGGCGCTTTTTTATCAACAATACCGATCGCCCACACTTCAATTTTATTAGGACCTCGTGGGTGCCAAACCCGAAGCGTATTAACACCAGGTAGAAAAGATAAACTAGGGAAAACGGTCATATGGGCCCCGCTCATTTCCTTCCCTCGCACCTCTCCAAGTCGTTCAATGGCGTCAGGTCGACTGGTTTCATCATAATAGGTGCCAACCTCTTCACCGAGCAACGAGGTAAGAAATCCTGGAGCTTGAAGAAAGAAACCTGTGCCATGACCATTTGGGTCAGTGTATTGGCGACCCTCCATGGGCATTTGGATCATGCTTGGGTCAACCCCTGGCGGTAAGCCAGCAATAATGGGTGAAATATGACTAAACGGTAGGTGATACATGTCACTGCAAAACTGTTCGGCAGCAAACTTCCAGTTACAATCAATAACCCATTTGTGGATACCAGGGATGGCTTCCGTACCACCCTCAACTCGGTCAAACATCAAATCCATATACCATTTCATACCACCTAGGTAGTCATCTAACGATGGTACGCTTTCATCCCAACAGCCAAAAATTAAACCTTTGTAAGTGTCTATTCGGGTTACCTTGGTTGGACTCCACTCTTCCTTGTCAACGCTGCCATAAGCACGCTCCTCGAAAGGAACATCAACAAGAGTACCGGCTGTATTATATGCCCAGCCATGGTAGCTACAAGTGAATGCCTTAGCGTTCCCTGAGTCACTTCGGCATAAACGCATGCCACGATGGCGGCACTGGTTCATAAAGGCAACAATGGAACCGTCCTTTTGACGGACGACTAATACAGGATCTTCACCCATGTAGGTCGTAAAGTAATCACCATAATTAGGTATTTGGCTTTCATGGGCTAAAAACAACCAGCTTCGGGCAAAAACACGCTCTAACTCCTGCTGATAAATGCCCTCGTCAGAAAAAATTTTTGGGCTCATTAAGCCTTTTTCAGCATCAAATAATTGCTCAATATTATTGGTCTCGGTAGAGAGTGGGGTGCTCATGTCTTTCCTCCAATTGAATGTTTTTTATCAGCCATAGGTCAATACAGTTACAGTTGCCTAAGACATTATGTAAATGATTAAACATCAGTTTTTCCTTATGCACCAGTGTTTTTCTGGAATTAATGATTTCAAATAAAGGCAGTGCAGAGGAGGATGTGCTTCTAAACTATGAGCATTAGAGGTAAAGGTAAAGGAAGGAGGGGTGATGTTGCATAAGAGTCACAAACAAGTGAACGCCTTATAAAAAATGATTATTGGATTTACAGTGAGGGTATCCACTCATACAGTTCAATGGTATTTGGCGCACAGCTCCTACAGCTACCCTTGCAAAGGGAGCCGGAAGGGAGTTTCCGGACGCAGCCTTTTATCACCCAATGGTCTAGCATAGAACGAGCGTCCTCTGGTGAGATTTTCAAATCAATAGAGAGGTCGTGCACAGCAATGCGCCCCGCAGATTTTACACGATCTCTTATGTCCAACAAAAGCATTAAGCTAGCTCTCCATGGGAGCGGCCATGGTATTTCTTTTAGCCAATTGGTGTAAATAAAGCCAAATAATGAAAAAGCTAGAAGCAAAGAAAGCTAGCCAACTGATGGTTTGTAAGGGGTGCTGGTTGAATGTGGCGACTTGGTAAAAAGTAGTGGCCATGCTATAGGCTAGAAAGAGGGACCAGAAAACTGAAAAGGTAGCCCAGCGGGTACCTGTTTCACGCTTAATGGCCGCTATAGCTGCAACACACGGGGTGTATAAAAGTATAAACAAGAGGTAGCTAAAGGCGCCGATTTTCCCATCAAAAAATTTGACCAAGGAGCCGAATATAGCCTGATTAACACCGTGTTCTTCAGCAGCATCAAGCGTGTTGTCGCTGGCGTCTAATGTTCGAAGTCCCAGCGGGTCCCCTATGTTTTGAACAGCATCATTAAGATTATCTTTTGTCGTATTAAGTGCCAGACTAAACGTGCCAGAGAGACTGAGTTGCTCCTCGTTTTTGTGTGTGCGTCCATCCATGTTTGAGTACACCGCATCTAGTGTGCCAACCACGACTTCTTTGGCCAATAAACCACTAAAAATACCCACAATGGCAGGCCAATTATCCGGTTCAATGCCCATGGGTTTAAAAATAGGCGTAAATGTTTTACTAATGGTGCTGAGTACGGACTTAGGGTTGCTCTCATTCCCAAAGCTCCCGTCTGTACCTAACGAGTTTAAGAGATTAATCAGCATAACCATGATGATGATGATTTTTCCTGCGTCAACTATAAAACCTTTTAGACGCTCCCATGTGTGAATAATTAAACTTCTAAGAGCGGGGCGATGATAAGGAGGTAGCTCAATAAGGAAGCTATCTGACTCACCTTGCAGAATGGTTTTTTTAAGTAGTAACGCTGTTAGCATGGCCGCTAAAATGCCAATAATGTAGAGCAGGAAAACGATATTCTGTCCTGATTGTGGAAAAAAAGCAGCAGCGAACAGTGCGTAAACTGATAAGCGAGCACCGCAAGACATAAAGGGTGCCATCATAACGGTTAAGGTTCTATCTCTTGGTTTATCCAAAGTGCGTGCCGCCATAATGGAAGGGACATTGCAACCAAAACCAACAATAAGGGGAACAAATGCCTTGCCAGGTAAGCCTACTTTGCGCATAAAGCGGTCCATTACAAAAGCAGCACGAGCCATATAGCCAGAGTCCTCAAGAATAGAAAGGCAAAAATATAAAGTGGCTATTATAGGTATAAATGTTGCGACGACTTGAATGCCGCCTCCAAGGCCATCGGCTAATAGGGCCTGAAACCATGAAGGGAAGCCTAACGATTGAAGTTGAAACCTTAAATCATCAATAAAAATGGCACCTGCCATAATGTCGAAAAAGTCGATCAGGGCACCGCCAAAATTAATGGTAATGCTAAACATTAAATAGATGGCAGCAAAGAAAATTGGAAAACCAAGGTAATCATTCAAGACGGCCTTATCAACCCAGTCGGACCAAGTTTTATCGCTGCGCTGAACTTGAGTAACAGATAACCCTGTTATCTCATGAGCGAACTCATAGCGTGTTGCCGCAATAAGTGTGTCGGCATCTTCACCAGAGGATTGTTTGATAGTATTTTGTAAGTGGCTACAAAGGTCTTGAGTTTGCGAGGTAGTAGCAGAGGAAAAGTGACCTTCCAAGCACTGTAGCGCATGCCATTGTTGAAGAAAGGCAGACTGTTGGGTGTTGTTTAAACTGGGAATGATTTGTTGAATAGCTGATGTTATAAACTCGGGGTATTTGATATGAAGCGGGGAGTGTTGATCGTTAATAACACTGCTGAGCTCGGCAAGTAGGGTGTTAACTCCTTTTTTTTGTCGAGCCATGATGCTAAGAACCGGCACACCTAGGTGTTTTGATAGGGTGTTTAAGTCAATGCTCATGCCCCTAGATTGGGCAACATCCATCATATTAAGGGCGAGTACGGCAGGGATACCTGTTTCCAATAGTTGAGTGGCTAAAAACAAGCTACGTTCTAAATTAGCCGCATCAACAACGATCACCAGTGCATCAGCATCGCCTGATAAAATATATTGCCTAGCAATTTGCTCATCCAAGGCCTCTCGATCACTATCCAGTGAATAAACGCCGGGTAAGTCGACTAAGGTAGCTGTTTGGTTTTTGATAAAGCAAGAGCCCTCGCGCCGTTCAACGGTCACACCAGGCCAATTGCCAGTTTTTTGCTTAACCCCCGTTATGGCATTAAATAATGTAGATTTACCACAGTTTGGGTTGCCTATAATCGCTATTGTTGGTGCTTTCTTCGGTGAAGAAGGCGAGTCAGTGTTACAGCATTGCTTAGTCATAATTTTTGAAGAAATACTTGTTGCGCTAAAGTTTGGTCTAATGCGATTCGAGCATTCCCTACACTGACGACCAGGCCGCCTTTTCTTTTTTGGGTAACACGTAAAGGGATCAGTTTGGAAAACCCAAGTGCTAAGAGTTTCTTTTCTAATGGCTGTGGCATTGTATTCTTACAAAGCATAGCTTTTTGGCCAACCTCAATATTAGCGAGTGACAAGGGGCTAGAAGAAAGAGGTTGATTCATAGTATTAAACAGCCAAATGATAATGATTCTTATTTTAGATAGAGGATGGATCAAATGTCAACGCATTTAAGTGGCGCACTTTAGAGGGCATCTTACACGTGAGGTATAAAGATAATAAATGATCGAGGTTAAAATTAAGGAAAAAAAGCTTAACCAGCCAATAATGCCGTCATACTCGCCCACTAGAATAGAAAAACTGGATGAAGGATTAGAAGAGGAAAATTCTTTAGTCGTTTTCAGAAGGAAAACCCAACTGGCATGCATGCCAATACAATAGGCAAGGCTGTTGGTTCTATATCTTACAACTGCTAATAGAATACCGACAGAGAATAACGCCATGAAGTCATCGGGGCGAAGTTCAGACAGGGCGTAGAAAGCATTAGCCATCACCTCAAAACCGCTAAACAGACTTAAAGTGTTAGGATCGATAGAGCTTAAAGGCTTAATAAAGTGAAGAATGCTATAGAAAAAGCTACTAATAAAAATAGCAATAGCTGGGTTATGCCACCGCATAGTAATTTTAAAAAATAAGCCACGAAAGAGGGTCTCTTCAATAAGCGCAACGGTGATCCCTGCTAGCAATACTTTGATAAAAAACAAAGTAGATAGGTCGTCATCTTTGGAAAAAAGTCGGATATCAAGAAAAAACAGAATTGATAGGATTAATGACAGCAATGTAAAGCCGTATAAGAAACCCACAAAGCTCTTTTTAAAATAGCAGCTTAGTTGGGAATTATGTCCTATAGAATAAAAAGATAAATTAAAAAGCTTAAAGCAAGCAAAGAGGCCTAAAAAAAGGGATAATAAAGCGGCACGAGTTACCCAGCGTTCAAAATGATAACCACCATTATCAAAAAAAGAAAACAAGGGGTAGGAAATTATGGCGGCAATAAGTGATGCCATTAAAAAATAAAATAGAAAAAAAACGAATGCTTTCATAGGGATCTGAGTTATTTAAATAATTTGTCTAAAAATTAGTGCAAAAATGTTTCAAGAGTCGGTATGATACCGCACAATA